>Ga0255188_1000024_pt1 | contig 68678 bp, 60 predicted proteins | sample Miss_Cont_RepB_8_FD_188427 | JGI IMG/M metagenome (GOLD analysis project Ga0255188, IMG submission 188427) | Freshwater microbial communities from Mississippi River, Louisiana, United States - Miss_Cont_RepB_8h | ecosystem: Environmental > Aquatic > Freshwater > River | place: USA: Louisiana... | reverse complement strand
GCCGCCTCCTTGCGGAGGCGACCTGGCGGTTCAGCTACGGTTGGCGTCACAAGCCCCCGTCGGGAACGTTTCATCCCGATAGACCATGCCCCTGCCGGGCACACGAGCGCGGGTCTGTGACCCGCAGCGGCTCCGCCGTTTCGAGGCTGTTCAAAGATTTCAGGGGGATACTCCGTGCGAACGTGCTGCGGCTCACAGAGCCGCGCTCCGGGGCCGGTTTGGAAACCACACCTCCACCACCTCCGCCGTCTCGTAGAGCGCGCTCGAAGGCGAGCCGGAACCCGCCAATGCCGCAGAAGAGGTCGATGAAAGTCAGAACGGCGAAGGCGGAATGCGAAATGGGAGCGCCCCTTTGACCGGCTCACGCGTCCACCCCTTTGAGCAGTTCCGCCGTGGGGAAGCTGAGCGCCTTGCCGAGCCGGGCGACGTTCTTGAAGCCGGAGTTGCGCAGCCCGCGCTCGATGCCAGAGATTTAGGTGGGCAGCGCGATGCCACCTCACTTGCCCATCAGGTGCTCGATGACCATCTGGTCGAGGGCCTGATAGTTGCGGTCGGCGACGAGGGTTTGCGCGGCCTTCTCGTCGAAGCTGCGGACCTTCTCCAGCAGGCGCAGGAAGGTGCGGCGGCTGTTGGTGAGATGGTCGATCCAGTGCTCTTCCTTCGTGGTGCGGAAGGGATGGACGTCGAAGCAGACGTATTCGCCCTTCCGGCCGTAGCCGTTGCGTTCGAGCGAGCGGATTTGATCGAAGGCGCTGCGGAGATTGGTGCAGCCGAACGGGCGGTCCTGGTCATACTTGAGGCCGTTCTGGTCGTTGAGATGCAGCGACCAGAGCTTCCCGAAGGCGCAGGCGAAATCAATTTCATCCGCCGGGTCGAGGCCGGCGAGGATGGCGTGCGCGCTCTCGATGAGGCAGCCAACGCGCTTGGGGTCGCGCGTGAGCTGCGCGATGGCGAGCGCGTGGCCGATGGTCGGGATGTAGGCGTGGTCCATCGGCTCGTTGGGCTTGGGCTCGATGGAGAGGCGGATGCGCTTGTCGTAGGCCAGCATCGCGTCGAAGGCCTCGACGAGCTGGTCCACGCAGCGGCGGGCGTTCTTGGACTCGCGGATGTAGCTGCCTTCGCGGGCGAGCCAGAGGACGATGAGGTCGGTGTCCAGCTCGTGCGCGATGTCGATGCAGATTTTCGAGCGCTCAATGGCGTAGGCGCGGCACTTGGGGTCATTGCTGGTGTAGGCACCGTCCACGGTGTTCGGGTGGAACCACAGGCGCGGGGCGACCATCTCGGCGGCGATGCCGAGGCCGTCGAGGCGCTTCTTCAGTTCGCGCGCTTCCTTAGTAATCTGCTTCGCCGACTTGCCGTCGAGCTCGGGCACCGCGTCGTCGTCGTGGAACATCATCGCGTCGAAGCCGTGCTGTTTGAGCTGCGCGAGCTTCCAGTCGAAGGTCTGGGGTTTGCGAACCGTGGGCCCGTAGGGGTCCTGACCTTCGCTGATGTTCCAAGGGCCGAAACAGAATTTGTAGGAGTGCGCTTTTGCCATAGTTCGGCGCGGAGGCTGGCGAAAGGCAGCGGGGATGAAAAGGGAAAAGGCGCGGCAGCGGCACGCTGCCACAGACAAAAGAAAAACGGCGCGGACCTAAGTCCGCGCCGTGTCGTTGTCAACAGGGTTCCCCATTCACATTCCAGCACCGATGCCGGAACAGAGTGTTTGGCGTAGCACCCGGGGAACGCGGGCGGCACGCGCGGCACCGTTACTTCTTCGCCTTCTTGGCGGGGAGCGGAACGGTCTGGATGGTCTGCAGGATGCGGCCGGCGATCTTGTAGGGGTCACCCTGGGAGTTCGGGCGGCGGTCTTCCAAGTAGCCCTTATAGTCGTTGTTCACGAAGCTATGGGGCACGCGGATGGAAGCGCCACGGTTGGCGACGCCGTAGTTGAACTTGTCAATGGACTGGGTCTCGTGCAAGCCGGTGAGGCGGAGGTGGTTGTCCGGGCCGTAAACGGCGATGTGCTCGTTCTTGTATTTGTCGAACGCCGCCATGAGGGCCTCGAAGTATTCCTTGCCGCCGACTTCACGCATGAAGGTGGTGGAGAAGTTCGAGTGCATGCCGGAGCCGTTCCAGTCCACGTCTTTGCCGAGGGGCTTGCAGTGCCAGACAACGTCCACTTCATACTTCTCGCAGAGGCGCATGAGGAGGTAGCGGGCGACCCAGACCTGGTCGGCGGCGTTTTTGGAACCTTTGCCGAAGATCTGGAACTCCCACTGGCCCTTGGCCACTTCGGCGTTGATGCCTTCGTGGTTGATGCCGGCATCCAGACAGAGGTCGAGGTGCGTGTCCACAATCTCGCGGGCGATGGAGCCGACGTTCTTGTAGCCGACGCCGGTGTAGTATTCGCCTTGGGGATAAGGGAAGCCGCCGCCGCAAGGGAAGCCGAGGGGCTTGCCGTCCTTGTAGAGGAAGTATTCCTGCTCGAAGCCGAACCAGGCACCGGGATCATCGGGGATGTTGGCGCGGGCGTTCGAGGGATGGGGCGTCTTGCAGTCGGGCATCATGACTTCGCACATCACGAGCACGCCGTTTTTCTTGGTCGAGTCGGGATAGACGGCCACGGGCTTGAGCATGCAGTCGGAACTGCGGCCCTCGGCCTGACGGGTCGAGCTGCCATCGAAGCCCCACATGGGGAGCTCTTCCAGCTTCGGAAAGCTCTTAAATTCCTTGATCTGGGTCTTACCGCGGAGGTTTGCGACAGGCTCGTAGCCGTCGAGCCAGATGTATTCTAGTTTATATTTCGCCATGGATTTGAATCTGGGAGGTTGATTGTTTGCGCTGACTGACGGGTTCGGGTTTAGCAGGCCGAATGCCGGGTGGGAAGCATTTTGAATGAATGCCATGAAATCGTTGTTTGGCTGAGGCATTTCGAGGCTTCCAGAAGCCCCCTCAACTGCGCAACGAGGACGACGAGGTGTTCACTTCTGCCCATACTGCATCGCTTTTGCCAGCGGACAGGGAAATTGATCAAAAGGCCACAGGTTTTTCCGCGAAAGGTAGATGCCGGGGTGAACCAAGGGCGGCGGCATCGAAACCGTGCTGGAGCCAGCCGCATTTGCGGTGCGTCCGCCCGCCCAAGCTTACCCACAACCACCGCGTGGGGCAGACCATCGAGAGCAGGGATCACCAACCTTCGTTGCTTCGGGCCTTCGCCGGTGGTCGGGATTGGGGCTAATTTCCCGGTGGACAAGCTGGAGCGAATATGGGAGACACGTCCCCGTCAAACCGAGCGCCGACACGTCTCAAGCGCGGTGCCTGAGACGAATTGGCGTAACGGTCAAACAAACTAGCTAGTTAAATCGGTAAGAAAGGACAACCTATGAAGTTCGTTAAAATGCTCACAGCAGTCGCGTTCATCGTCGGCGTTTCCGCCAGCCTCGCGCTCGCGGCTGACAAAGAATTGAAGGGCAAGATCAAGGAAGGCAGCTGCTGCGCCAAGGCCAAGGCCGCCGGCAAAGCCTGCGCCCATCCTTGCTGCGTTGAAGCCGCCAAGGCCGGCAACGTCTGCGAGAAGTGCAATGCCGAGAAGAAGAAGTAATTTCTTCCTGAGCTAATTCTTTAGCCAATGAAACCGGCCAGCCGCAAGGTTGGCCGGTTTTTTTCTTTCCGCCTGCCCCCCGACTGCTGGTCCCCCCAAGAGCAACGGCCAGCTCAAACCACCTCGCGCCATCGCTGGGCAATCGGAATCCTCCGTCCCACCCCGAACGCCTTGCTGGTGACCTTCAGCCCGGGGGCTGCCTGACGCCGCTTGTATTCCGTGCCATCAATGAGGCGGACCACCCGGCGAACGGCCGCCGCGTCAAAGCCCGCGGCCACAATTTCGGCGGCCGGACGGCACTTCACCACGTATTCCTCCAAAATGGCGTCCAGCACCTCGTAAGGCGGCAACGAATCCTGATCCGTCTGATTGGGCCGCAACTCGGCGCTGGGAGCCTTGGTGATGGAGGCCGCCGGAATCACCTCGCGCTGCCGGTTCACCCAATTGGACAGCCGATAGACCATGGTCTTGGGCACGTCGCTGATGACCGCCAGCCCGCCGCACATGTCACCGTAAAGCGTGCAATAGCCCACCGCCAGTTCGCTCTTGTTCCCCGTGGTCAGCAGCAACGACCCGAACTTGTTCGACAGGCCCATCAAGATCACCCCGCGCAACCGGGCCTGCAGGTTTTCCTCCGTGGTGTCCTCCGGCAGACCACCGAAGACCGGCTGCAATTGTCCTTTCACCGAGGCAAACGCCGGCTGGATGGGGATGACATCGTATTGGATGCCCAAATTTGCCGCGAGCAAGCGCGCATCATCCAGGCTGCCTTGGGAGGAAAACTGGGACGGCAGGGACACCCCACGCACGTTCTCCGCCCCCAGCGCCTCGACCGCCAGCACGGCCGTCAACGCCGAGTCAATTCCGCCGCTGAGCCCCAGCACCACGGACTTGAAACCGCACTTGTGCAGGTAATCCCGCAATCCCAGCACCAAGGCGCGGTAAACCAACTCCTCATCCGAAACCACCGGCGGCGCAATCGCCTGCCACTTCGCCGTGTCCACCACCAGCCAGTCCTCGGCGAACAACGCCCCCTGCGCCATCAAGCGCCCCTGGCCATCGAAGGCCAGACTGGCCCCGTCAAAGATCAACTCGTCGTTGCCGCCCACGAGATTGCAGTAAAGCAGCGGGCACCGGGTCTTGGCGGCAAGGCTGGAGAGCATCGCCCGGCGGGTGGTGTTTTTTCCGAGATGCCAGGGGGAGGCCGAAACATTCACCAGCAAGTCCGCGCCGCTCCGCACCAGATCGACCGCCGGGTTCCGCCGATACCGCCGTTCCCGCCAGAAGTCCTCGTCGTTCCACAAATCCTCGCAGACGGTCACGCCGATGCTCCGCCCGTTGAAGAGGAACGGCTCGTTGCCTTCCGCCGGGTCGAAATAGCGATCCTCGTCAAACACATCGTAGGTCGGCAGCAGCATCTTGGTGCGCACCTCCGCCACCTTTCCGTGCTGTAACAGGGCCACCGAATTGGTCAGTCCCCGCCCCGGCCGGCCGTGATGGTTGCCCACGAAGCCCACGAGCAACCCCGCCCTGCCCGTCGCGCCCGCCAGCCGTTCCAGCACCGCGAGATTCTGCGCGACGAAATGCGGCTTCAGCAGCAAATCCCTCGGCGGATAACCCGTGATCGCCAGTTCCGGGCAAACCACCAAGTCCACCCCGCCCGCCACCCCACGCTGGTAAGCTGCCAGGATGCGCGCCTCGTTCCCCACGAGGTCTCCGACGGTGGTGTTGATCTGTGCGAGCGCGACTTTCATACGGCCAAGCCGCGCGGAGAGTGCGGCAGCTCGCGGGCATTTTCAATGCGGGAGCACGCCCGTCTCAGTCGTTGACCGGCGTGGGCTTCAATTTGCCCTGCGCCCGCGCGTGCCGACCGTAAACCAGCTCAAACACCGGCGTGGCCATCAGCGTCGTGACCACCGCCATCAGCACCAGCACCGCGAAGAGCGGCGGCTGGATGATGCCCCGTTGCAGCCCGATGTTCAGGAGGATCAGTTCCATCATCCCGCGCGCGTTCATCAGCACGCCCACCGCCAGCGCCATGCGGTTGTCCTCGCCCGCGAGGCGCGCCGCCGCCCAGCACGCGCCAAACTTGCCCAAACACGAGGCCGCCAGCACCACCAGCGCGATGCCGAGCATTTCGACGCTGTTCACCATGTCCAGCCGGGTGTTCAAGCCCGAATACGTGAAGAACATCGGCAGCAGAAACACCACCGTGAACGGCTCCAACTGCCGCTGCAATTCGCGGGTCAGCAAGCCCCGCGGCATCGCCACTCCCAGCAGAAAACCGCCAAACACCGCATGGATGCCCACCGCATCCGTGGCCCACGCGCCCAGCATGACGAGCATCAGACAACCGGAGAGCATGTGCGGCGTCAACTTCCCCTCCTTCTCCACCGCCGCGCCCAGCCGCTTGAGCAGCCGCCGGCCCACCGTCAGCATGAACACGGTGTAAATCAGCCCGCCACCGATGGCCTTGACCGCCACTTCCATCCCGCCGCCGAAACTCGCCAGCACGATGGCCAGCACACACCACGCCGCCGCATCCCCAATCGCCCCCGCCGCCAACGACAGCGTCCCCAGCGCCGTCCCCGTCAGCCCGCGCTCATAAATGATGCGCGCCAGCATCGGAAAGGCCGTGATGGCGATGGCCGCGCCCAAGAAAAGCGCCGCCTCATACGTCCGCACCTTCTCGCCGAAGAGCCCCGGCACCGTCATCAGCCACGGCGTGAGCAGCGCGCCCAGCGCAAACGGCACCAGCAGCCCGGACAGCGACACGGCGGTGGCACTCTTTGCCTGAAGATGAAACAGCTCCGTCTCAAACTCCACGCCCACCAGAAACATGTAGAGCCCGATGCCCAGTTGCGCCGCGACAAACAACACCCGTAGCGATTCGGCAGGAAACAACTGCCCCTGCACGTCCGGGGCCAGCAGGCCGAGCAACGACGGTCCCAGCAACACCCCCGCCACCATCTCCCCGACCACCTGCGGCTGCCCGATGCGCTTGGCCGCCAGCCCCACCAACCGGCACGCCGCCAGGATGACGAACATCTGGAGGAAGAAGAGAACCGAAGACTGGGGAGCGCTCATGGATGGCTGACCGATTTATTACGTGTGCGTATAAATGTTCCCGCACCGCGCGTCAACGAGTGATTTTCAGAACCACGGATGGACACGGATAAGCACGGATAAGCAAGCCCCAGCACGGTGAACTGTTCAGCGGGTCACTTTGGGGCTGGGAAAATTTCCAACCACGGCGCGGGGTTCGCTCCCACCCGTGTTCATCGGGGTCCATCCGTGGTTACTCAATTCCTGCCTCGGACTTCGGGTTCAAGCTGACGGCAGCAACGGTGCCAGCCGCCTCCACGCCCGTCTCCACGCGCGGCAGATTTCCGCTTTCCGCCTCGGATGGGCCGTCGCTAAGATGTGCCCATGCGCATCCTGATCGCCGAAGATGACCCGGTTTCCCGCGAGATACTCCGCCACGCCCTGACCGCGATGGGACACGAGGTCACCGCGGTGGCCGATGGCCGCGCCGGCTGGGAGGCCTTTCAGCAGTCACCTGCCGAAGTGGTCATCACCGACTGGATGATGCCGGAGATGGACGGCCCCACGCTCTGCCGCCGCATCCGCGAGGTGAAGACCCGGCACTATGTCTATGTGGTGTTTCTGACGGTGGTGAACGGCAAGACGCGCTATCTGGAGGCGATGACGGCCGGAGCCGACGATTTCCTGAGCAAGCCGCTGGACCGGGAACAACTGGCGGCCCGCCTGAGCGTGGCGGAGCGCATCCAAAACCTCCATCGTGAACTCAACGAGCTGAAGGGGGCCTTGCGCGTCTGCCCGGGGTGCAGGAGCTACTGTGACAACGCGGGCCACTGGCAGCCGATTGAGAAGTTGCTGGAGCCCGTGCTCCAAGGCGAGGTGCAGCCCCGGATCTGCCCCGAGTGCGAGGCGGCGCTGGCACGGTCGGCGGCTGACTGATTCCGCCGGAGTCGAGAAAACGAGGCTCTACAACTGGACTGCAACGAGCCCCGGAGAGCAGAAGCCGTTCAGGGCACCTTCAGCAACTCATCCGCCGTCCACGGACGACCTGAACGATCCTTGGTCTCGTCCCGGATGGCCTTCACCTGCGCGGGGGTCACGAAGGAGGCCTTGTTGCCCCAGTCCGAGTTGTTGCGGATGAAGCTGGAGACCGCAGCGACATCGGCATCGCTCAACACATCGCGCCAAGGCACCATGACGTTGCTGTAAGCGGCACCCTTGACCGTCATCGGGCCGCCCACGCCATCCAGCACCAGGCGGATGACCCGGTTCGGATTCTCGTGCAGCACCCATTCCGATCCGGCCAGCGGCGGGAACTGTCCGGGAGCGCCGAGTCCGCTCGGCTGGTGGCACGCGGCACACGCCGCATAAACCTGCCGGCCACGGTCGAGCAGTTGCTCCTCCGGAGACTTGGCGGCCGCGCGCGGCGGGGTCTTGTAATCGCCTTGAAACACATCGGCACGGAACGCGCCACCCGTGTTCTCCACGTAGAGGAAGCAGCCAAACAACAGCACGCCAAGGGCAACGAACGGCCAGGCGCTGCTCGGGGAGGCAACCGACACTCCGGGCTCCGACTCAGCAGCCTGTGCGGCGGCTTGCTTCGGCACCCGCTGGCTGGCGGCAGCCGCTGGCGCTGCGGGTGATGGCTTGTGCTTCTTCTTGCTCATGGTTTTGCAGGAGCGGCAGCAACTTTGGCAGGGGCGGCGGACTTGGTTACCGGTGCCTCGGGCAAGCCAACGTCCAGACGCTGGTCGAGCAGATACGCAACGAGCGCGCGGGCCTCGTGCCGGGGATACACTGGCTTGTCGCTGCCGGGCACTTGGAGCGGCTCGCCGGCAAACCGCTGCTCCGGTTGCTTGGTGGCAAAGAGATACTTGGCGGACGGGCAGGTCGAAGCCGGGGCCACCAAGCGCGGGTTATACAGATGGTCCAGCAGGCGTTGCTCGATCTCCGCAGTGAGGTTGGTGGAGGCCGGCTTCCATGGCGCGGCGAACTTCTCCGGGGCACGGCTGCCGAGGCAGGCCAGATCGGGACCAACCCGCAGGCTGCCGAGCAACACCGGCGAATCATTGACGAAGTCGCGCGCCACACTGCGACGGGCACCCCAACCGCGCTCGATGTCGGGGCCGAGGTTGTAAATCACCAGTTCCGCCTTGCCGCCGGCATCGTTGATCAACTTCACCGCGCGCTCCGCCTCGTCCGGGCCGGTTCGCTCCAAGACTTCCACCGGCAGCGTCGCCGCCAGCTCGTTCACCGTCTTGCTCGTCGAGCGGACGATCCGCGCCTTGTCGTCGAACTGCTTCAGCAGCTTGAGCTCGGTCGCAAACTCCTTGAGGACCGGGGCCAAGTTGGTGTCCGCTGCCAGGACCGGCGGCACAGCCACCGGCGTGATGCCAAGGTCCGCGCGGCTCTTGGCGAGGGCAATGAGCAGGTTGAAGTTGACGAGGTTGGTGCGGCCGCTGCCCGGCAATTCGAGGTTGATGGTGCTGGCATTCGAGCCGCGATCCACCAGACGGGCACCGTAGAGAAGCGCGTCCTGCCGCACCTGCCGGGTGTGGCACTGATAGCAACCCAGCGAGCGGTAAACCTCCGCACCTTGGGCGGCCAGCCCGGGACGATTGGCGGGATGAACGTCACTTGTGTTGGGAATCGGAGCGGGAGCCAGGCTGCCAAGCTGCACTTGCGGAGCCATCACCAACGCCGCCCAAGAAAATGCGAGCGAGACAAACGCACCGGCGGCAATCAGGGGACCATGGTTCATCGCACACCTCCACAGCAGGCGGCGCAGCAGCGGCGCAAGGCCAGGCCGAAGTTTGCCAGGAAGGCCAACGCGCCGACGCCGATGGCGCCATAACCGAAGGTCACCAGCTTGAGGTGTCCCGCCACGCCCGTGACCGCCTCAGCGAGGAAGTTGCGCTCCGCCGTGGCCCCAACCGCCCCTTGAGCCAGTCCGGCGAAAGAATAACCAATGGCCACCGAAACCAAGCCCACAACCGAGGCCCAAAATGCCAGATCCACCAAGCCGTCCGAGGGCAACTCGTCTTGTCCCACAGTCAGACGCGGCACGATGTAGTGCAGCGCGCCCAGCGCGGCCAAGCCAAAGACCCCGAGCACCATGATGTCGGTCCGCGCGCCGGCGAAGTAGGTGAACTGCGTGTAGCGTGCGCCGGAACCGATGCCAAACACGGCATTCCGCAGGGTCACGAGCAGCAGCAAAAACGCCGCAACGGTAACGAAGCGGAACACCCCGCTGCGCTTCCATGCTTCGCCGATGTTCCCGTCCGCCGTGCGATACAGGTTGTAAACGAGGACCACCACGGGCACGACCAGCAGCACATTGGCCGCGCCGCTGACGGCAGGAATCCACGCCGGAACGGCGGACAGTTGGGACAAACCAGTCCAGCCGCCGATCAGCAGCAAGAGCCAGAAGCCATTCTGCGCCAGCGACTGGCTGTGCAGGGGACGCCCGACCACCTTTGGAACGAAATAGAACATGACTGCGAGGGCCATTCCGATGAGGACCACTTGCAGGAGGTTGTTGCCGAACCACCCGGCCACGATGGCCTGAACGACACCCGGCACGCGCCAGCCCAGCAGCAGCCCTTGCGCAGACGACAGGATCCACGGGAACCAGAGCAGGCTGGCCAGCACAAACCAGAGGGAGACGTAAAGCGTCCGCTCCGTGCGCGCCTTCAAAGTAATCAGCGCCCACGCGCCGATGCACGCGTAGCTGGCGAACAGCGGCAGCGCGGCATAAAGCGGAAACTCAAGCAGGTCAAAGCCAGTGGCATCCCCGGCCAGCACGCCCACGACCCCTACGGTGACGGCGAGATTCCAGAACTTCCCGGCGATGAACAAGCCAAGCGGGTTGGTCAGTTCCACCCGACCCAGCCGGGCGATGAGCCACAGGGCGAGGCCGAAAGCCGCCTGCAAGGCAAACCCATAGACCAGCGAATTGACCGCCGCCGGACGGAGCCGTCCGTAGGTGACCCACGGGCAGCCTTCCATGAAAGATGGCTGGTAAAGCTGGATGCTGGCCAGCAGCGCGAGCACCGCTCCAAACAGCAGCCAGGTGGCGCTGCTAAAAGCGAAGAACAGCACCGGCAGCCGGCACGAGGCCTCGACCGCCACAGCGGATGGCGCGGTGGCACAGGCGGCCGAGGGGCTGGTTTGCGAGGCGGTCATGTCGGCTGTGACAGATTCTGAAATGGGGCGGCGGACAGTGCGGTGTGGCTCAGGCGCTCACCCCTGCCCTGCCCGGCTTACTCGAAATCGCTCTTCTTCTCCGGGGCCTTGGGCGGGGCGGCGTTGGCCTTGTCCACCCGGGCGATGAAATCCGCCCGCGACGCGGCCGGATTCTGATAATCCTTCAACGTGAGTTCCATCGCCGCCGTGACGGGGATGCGGTAAAAACCCTTTTCCTTGCTCACCACCGCGCTGGTGTTCAGTTCTTGCGCGGCCGCCTGCCGGACTTCCGATTGTGCCTTGGCGCGTTCACGTGCCCGGGCCTCACGCGCGGCCTGGGAACCGGTCTCGGTATAGTGCTGAAGCATCTTGGCCAGGCCGCCAACCACCAGGAAGACGACGACGATGGCGACGAAGTAGGCGAGCTTCGAGCGGCAGGCCGGGCTGCAGCAGGAGTCTTGTGATTCGGAGCAGCTCATGATGGGAAGTTAGTGGGCGGCCTTGGTGGAGGCGGGCTCGACATAGACGCCCATGGCTTCCGCCACGCGGGGGTCACGTTGCGGATAAGGCGGATGGGCATTGAAGGCACGGGTGAACATGAACACTAGCACCGAGATGAGGAAGCCCAGCGAGAGCACGTCGTAGAAGCCGAAGTGCAACCCGTCCGGATAGAGCACCGGACCGATGTTGAATTGCAGGTCCAGATAGTGGCACAGCCAGGCCCAGCCCGTCAGCGTGCTCATGACCTGGAAGTTCAGCTTCCGGTGGATGGGCAGGAGCAGGAGGAACGGGAACCAGAAGTGGCCAAAGATGGTGACCTGACCGACCCACCACCAACTGCCCTTTTCACGGGCCACATACCAGAAGGTCTCCTCGGGGATGGCCGCGTTCCAGATGAGGAAGTATTGGCTGAAGTGGATGTAGGCGTAGAACACCGTGAAGGCGAAGAAGAGCTTGCCGCAGTCGTGGAAGGTGACCTCGCGCGTCACATCCCGCAGGTCGCCGCGATTCTTGAAGTAGAGCAGCAGCCAGTAGGTCGTGATGACCGTCACCCACACGCTGCCGGCGAAGTAAACCACGCCATACATGGTGGAGAAGAACTGGTGGGAGAGGGCCTTCATCCAGTAGATGGCCGCGCCCGTCAGGCTGAAGGCGAAGCAGAAGATGCCGGCGGCGGCATACTTGCGCATCGTGCGGGTGTGGACGGCAGCCCCGTCCTTGTCCTGCGCGAGCGACGCGTTGCGCAGACCGTTGGCGACGACATACCAGATGACAAACAACAGGCCGGAGACGATGTAGAAGGCCTGCGTGGTGAAAAGCGGATACTTCGCGTGCAGGGCGTGGTCGGGATTGGCCTGCAACTCAGGTCCCATCCACGGGAAGATATGCGGTGCCAGCGCGCCAATCGGAATCCACAGCACTGCCATGGTCGGGCACAACAAGCAGGCGATGTGCTCCAAGAAACGGCGGATGGGCAGCATCCACTGGGCATCGAACAAGTGGTTCAGCAGAACGAGGAACAACGCACCCAAGCAGAAGCTGAGGCAGAACATATACGCCGTGAGGTAGGCGAAGCCGAACTGCTTCTGCCAGGACGGTGCAGCCGCGCAGCAACTGGTGCAGGCCGCGCCACCGTGGTCGGATTGCACCGCTTCCGCCTTGGCCTCGGTCTTGTGGCCGTCGGCGGCGGTCAGGTTGGCACCCAGCAGGGTGGCGGCGAAAGCGAGGGCGATGACGGCCACCCAACGCGCCCGCAGGCTGGATAGGAATGAAAAGGCGTGCGTGCTCATGGAATCACTTCAGCAATGCGCGGTCGGTCGGCGGGACTTCTTCCAGCGTGGCCAACCGGGCACGCTGCAAGGCACGCACGTAGGCGACAATGGCCCACCGGTCATTGATTTCGATGTTTGAGGCGTAGCCCTGCATCAGGTTGCGCCCCTGACTGATCACGTGGAACAGCTCGCCATCCGGCAACTTCGCGATGCGCTGATCATGCAGGTTGGCCACCACCGCCATGGCTCCAATCTTCTTGGTGATGCCGTTGCCATCACCCGTAGCTCCGTGGCACGGGAGGCAGGAGATGTTGTAGCGCTCCCGCCCGCGCGCCAACGTCGCCGAGGTGACGGGAACCGGGACAGTCTCGACCCAGTTGGTGGTGCCGGTGAGCAATCCAGTGTTCTTGGGCGTCCCCTGCCAGGTGTCGTTGTTCTGGTCGCCAATGCGCTGGGCGATGGTGCCCGCGACGTGCGGCTGGGAACTGCGGCCATCGTTGAAAAAGCTGTTCGGCACCTGCGGCCGGAGCTTGGCCTGACGCACCATGTCGTCAAAGATTTCCAGCGGTGGCTTGCGGAAGTCAGTGCCGCGGCGGCCGGCGATCCCAAACACGGTCAGGGACAGGAGGGCGAACCCCAAAAGGAAGGCGAAGAAGTAACGCATGTCAGTCCTCCACCAGCTCGATGTGCTTGCTGCCAGCGGAGGCGAGCAGCTTGCGGGTTTCCTCGGTGTTGAACTTCGGGTCCGCCGTCTCGATGACGACGATGAACTTGTCGTGGCTGGCCCCGGCGCAGAACTTGCGGTTCTTCAGCAGCGGGTGGTGCAGCCGGGGCAGACGGTTGAGCAGGAACATGCCGATGAGCGAGCCAAACGACGCGAGCAGAATGGTCAGTTCATAGCTCACCGGGAAGCTGTAGAACGGGCTCATCATGGGCTTGCCGCCGATGACGATCTTGTAGTCGTAGGCGTTCATCCACCAGATCATCGTCATGCCAGTGGTGTAGCCGATGGCCCCGCCGATGAAGGTGAACCAACCGACCTTCGAGTTCGGGAGGCCCATCGCCGCATCCATCCCGTGGACGGGAAACGGCGTGTGGACATCCCACTTGGTGTAGCCGGCGTCGCGCACGCGTTCCGCCGCGTGCATCGCGTCGGCAGGATTTTCGAAGACCGCCATTAGACCGTAAGCGTTCATCAGTGGTGCCCTCCGTGCTTGGCGCCGCCCATCGGATGATGCGGGTCAGCCTGCGGCGTGACGCCCTTCACTTCGGAAATCGCAATCATGGGCAGGTAGCGCATGAACAACAGGAACAGGGTCATGAACAGCCCGAAGCTGCCGACGAAGGTGCAGATGTCCACCCAGGTCGGCTTGAAGTAACCCCAGCTCGACGGGATGTAGTCGCGGTGCAGCGAGGTCACGATGATGACGAAGCGCTCGAACCACATGCCGATGTTTACGAAGATGGTCACGATGAAGACGAACACCATGTTGGTGCGGCACCACTTGAACCAGAACAGGTGCGGGCTGATCACGTTGCACGAAATCATCCACCAGTAGCTCCACCAGTAGGGGCCGAACGCGCGGTTCTTGAACGTGGCCAGCTCGTAGGGATTGCCGCCATACCATGCGATGAAGAACTCCATCCCGTAGGCGTAGCCCACGATGGAGCCCGTCGCCAAGATGACCTTGCACATCAACTCGACGTGCCGGACGGTGACGATGTCCTCCAGCTTGCACAGCGTGCGAAGCGGCACCAGCAAGGTGAGCACCATGCCGAAGCCGGAGAAGACGGCACCGGCCACGAAGTAAGGCGGGAAGATGGTCGTGTGCCAGCCGGGAACCTGCGATACGGCGAAGTCGAACGACACGATTGAGTGCACGGATAGCACCAGCGGCGTCGAGAGGCCGGCGAGGAGCAAGTAGGCTTTTTCGTAGTTGCTCCAGTGGCGGTTCGATCCCGTCCAGCCGAACGCGAAGAAGCCGTAAAGGAACTTCTTCACCTTGCTCGTCGCACGATCCCGCATCGTGGCGAGGTCGGGAATCAGACCCGTATACCAGAACAGCAGCGAAACCGTGCCGTAGGTCGAGACGGCGAACACGTCCCAGAGCAGCGGCGAGCGGAACTGTGGCCAGATGCCGTAGTTGTTCGGGATGGGCGGCAGCCACCAGAGGGCATACCAGATGCGTCCGACGTGAATCAGCGGGAAGATGCCGGCGCAAGCCACGGCGAACAAGGTCATCGCCTCGGCCGCGCGGTTGACTGACGTGCGCCACTTCTGCCGCAGCAGAAAGAGAATTGCGGAGATGAGCGTGCCGGCGTGGCCGATGCCGATCCAGAAGACGAAGTTGGTGATGTCCCACGCCCACGCGACGGGCTGGTTCAAACCCCAGACCCCGACACCGGTGGCGATGAGGTAGGCGATGCACCCAAACATCATCGTCATGAGCGAGACGCTCATGAGCAAGGCGGGCAGCCACCACTTGGGAGCGGGGCCCTCGCAGATGCCGGCGATGTGATCAGAAATCCAGCCGATGCTACGGTTCTGCAGCACCAGCGGCTGGCGCTCCAGCTCGGCGGGAGGCGGTGCAATTTTCACCGAGGAGGGAACGTGATGTTCAGCAGCAGCGCTCATTAGTGCTTCACTCCTTTCTTGTCGCCTGCAGGAGCGTGTCCGTGGCCTTTCATCGGGTCGGAGTGGGTGACGTCCTTGTATTCTTCAAGGCTCCAGATTTTCGCGTCGGGCATCGCCGGGTTCACATTGCGAACGCGGGCCAGATAAGTCGTGCGCGGCTTGGTGTCGAGGAAGCCCAGCACCGTGTAGTTGCGGTCATGTTGCTTGAGCAGCGACACCTTGCTCTTCGGATCGAGCAGGTTGCCGAAGGCAATGGCATCCGCCGGGCAGGCTTGCTGGCAGGCGGTCTTGATGGCCCCGTCCTTCACCTGCACGTCGTCGCTCGCCCCGGCCTTGACCTTCTGGGCGATCTTCGCGCCCTCGATGCGCTGCTGGCAGAACGTGCATTTCTCCATCACGCCGCGCATGCGGACCGTGACGTCCGGGTTGCGGGCCATGGTGACGAGGTCAATCTCGTCGCCGGGACGCTTGCCCAGCGGGCCTTTGTAGAGGCCGATGTTCGAGGAGAACAGGTCGCTGGCCAGCTTGCCGCCGCCGATGGGGCGCTTGTTGTAATCGAAGAAGTTGAAGCGGCGGACCTTCCACGCGCAGTTGTTGGCGCAATACCGCGTGCCCACGCAGCGGTTGTAGGCCATCACATTGACGCCTTCATCATCGTGGGCGGTGGCGTTGACGGGGCAGACGCTTTCGCAAGGCGCATTCTCGCAGTGCTGGCACATCATCGGCTGCGTCACGACCTGCGGATCGTCGATCCACTTCTTGGTCGCCTGCAATTCGTCGCGCTCGACCAAGTTGACGGTGTCCGGGTTGCCCTGGGTGCCGGCGGCGTTGCTCAGGAAGGCGTCGATCATCCCGCCCTGCTGCTTCTTCTTCGGATCAGCCGTGTAGTAGCGGTCAATGCGCATCCAGTGCAACTCGCGGCCCTTGGCGACCTGATCTTTGCCGACGATGGGGATGTTGTTCTCGCTCTGGCAGGCGATGACGCACGCGGAGCAGCCGGTGCAGGCGTTGAGATCCACCACCATGCCCCACTGATGAGTCTGGCTCGCCAGCTTCGGGTGGGTCTTGTAGGGATGCTCGTAGATGTTCTTGATGGAGCCGTCGGGATTCTTGACGAGGTAATCCGTGTGGGCATCGAGATCGAAGTTCTTCGCGAAGTCGGGCTTGGCGAGATACTGGTCCACGTTCGCCTCGCGCACGACCGGGCGGCCATGCAAGGTCCAGTGGTCCTGCGTGCAGATGAACTGGTGCGTGCGGCCAGTGGCCTTCACGGAAACACCGCTGATGAAGCCCGCACCGGTCACGCGCAGCGGGTAGGCGTTGAAGCCGACGCTGAACTTGTCCATGTAGGCGATACGACCCCACTTGCGGCCGTAGCCAAGCGCCAAACCAAGGGTGAAATCCGCCATGCCGGGCTGAATCCAGACGGCTCCCTCCACACTCCGGCCGGCCGCCGAGATGGCGACGACGTCACCGTTCTTCACACCGAGCTGCGCAGCCGTCTCACGGCTTAGCAGGACCGCGTTGTCCCAGACGATCTTCGTAATCGGGTCGGGTAGCTCCTGCAGCCAGCCGTTGTTCACGTAGCGACCGTCGTCCACGCTGTAGTCGCGGTGGAAAACCACTTCGAGTTCGCCCTTGGAAGGCGCTTTGGGCGCGGCGGCCTTGGCCAGTTCCGCTGCGGCGGCCGCGCGGTCAAACGAGGCACCCACCGGGGCGGACTGGGTGCCCGCGAGGAAACCATCGTGCAGGAATTTCTTCCACTTCTCCTCGTCCAGCGCACCGCCAGTAAGACCAGCAAACGTTTCGCGCGCCAGTTCGTAGGCGCTGGCGTTGCTGCCGGCAAGGCGGGCCAGCACTTCGCTCTCCGTCAAGCCGCCGAACAGCGGTGCGATGAGCGGCTGGATGGCGACTACCGTGCCATCACTGGTCCGGGCATCACCCCAAGATTCGAGATAGTGCGCGGCGGGCAGATTCCACGCGACACCCGCAGCCGACTCGTCCTCATGGTAGCCAAGGCGGACGATGGTCGTCGCGGACTTGGTGACCTGACTCCAGACCTCAGCCGCAGTATAAGCGGGGTTGGCCCCGAGCAGAACGATCGTTTCCGCACCGGCCACATCAGCCAAGGACTTGGTCGGAGACGGGGCGGGATGCAGCTCGACGATCATGCCCAAGGCTCCGAGCGCTTCGTTCATCGCGTGCGCCAGCACGTGAACAGCAAGTGGCTGCCGCTGGCCTGCCACGACCAAGGCCGCGCCCTTGTGCGCGACGAGATCCTTGGCACACTCGGTGATCCATTTGGGATCCACCTTGGCCCCGGCAGAAAGCGCGGCCGCGTCGAGTGACAGGGTTGAGCCCGACTGCTTGAGCACTTCCGCCGCGATCTGGGCGGCCACCGCCGCGACCTGGCTGGGCGAGACGCGGAGGCGATGGTCGGCATTGCCACCCGTGAGCGTCATCAACGACTCGACAGCGTAGAGGCGGTTGATGAGATCGTCCTTCTTGGCTTCGTCTGCCTTGGCGATCTTGCGGCCCTTGGCGAAATCACGGGTGTAGCGATACATCTCGTCTTCGCCGCCGAGGAAATCGCAGTCGAGCGAGAGGACGCGCTTGGCGAGGTTGAACTTGAGATATGGCCGGACCGATTTGCCCGTGACGAGGCTGGCCGCGCGAGCGTGGATGTTGGAATCCACGGCGTCGTAGGTGGCCCAAACGGCGTTGGGGAACTTCGCCGCGATGGCCGCCTGCAAGCGGGCGCGTGTCGGCGAGGAGCTGCTTTCAGCAACGATGGCCAAGCCCTGCCCTTGATTCGCGGCGAACTTCCGGCCCAGCGCGCTAAGGGTATCGAGGGCTTCCTCACGCTTGGCGATGGTGCCGTTCTTGCGGAAATACTGCGCGCGGTCCGGATCATACAGACCCAGCACGGAAGCCTGGACGAACTGGTCGGTGCCCGCTTGATCGGGGTGCAGCGGGTTGGCCTCCACCTTCGTGGGCCGCCCGTCGCTGGACTTGGCCAGCAGCGGCACCGCGCCAGTGCGCGTGGGCATGGCCGTGGCGAAATGCTGCGCCACGCCGTGCGTGTAGCCTTCCGGCTGCTTGCCAAAGGGATAAATATGCTCCGTCGGCCGGCGGCAGCCGGTGAGGCCAAAGCCCGCCAGCATGAACGAGGCGGACATCAGCTTCATGAAGTCGCGGCGCGACTCGGCGGCGCTCAGCTCGCTGGCTCCGGCGGGGAACTCCTTCTCGGCCCACTCGCGCAGTTCCGGCGAATCCGCCAGCGCTTCAGGGCTACGGAAGTAGTGCGGGCCGGAATCCGGCTCCGGGCAGACAGGGGGAATGACTTTCATCGGTGGCAGACGGAGCAGCTCTCGCCGGGATGCACGTTCCAATCCTTGACCAGCTTCGCACCCTCCTTCTTGGCAAAGCCCTCCGGGGCCTGCCAGTCGAGGTTGTAAACCTGGTCGTTGGGACGAATCTTGGCCGCCGGATCACGGTGGCATTCGAGACAGAAAGCCATGCCCAGCGACTGGCTGTGGCGCACCTCGTCCATCTTGTTGACCGGGCCGTGGCAATGCACGCACGACACGCCGCGGTTCACATGGACAGAGTGGTTGAAATAGACGTAATCCGGAGTCTTGTGGATTTGCACCCACGGCACCGGCTTGCCGGTAGCGGCGGACTCCCGGACCAACGCGAGCTTCGGGTCATCCTTGAGCACCTGATTGTGGCAGTTCATGCACGTGCTCGCGGCCGGCACGTTGGAATACCAAGACTTCTCCACCCCATTGTGGCAGTAGCGGCAGTCCAGCCCGAGCTGGTCCGCGTGAATGGCATGACTGAAAGCCACCGGCTGCACGGGCGTGTAGCCCGCGCGCGCATACTTGGGCGTGAGGTAATAGGTCACCCCGGCCGTGACCACCCCGCCGACAAGCAATCCACCCACGATGACCATCGCGGGCAGCTTGTTCGTCCATTTGGGAAAAATGTCTGACATGGCTGAATTGTTAGTTGTCAGGCGGGCCGCTGGGCTAGTTTGTGAATAATTTCACATCACCACCGGCCATCTTGCGTTGCGCGGAATAAATCAGGTTAAGCCGGACACGGAAGCGGTCACGACTGCGGGATTGTTTAGTTGAGCCAACTCCTGACTGCAAGCCCCACGGGGCGAACGGTCACAGATTTTGGTTTTGTTTATGTCTGCGATTAGCTCAACCACATGAGCTCTATGCGCACATCCAGCCCAAGCTCCCATTCCCCGGGCTGGGACTACTCATGGCAAGTGTTTCCTTCATTCACCAACCCCAACCCGGTAGCCGCCGAGGTGAGGAGGCGGAATGGCCGGGTGGGAGTTGATGGTGGTCCGCCTCCTCACGTCGTCGGCTACCGGCGGAAACAACACGGGCGGGAGCGGCACACGAATGCTCACACTCCCGCCCGTGGCCCGTCCACACGGACAAGCAAATTATCGCTCAACCACGCGGTAGAAGCGCGCCTGCCGACTGGTCGCGAGCGTGTCGGTGAAATCCACCAACGCCGCACCATCGAGGTTCGTCGCCACCAGCACCCAGGAACTGGGAACGCCCGGCGTCTCGGTCGCCTCGATGTCATACCGCTTGCCAGCCTCGCCTATGACCACCACCCGGTAACCATCCCGCTTCACGTCCCGCCCGACGTTCGCGTTCTCCGGCAGGAACGCCCCGCGGTGAATCGCCCGCCGCCCCCGGAAAGGCACATCCACCCCATCGAAGGAGGCCACGCCCACAAAGACCACCGGGTCGGAATTGGCCCCGGGTTCGAGCACGAAGGTGAACGTCCGCTCCACCGTGTCGAAGAACGGCCCCCACTTCACCTTGCGGCTGTTCCCGTCGTAGGCTCCGCCCTGATCGAGACTGCCCGCCTTCACGGTCCAGCCGGGAGGAACTCTTTCCTGAATCTTTGGGGCCTTGGCCTGTGGTTCAGGGACTGAAATCGCGGCCGTTTGCGGGCGTGGGTTCTGTCCATGAACCGCCTGTGGCGGGGACACTCTTGTCCCCTTTGTCCTTGATCATGGCCCTAGCCACGGGGGACAAGAGTGTCCCCTCACGGCACGGGTTCAGGGGCTCAAATCGCGAGCCTTGGCGGCTCGATGGTTCTCTCCCCGGCCCTCCTCCATCCGATGGAGGAGAGGGAGTGCAACGAAGCCGCCGGAGGGTGCGGAAGTTCGTCAACCCCTTTTGAATTCCACGTTTCTGCGGCATGAATGCCGCGCTCCTACGGCGACTGGGTAGCCGACGACGTAAGGAGGCGGATTCCTTTCGCGCGTCGTCCTTGTCCGCCTCCTTACGTCGGCGGCTACGAGGTTCGGAGGGAACAGGAGGACAGGAGTGTCCCCGCCACGGAGGTCAGGCGGGGGGAGCTTCGGCGGCGGCTTCTTCGCTGATGACGGGGGCGATGGCCTGGAGTTTGTCGCCGGGGTCGAGGTCCACGAGTTTTACGCCCATGGCGTTGCGGCCGGTTTCGCGGATGTCTTTCACGAAGGTGCGGACCATCTGGCCGCCGCTGGTGATGAGCATGATTTCGTCGGCATCCTTGACGGTGAGGGCGCCCACCACGCCGCCGGTTTTGTCGCCGGTTTTCATGGTGATGATGCCCTTGCCGCCGCGCGACTGGACGCGGTATTCGCTGAAGTCCGTGCGTTTGCCGATGCCGTTTTCGCCAGCCACAAGAAGCGTGGCATCGGGCACGACGATGGCGGCGGCGACGAGGGTGTCGCCGGCATCCAGGCTGATGCCGCGCACGCCGGTGGCGCTGCGGCCCATGCTGCGGACGTCGGATTCGCTGAAGCGGATGCTCATGCCGCCATGGGTGATGAGGACCACGTCGTCGCCGGGGTCGGTCTCACCGGTGCTGCCGCGGGTGAGCTTGACCTCGATGAGCGTGTCGCCGGGTTCAATGCCGATGGCGATGATGCCGCCTTTGCGGACGTTGCCGAACTCGTTGAGGGTGGTCTTCTTCACGGTGCCCAACTGCGTGGCGAAGAAGAGTTCGCCGGGCTGTTGCCAGGTCACGTCTTCCCGGTTGGCGTCGAGCTTGGACTGGATGCGGATGAGGGCGGCGATTTTCTCGCTGGCTTGGAGCTCGAGGAGGTTGGCGATGTTGCGCCCCTTGCTGGCGCGGCCCATGTCGGGGATTTCGTGGACGCGCTCGACATAGACGCGTCCGGTGTTCGTGAAGAACATGAGGTAGTCGTGCGTGCTGGCGGTGAAGAGGTGCTCGATGAAGTCGCTTTCCTCGGGTGTGTCGGCTTCGCGGGTGGCCATGCCGATGACGCCTTTGCCACCGCGGCGCTGGGCGCGGTAGGCGGAGACGGCGGTGCGCTTGATGAGGCCGGCGTGGGTGAGGGTGATGATGACGCCTTCGTTGGCGATGAGGTCTTCGATGGCAATCTCGCCTTCGTCGGGGACGATTTGCGTGAGGCGCGGCGTGGCGTGCTTTTCCTTAATGGTCTTCAGCTCGCCTTTCATGATGGCCATGACGCGCGACTCCTTGGCGAGGATGTCGAGGAGGTCTTTGATGACTTCGAGGAGGGCTTTGTATTCGGCTTCGACCTTGTCAATTTCGAGGCCGGTGAGCTGGTAGAGGCGGAGTTCAAGGATGGCGTCCACCTGGCGTTCGCTGAGGGCGAAGCGGCCGTCGGTGAGCTGGCTGTCGTGCCGGATGAGGATGCCCCAGCGCTCGACTTGCTCGCGGGTCCACTCGAAGGCGAGGAGCTTCACGCGGGCTTCTTCCTTGTTGTCGCTGCTGCGGATGATGTGAATGAACTCGTCGAGATTCGCGAGGGCAACGAGGTAGCCTTCGAGCAGCTCGGCGCGTTCCTCGGCCTTGCGCAGCTCGAAGCGGGTGCGGCGCAAGATGACTTCGCGGCGGTGATCAATGTAGGCGGCGATGAGTTGCTTGAGGTTCAGCGTCTTGGGCTTGCCGTGGTCAATGGCAAGGGCGTTGACGCTGAAGGAAACTTCGAGCTGGGTGTGCTGAAAGAGGTTGTTGATGACGACCTTGGGCAGGGCGTCGCGCTTCAGCTCGATGACGAGGCGGCAGTGCTCGTCGGACTCGTTGCGCATCGCGGAGATGTCCGTGATGATTTTCTGGTTCACGAGGTCGGCGATGCTCGATTCGAGCGCCGCGCGGTTCACGTTGAAGGGGATTTCGGTGATGACGAGCTGCTCGCGGTTGCCTTTGAGTTCCTCGCTGCCGATTTTGCCGCGCAACTTGATGCTGCCGCGCCCGGTCTCGAAGTAGTTTTTGATGCCCTCGACGCCGCAGATGAAGCCGCCGGTGGGGAAGTCCGGGCCTTTGATGAACTTCATCAGCTCGGGAATGGTGATGTCGGGCTTGTCAATCTGCGCGCAGATGCCGTCCACGACTTCGCCGAGGTTGTGCGGGGCCATGTTCGTGGCCATGCCGACGGCGATGCCGGTGCCGCCGTTGACGAGGAGGTTCGGGAAGGCCGCCGGAAAGACGGTCGGCTCCGTCATTCTTTCGTCGTAGTTCGGGACGAAGTCCACGGTGTCGCGGTCCATGTCCTGCATCAGCGCCGCGCCGAGGTGCGTGAGGCGGGCCTCGGTGTAACGCATCGCGGCGGGCGGGTCGGCTTCGACGGAGCCGAAGTTGCCTTTGCCGTCCACGAGCTTCTCGCGCATGACCCATGGCTGGGCCATGTGGACGAGCGTGGGGTAGATGACGGCTTCGCCGTGCGGGTGGTAGTTGCCGGAGGTGTCGCCGCAGATTTTGGCGCACTTGTAGTGCTTGCGTCCAGGGAAGAGCGAGAGCTCGTGCATCGCGTAGAGGATGCGGCGCTGCGAGGGCTTGAGGCCGTCGCGCACGTCGGGCAACGCGCGCGAGATGATGACGGACATCGAGTAGTCGAGGAACGAGTTCTTGATCTCGTCGGCGACGTTGATCTTGGTGATCTTCTCGCCCTGCGTGTAGGCGGAGCCAGTGGGCTGCGCGGGCGGGGGAGTGGGGGGGAGTTCTTCGGGCATGGAAGTCAGCGTTCCTTGGGGATTTCTTCGATTGTTTCCGGAGTCAGGGTGATGCCGAGTTGCTTGCACGCGCCGCGAATGCGCCGGTCGGTCGAGGAAAGATTCTTGATGTGATGCAAATCACAAGTTGCCACGTGCAGCGCATCCAGCGTGCGCAGCGGAATTTCGGGATGGCAAGCCAACTGGATGGCGCGCGCGCGCTCGACCACGCGTCGGTTCAACGGCTGAAGCAAAACCATCTCGTCCTCCAGCAGCATCTGGAATTTGGCCATCGCTTCGAGACGCTCGCGGGTCGTGATGTCGCCGCCGCGCTCTTTGAACAGCAGCGCGGATTCCACTTCTGACAGGGACAGTTCCGAGGATTCGAAACTGTGCCCTGACAGATTTTGAACGAACCAGTCACTATCCGGTTCTCGGACGAGGAGCTTCACGATAATGGCGGAGTCGAGATACATTTCACCGCTCGCCGCGGGTCCAGTTTATCGCCTCCTCCGCCGACATTCCCCGGTGGATGGGCTGTTTCAAAAGGTAGTCACCCATGCCTCGGAAAACCTTCCGTGGCTTGGCTGATTCCGCTTTGACCAGTTTGGCCTTCGGTTTGCCATCGCTGGTGATGGTGACTTCGGTGCCACTGGCGACGAGTTCGAGCAGGGCTGATAGGTGGGCCTTGGCCGAACGGACAGTAATGACCTGCCCGACGCCGGGCATCGCAGCGACTTCGCGCATCACCATCGACCCCGTGACTTCCGGCGTCATGTCCGCGATGGGTTTTTGCTTCCGCTTGTGGAGCGGCACTGGTTGTTTTGTCTTCATGGCGGCAATGTAGTCACGCGTGACTACATTCGGCAAGTTCTTTCCTCAAACATCCAGGTTCCGCACGTTGAGTGCGTTGTCCTCGATGAACTGCCGGCGTGGCTCGACCTCGTCGCCCATCAGGCGCACGAACATCTCCTCAGCCTCCACGGCGTCGGTCAGGTCAATCCGGAGCAGTTTGCGCTTCGAGGGGTTCATCGTGGTCTCGAAGAGTTCCTTCGCGTCCATTTCGCCCAGACCCTTGAAACGGTAAATCTGCATCCCCTTCTTCCCGACGGTCTTCACGCCTTCGAGAATTTCAGGAATGGAAAACAGCGGCGTCACATGCGCGCGCTCGCCCTCGCCCTCGGTCAACTCGAAGAGCGGCTTGTCCTGGGCGGCGTAGTGGTCCACGGCGAGCCCCTTCTTCGCCAGCTTGCCGAGCAATTCGCCGATGGCCTTGCTCTCCAAGTGCAAGTCCACGCCCACTGCGCGGCGCGACTGCTTGCGAGCCTTCTCGGCCAACTCGCGCGCCTCGCCGTCGCCGTAGAGGTCGGGATTCTCGGCCTTGAACGACTCCACCGCCGCGAGGTTGTCAAAGTAATGCACCGTCTCTTCGTTCCCTTCGCGCACCTTGATGAGATAGACCGGGAACGCATGCTCGGCATCGCGTTTCTCGACGTAGTTCGCGAAGTCCCCACCCTGCCGCCGGATGAATGTCGCGTATTTGTCCAGCGACTCCAGCAACGTGAGAATTTCCTCCAACTGCTTTGGCGCGAACTCACGCCCGTCCGCGAGATTCTTCAAGCGGACTTCCTCCGTGCCGTTTTGCAGCAGGATGCGGTTGAGCTGCGCGTCGTCGTCCACGTAGTCCGTGCGCTTCTTGCGCGTGACCGAGTAAAGCGGCGGCTGCGCGATGTAAACGTAGCCCTGCTTCACGAGCTGGTGCATCTGCCGGTAAAAGAACGTCAGCAGCAACGTGCGGATGTGCGAGCCGTCCACATCGGCGTCCGTCATGATGATGATTTTGTGGTAGCGGAGCTTGTTCAGGTCGAACGCCCCCTCGCCTTCGCCATCGCCGATGCCCGTGCCGATGGCCGTAATCATCGTCCGGATTTCGTTGTTCTGAAGCACCTTGTCCAGACGGGCCTTCTCCACGTTGATGAGCTTGCCGCGAATCGGGAGAATCGCCTGAAACTTCCGGTCGCGGCCCTGCTTGGCGGAGCCACCGGCCGAGTCGCCCTCGACGATGTAAAGCTCGGTGTTGACCGGGTCGCGATCAGAGCAATCCGCCAGCTTGCCCGGCAACCCCCCGCCGGTAAGCGCGGTCTTACGGACAGCCTCACGAGCCTTGCGCGCGGCCTCGCGGGCGCGGGCTGCGGTGAGTCCCTTGTCCACGATGCGCTTGGCGATGGGCGGATTTGCATCGAAGTAGCTCATCAGCCCCTCATACGTCACTGACCCGACAATGCCATCCACCTCGGGCGAGAGAAGCTTCACCTTGGTCTGCGACTCGAATTTGGGGTCGCTGTGCTTCACCGAGATGACGGCGGTCAAACCCTCGCGGACGTCGTCGCCGGTGATCTGCGGATCCTTGTCCTTCAGCAGTTCGTTGGACTTCGCATACTGGTTGATCGCCCGCGTCAATGCACTGCGGAAGCCCGACAGGTGGGTGCCACCGTCCGGATTGTGAATCGTGTTCGTGTAGCAGAGCACCTGATCGTTGTAGCTGTCGTTGTATTGCAGCACGACTTCGACATGGACCTCGATCTCCTTCTCCGAGGTGGTGAGCTTCTGTTCCTTGCGCACGCTGATGACCTTGGGATGCAGCGCGGCCTTGCTCTTGTTGAGCTGCTTCACAAACTCCTCCACGCCGTCTTTGTAGTAATAAACCTCCCGCTCCGTGCTTCCGCTTTGCTTGCGCTCGTCGAGGAAGGAAATTTCCAGCCCGCTGTTCAAGAAGGCCAGCTCGCGGAGCCGTTGTGAAATAATCTCGGTTTTGAACTCCGTTGTGTCGCGGAAGATCTCCGGATCCGGCTTGAACGTGATGAATGTGCCCGTGCCCTTGGCCTTGCCAATGATTTCGAGTTTTTTCATCGTCTTGCCGCGCTCGAACTCCATGTGATGCACCTCCCCACCGCGCGACACCTCGACCTCGAACCACTCGCTCACTGCGTTCACGCACTTCGCACCGACGCCGTGTGTGCCACCGGAGAACTTGTAGCCGCCCTGCCCATATTTGCCGCCGGAGTGCAACGTCGTAAGCACCAACTCGACGCCGGGCAGACCGCTGTCCTTGTTGATGTCCACCGGAATACCGCGGCCGTTGTCGCGGATGGAAATGGAGCCATCCAAGTGGAGGGTGACATCAATTCGGTCACAGTGACCGGCAAGGTGCTCATCCACGGAATTATCCAGCACCTCGGAGACGCAGTGATGAAGCGCGCGTTCGTCCGTGCCGCCGATATACATGCCAGGCTTCTTGCGGACGGCTTCGAGGCCCTTGAGTTGGCTAAGTTTTGAGGCGTCGTAGGTCTGGGATTCAGCGGACATGTTATCACAAATCGCGCCGGGTTTGGCACCCAAGTGTGACCAAAGAGCGAATTTCTACCCGGTTGCGCGACGGCCCAAAGGCTACCGCCCCACCTGAGTCCCGACAATGATTATTTGCGGTCAAACCCTGGGCCAACCACCATTACTTGGGTAGCTCAACCAGCCCAAGCTCTAGCTATTGAGAGCAACACGGGAACAAGCCAACTCCTTGACCATGGGCTTGATAAGATGGCAGAGACGAAGTCCGGCCACTCCAAACGACCGGGAACTAGTTAAAGTTTAAGACCACAAACCACGCGTTGTTGTTACGGTCATCACCCGCGAGAACCAACGCTTCCGCCTTGCTCAGAGAATGACGCCTGGTCACCAAGGTCTTCCCTTTGCCGATCAGTTTCACCTCGGCAATGTTGTCCGGCAGCACCTTGATCTCCACGGAACACTCTTCGCTCAACTTCAGACCATGTGACTTGCCAGACGGCAAATCACTGCTTTTGCGGTTGACCTCGAAGTAATGCTGCCATTTGAAGACCTTGGCCAACCGCTCATGGAGCTTGCGATCAAGAGTCTTAAGGCTCCGGTTGTCGGGCTTTAGTTCATCGGTGCCCCACACAAGAATCGCCTGAACCTTTGGGTCTGGTGCAGCCGCAGCGGTTGCCGACTGCCATCCCACGACCAGCACCCCCATCAGGATGAGCAGGGCACGCAGAAACAACCGGCTACTTGTCTGCTTCTGTCTCATTCTTTACTTCCTGACCCACGGGGCTGAAATCCGCGTTTTCGTCCGAGACATACACCACGGACATCTTCTCAGCCTCGGAGTGAAAACTGTAGGCATTGATGTCCTCGGCGACGTTTTCGTTTAGTGCGTCATCTCCGGCGGGACGGGGGCCGCTCAATACAAACATGACCGCGAGCATGGCCGCGAGCCCGGATGCCGGGAAAAGCAACCGCGTCCACCACGCCGGCGCGGCCGGCACGGCGGGAACCGCTTGGTTGCGGGCTTCGGCAGCGATGCCTCGCTCGATCTTGCTCCAGAAAAACTCACGAGACTCCGCCAAGGTCGCCTCCGTCTCGCCATTACGGACTGCCGACTTGGTCCACTTCAACTCCTGCACCAGCGCCGCTGCATTTTCATCCCGCGCCAGCAACGCCTCGAGCTCGCGGAATTCGCGCGCGTCGAGTTCACCGTCCACCAGCGCCTGCAACTTCAATTCGATGTTCATAACTGCCTCAAGTTCAACTTTGTTGTTCTTTCTTCAAACTTTGCAAAAGCGACGCCAATCGCCGTCGTGCGTAAAACAGCCGGGACATCACAGTCCCGATGGAACAATTCATCACCTTGGCGATCTGCTTGTATTCCATCTCTTCAAATTCATGCAGGATCAACACGGTGCGATGCTCGTAGGAAAGCTGGACCATGGCCTTGTCTATCCGCTTTCGCAGCTCGGCTCGTTCCAGTCCTTCGGTCGGATTTGACGCAACTACCGGCATCTGACGTTCCACCCCGCCGAGCTCTTCATCCAGTTGCTCTATGGATTCGGCACGCGTCCGTTTCTGCCGGCGAAGCTGGTCCAGACACAGGTTGATCACGATCCGTGTCATCCAAGTTGCGAAACTCGAGTCGCCCTGAAACTGCTTCAACCGCTGCCATGCCTTGACCCACGCCTCCTGCGACAGGTCAATCGCATCCTCCTCGTTGCGCATCATGCTGAAGGCACGCGCGTAGATCTTGTCGCGATGCCGCGCGACCAGTTCCTCGAACGCGACCATGTCGCCGGCCTGGGAGGCGGCGACCAGTTGCACGTCGAGCGCGGTCTTATGGTCAATCGGCTGCGGCATTGCGGCTACAGTTTGCCTTTCGTGCTCGGAATCTGACCAGCAATTCGCGCGTCGCGCTGGCAGGCGAAGTCCGTCGCCTTCGCAAAAGCCTTGAACAACCCCTCCACCACATGGTGTGGCTCACCGCCGTAAAGCAGCTCCAAGTGCAGGTTGCAACGCGCCTCGTTCGCGAACCCTTGGAAAAACTCCCGCGCCAGCCCAAACCGGAACGCACTCGACATGTCCTGCGTCCGCTCGGCCTTGGAAATCTTCTTCTGCGAAAGGTCATCCATCCCGCGCCACACCAAGTAAGGCCGGCCACTGAAATCAATCACGCAGCGCGCCAGGCATTCATCCATCGGCACATAGGCCTCACCGGTGAACGGATTCTTCGGGTCGAAGCCCGTCCCGTAGCGGCGGATGCCCTTCTTGTCCCCAAGCGCCTGCACAAACGCCTGTCCCAATGCGATGCCACAATCCTCGACCGTGTGATGCGCATCCACCTCGAGGTCGCCCTTGCAGCGCAGCTTGAGGTCCATGACGGCGTGCCTCGCGAACAGCGTCAGCATGTGGTCGAAAAACGGCACACCGGTGCGGATGGCAGACTTCCCGGTCCCATCCACATTTAGCGCGAGACTGATTTGTGTCTCTTTGGTCGCGCGACGAATTCGCGCCTGCCGTTCACTCATGGGTCTTTTTCTAAAGCAATGCCGCCCGAAAAGAAGCGGAATCTACGTCTGCGTCCTTTCCGGGACCGTTGGCAGACGACCTAATAGCGTGGCGCATTCGCATCCACGTCCACCGCCCAGCGGTCGATGCCACCGGTCAAATTGTGCAAATTGGCGAAACCCTGGTGCCTCAGCCAGCCTATGGCGTGCGCGCTGCGCATCCCGTGGTGGCAATAAACCACGACCTCCTGCTCGCGCCAGTCCGCCAGCTCACCAACGCGCTCCGGCAGCTCGTTCAGCGGAATCAACTTCGCGCCCGGCAGCGCCACGATGGCGAACTCCTCTGGCTGTCGCACATCCAACAGCAGCGGCGGATTTGGTGCGGCAAGGCGCTCGGCAAGTTCAGTTGGAGTCATGTCAAAAGCGAAACCAGACCAGCACGACCAAAAGCATCGCCAGCACAGCCAGAACCGTCGCGCACCCTGACTTGGCTTTCGCAGTGAACTTCTCCGGGTGCTGTGCGCGCAGCCCGGCTTCGAGTTGTTCCACTGCCTCCTTCGATTCCTTCAGCCCAGCGCCCGGCTTCACCTGCTCGCGATAGAGTTTGATGGCGTCAATCTTCCGGCCCGCGAACAACAAGCCCGCGACGCCCGACAACGCGCCGGTTTCCGGTGCTGGAGCAAGTTGTGCATCGGGCGAAGTCTCCAACCGCTCCACGAAATCCTTCGCTTCCGCCAACCCCATGCCCGTCGCCTCGCGGCACAGCTTGATGGCCGCGATTTTGTTCCCGCCTTTGACCTCGGCGAGGATGGCTTCGCGTTGGGCCGGCGTCATACGTGCCTCACTGGTTCAGCGAGCCGAGATACCGCTCCGCGTCAATCGCCGCCGCGCAGCCCATGCCCGCCGCCGTGATGGCCTGCCGATAAACGTGGTCCGAGCAGTCGCCCGCGACGAACACGCCCTCCACCGTCGTCTGCGAACCCTTTTCGCGCACGACGTAGCCGTTTTCATCGAGCGCGATTTGTCCCTTGAAGAGCTGCGTGTTCGGGTAATGCCCGATGGCTACGAAGACACCCGCGCAGGGCAGCACGCTCTCCGCTCCGGTCTTGAGATTCTTGAGCTTCACGCCGGTCACTTTGCCCGACGCCACGTCGAGCACTTCGGTCACGACGGAGTCCCACACGGGCTTGAGCTTCGGATTCGACAACGCGCGCTCAGCCATCACCTTCGAGGCGCGGAGGGTGTCGCGGCGATGCACGAGATACACCGTCGAGCCGAAGCGCGTGAGATACGTCGCCTCCTCGCACGCGGAGTCACCGCCACCGACGACGACGAGCGGCTGGTTGCGGAACATCGGCAGCGCGCCGTCGCACGTCGCGCAGTAGGTCACGCCCTTCTTCTCCAGCTCGTCTTCGCCGGGCACCTCGAGGTGTTTGTGACCCGCGCCGGTCGCGATGATGATGGCCTTCGTCTCGACCTTCTCGCCGTCAATGGTCACGACGAACGGGCGTTTGCTGAGGTCCACGGCCTCGACCGTCGCGCCGAACTGCACGCGCGTGCCGAAGCGCTCCGCCTGCGCCTGCATCTTCATCATCAACTCCGTGCCGTCCACGCCCTCGGGGAAGCCGGGAAAGTTCTCCACGATGCTCGTGGTGGTGAGCAGCCCGCCGGGCGTCGCGCCCGTGACGACGAGGGGATTCAAGCTCGCGCGCGCCGTGTAAAGCGCCGCCGTCCAACCCGCGCAGCCCGACCCGATGATGACGACATTTTCCATAGGCGCGGAAAAGTAGGAGTGAACTTCCGCGCTGGCAAGCGCAGGCGCGGATATGGAGTGCGGTGACTTGTCACCGCTTTCCGCAGGGGACTTGTCCCCGTCGAGGTTCTCCAGCGCGACGTCTCGAAGTGGCACCTCCGGCTTGCGCCAGCCGACCAGCCCAGACCGAGCCAAGCCGCCAGTCTCAGACGGCGACAAGTCGCCTGCGGAAAGCGGCGAGAACTCGCCGCACTCCATAGCTCACGCCCTCCGCACGCTTGCATTTCCGCCGCACTCCGAAATGCTCCCGCCATGCCCTCACCATCCTCCACCTCGCGCCGCGACTTCCTCGCCGCCACTGGTTCCACCGTCCTGGCCGCCGCCGCGTCCGCCGCCACCGGGCCGCTCACCACCTACGGCCCGGCCAAGCCCATGCGCATCGGCGTCATCAGCGCCACGATGGGCGGGCGACCGCACAAGGGCAACGGCCACACCTACCACTTCGCGCACGGCTTCCACCCCACCGTGGACCTCAAGATGATTGAGAAACACCTCACCAAAGGCCCGGTGGACCTGTTCAAGTCCCACTTCCGCAACCCCAAGGAAGACTTCGCCAAGCTCCCCTTCGAGAACACCCGCATCTCCTGCTACTACGACGCCGACCTGCCCAGCGCGCAGGCCTTCGCCGAATGTTTCCCCGGCGTCGAAGTCGCGCGCACGCTCGACGAGCTGGTGAAGAACTGCGACGCCGTCTGGGTGGGCGACGCCAGCGGGCGCGGCGAAGACCACTTCGAGCTGTGCGCCCCCGGCCTCGCCAAGGGCCTGCCCACCTTCTGCGACAAGCCCATCGGCGGCACCGTCATCGAGACGCGCAAGATTCTGGAGTTCGCCCGCAAGCACAACGCCCCCCTCATGTCCTCCAGCCTCTACCGCCACCAATGGGGCACCGAGGAAGCCCTCCGCATGAAGGCCAGCGGCGACTTCGGCTCCCTGCAATACGTCATCGCCAGCCAGGGCGGCGGCTACAGCTACCCGAGCTGGTTCATCTACGGCCAGCATCCTGTCTGGATGTGCATGACCCTCTGCGGCGCGGGCGTGAAAGCCGTCTCCATGTATGCGCGCGAAGCCACCTGCCACGCCCTCATCACCTACGACGACCGCATGCCCGCCGAGGTCTGGTATGGCCGGCCCGACGTGACGCCCACCTACTGCAGCACCAGCGCGCACTTCGCGAAGAAAACCCACGAGTGGACCCCCGCCATTGATGGCAACTACTGGTTTGGCCACCACTATCAAATCTTCCGCATGGCCCACACCTTCCTGAAAATGGCCGAGACCCGCGTCGAGCCGGTGCCGCACCAGGAAATCCTCGAAGTCACCGCCATCATCGCCGCCGCCGCCAAGTCCGTGAACGAGCGCAGCCGGCTGGTGGAACTGGCCGAGGTGATGTAGCCGTCGAGGTCAGGCGGCAGAATGTGAACAGCCCGCGCCATGAAACGAACAGCACTCGTATGGATTCTTTGGCTGGTAACACTGGCCGCCACCATCTGGTTGGGATTCGAACGCGAGTGGTCGATTCCCGCGTGGATACACCTAGGCCTTGTTCTGTTCTTGTTTGGCTTTAGCCAGCTCGTATCCAGGTGGCAACTGCGTGTTGACCATAACACCACATCGCCCTCCAATGAGCGGGAGCCTCGTCCCGCTGCCCCGCCGCCGCGAAGTCCGTGAACGAACGCAGCCGGCTGGTGGAGCTGGCGGAGGTGATGTAGCCGCCGAGGTCAGGCGGCGGAATGCTTGCCTCCCGCAACCGGAGCTTGGGATTGGGCACCAGCCGCGCCAACGGTGGGACGCCTTTCTCCGCCATGGTCACGCCCGGTTTCGTGCCCAAAACCCAATGGACATGCAAGAATGAGCCCGCTAGCGTCCACCAAGCCAATAACAGATTAGGCGGCAAGTTTGCCGCTTACTCAAACGTTAGCCGTCATTCGCGTATGGGCTTTTCATTCACATCTGTAGCAGTCAGGGGTGGCACACCGGACGCGGTGCTCGCGACGATGGGCCTGCAAGGCACGAATACGTTTGAGGAGATTCCAGAGTCGAACATCACCGGCGCTTCATTGCCCTCCGGGTGGTATTTGGTCACAGCCAATCGCGGCCTCTTCCCCACTTTCGCGGAAGACCCAACACTGAAGCGATTGTCACAGACAGCCGAGGTTGTCACCTGCTTTGTCGAGGAGCACGTGATGTGCAGTGCTGCCTCCTTGTGGGCCGACGGTCGAGAGGTCTGGTCTGTTATGCACGCTGCCGACCAGAACATCGAGCACTTGCAAACGAAGGGTAGCCTGCCGCCCATGTTCGCGGCGATTAGCGAGCGATTGCGCGCAGAGCAGGCCGCAGCGGGCGGCAAGAAGGCCAAGGTTGACCACATTTTTGATATTCCGGTCGAGATGGTCGCGCAGCTTACTGGCTATCGTCATGATCGAGTCATGCCGGAGTTGGGAGACAGAGCGTTCGAGGTTCTTGCCACTACAGCAGCGACACCGAAGCGGTCACTGTTGAGGAGATTGTTGGGAGTATGACCATGACGGCTAATCATGCGCTGCAGCGCCTATGAGGGTTGTCAACGGTTGCGTGGGCTGACGGAGGTGAGGGAGTGCCCGCGTTACGCTCCGTTGACATGCCTACATCGGATACGGGGTTGCTTCCACCTCGCCGCGAATCTCCGGATGCCGCAACTGCCCGCCGAGATTCGCCGTCCGCGCCATCAGCAGGAAGGTGACGAGCGCCAAGACCAGCGAGGTGATCACCGCCCACTTGGGCAAAGGCCGGCCGCCGAGCGCCACGAACAGCCCCGCCGCCGCCACCAGCCCCAGCAGGAACACGCCCGTCGTGGCCTGATCGGCGGCCTGCTCATGGGCGTTGAGCAGCTTCGGCTCCAGCGTGACCGTGACCGCCGCGCCGCCCTTCGCCGCCAGCGCCTCGCTCGCGAAGTCCCCGGTGAACTTGATCGGAATGGACACCGCCGCCAGCAGCGCCAGCGCCCACAGGCTCACGCGTTGCAGCTCGTCGCTCCGCCGCACCAGCCCGACGGCGAGCAGCAGCGCTCCGAAGAGCGCGCCGAGGACCGGGACGTGGTTGAGCGCGAGATGCAGGTGAACCCAGTTCATAATGGCGCGAACCGTAGCTGCGCGGCCATCGGTTGAACAGCGCCCGCTGGCGGCACCTGGCCCGTGCCGGCGACTTGCAGTCGCCGTCGGAGGCGCAGCACCTGTCGAAACGGCTCCGTTCTGCCATCCACAACGCGGCGACTGCAAGTCGCCGGCACGCGCTCACGGCGCGCGGAGGCGGTAAAACTTCTGCGGCAACGTGGCGGGGTTCGTCACGTAGTTGAACAACACCGAGTTGTTGGTCACGAGCACGAAGGCATCGGGCACGAGGGTCCACACGTTGCCGGTGGAGAGGAGGTTCGTGTTGAATTCGAGCTTGAAGCTCGCCGCACTGAGGGGCCAGTGCAGCACGAACTGGCCCGTGCCGGCGACTTGCAGTCGCCGTCGGAGGCGCAGCACCTGTCGAAACGGCTCCGTTCTGCCATCCACAACGCGGCGACTGCAAGTCGCCGGCACGCGCTCACGGCGCTCGGAGGCGGTAGAACTTCCTCGGCGGCGCGGTGTCGTTGGTCACGTAGTTGAACAATACCGAGTTGTGGGTGGACTGCTCGGGGCCGCCTCGGTCTGCTTCGACTCGCGGACGGCGACTGGAAGTCGCCGGCACGGCCCTACGGCGCGCGGAGGCGGTAGAACTTCCTCGGCGGCGAGGTGTCGTTGGTCACGTAGTTGAACAAGACCGAGTTGTTGGTCACGAGCACGACGGCATCGGGCACGAGGGTCCACACATTGCCGGTGGATACGAGGTTCGTGTTGAATTCGAGCTTGAAGCTCGCCGCGCTGAGGGGCCAGTGCAGCACGAACTGGCCCGTGGCCGAGATCAGTTCAAACGACAACGTGCGCTCCGCATCCGTCACCACCGGAATGTAGAGCGAGCCCGAGTTGTCGCTGCTCTGCGGGTCGTTCTCGGCCTGGGTGAGGCTGGCGCGGTTCTCGGCCAGCCCATTGATCACCGCTGCGGCAACGATGGTCACTGTCACCGCGGTGCCGTTGGTCAACACGCCGATGGGACAAGTCACAATCCGGCCGCTGACCGTGGGGGTTCCGCGCGTGCTGGTCGCGGAGACGAACGTGTAGCCAAACGGCAGCGTGTCGGAGAGCGTGACGCCGGTGGCGATGGAGGGGCCCTTGTTCGTCAAGACGACCGTGATAGTCACGTTCGAGCCGAAGGAGACAACGGACGGCGAATTAGTCTGGCGCACGGCGAGATCGGGGCTGGTGGTCACGATGAAGTTCACCGGCCCGGTCCCGGTGCCCTCGGGCGTCACCACGGTCAGCGGCCCGGTGCTGGCACCGAAGGGAACCACCGTGACGAACTGCGTGTCCGTGAGCGAGGAGAAGCCCGCGTTCAGGCCGTTGAAACGCACGGCGGTGGCCCCGGTGAAATTGTGGCCCTTGACCGTGACCGTGGTGCCCACGGGCCCGAGCAACGGCGTGAAGGCGTCCACGCGCGGCGTGACCGTGAAGGCATTGGTGCTCGCGATGACGCCGCCGGAGGTGGTCACGGTGATGAGCCCGGAAACCGCGTTGGTTGGGACGACCACAACGAGCTGCGTGGCTGAGACACTGGAGATCGGCGCGTTCACGAAGGTGGCCGCCGGCGCGGCAAAGGTCACCGACGTGACCCCGTCCAGGTTGGTCCCGGTGAGCGTCACGACCGTGGCCACGGGGCCGGTGGCCGGGGTGAAAGTGTTCAGCCGAGGGGCAAGGTAAAAGAGGGCCGCGCTCGTCACCGTGCCACCGGAGGACTGCACGGTGATGGGCCCGCTCGTCGCGGAGGCAGGCACGGTGGCGGTGATTTGCGTGTCCGCCGTGACACTGAAGCTGGCGGCCACGCCGTTGAAGCTCACGTTGGTGGTGCCGAGGAAGTTTGCGCCGTTGAGGGTCACGGTCGAGCCGGGCAGGCCGTTGGTGGGCGTGAAGTCGGTGAGCACCGGCGCGAGCAGGAAGACGGTGAGGTTGCTGGAGGAGATGTTTGTCCCAGCGGACGAGCTGACCCGGATCGGGCCGTTCGTCGCGCCCACCGGCACCGTGGCCCGGAGCTGCGTGGAGGCAACGATGCTGAAGACGGCGTTGGTGAACCCGCCCGCACCCGAGGTGAAGGCCACATTCGTCACGGCGAGAAAGTTCAGCCCATCCACCACCACTTCCGAACGGATCTGCGCGGCCGTGGGGTTGAACCCGGTGATGAACGGCCCGACGATGAAATTGCTGCCGGTCGTGTTGGTGCCGCCGGGGTTGATGACGCGGATGGGGCCGGTCGTGACGCCCGCCGGCACCGTGGCGGCGATCTGCGTGTCCGAGGTGACGCCAAAGGACGCGCTGAGGCCGTTGAAGCTGACGTTGGTGGCCGTGGTGAAGTTAAGGCCTGTGATGACCACCGGATCACCGGCCTTGCCACCGAAGGGCGAGAAGCCCGTGACAATCGGGGCCAACCCGCTGACGACGAAGTTGCTTGTGGTGGTGACAGTGCCCGTCGGCGTGGTGACGGAGATGGGCCCGGTGGTGGCGGTGCCCGGCACGGTGGCGTGGATTTGGGACGGGGCGGTCCGGGTGAACGCGGCGGCATTCACCCCGTTGAACTTCACGGCCGTGGCGCTGGAGAAGTCGCCGCCCTCGATCACCACGACGGAGCCGGTCGGTCCGATGGACGGGGCGAAACTGGTGATCACCGCCGTGCCGGAGATGACGAAGTTCGTCGTGGTGGTGTTGGTGCCGATGGAGGTTGAAACCGCGATGGGCCCGGTGACCGCCCCCGCCGGGACATGGGCCACGAGTTGATTGGCCGCCGTCACCGTCACGGTGGAGGCCGCCACCCCGCCGAAGCGCACCGTGGTCTGCCCGGCCACGAAGTTCGCGCCGTTCAGCGTCACCTGCGTTCCAGCCAGACCGAGCAACGGGGTGAAGGAATCCACCCGGGGCGGGACCGTGAACAAGGCGACGCTGGAAGCCGTGGCACCGGCAGTGACACTGATGGATCCGGTCACGGCATCGGCGGGCACCACGGCGCTGATGCGGGTGCTGCTGACGATGTCGAAGGAGGCGGGCGAGGAATTCCCAAACTTCACCTGCGTGGCGCTAAGAAAGCCCGTGCCGTTGATCGTCACGGTGGTGCCCGGCGCGCCATTGGTTGGGGAAAAGTTCGCGATGCTCTGCGCGCTCACCCGCGTGCCGGTCGCAAGCCATGCGAGTGCGAGGCAGAGGCTGAGGAGTGTTGGTTGCAAGCGGAACACCGGCCAAACTGAATCAGACTCCACCCCTACAGGCAAACCAGCAGACAGGCTGGGATGCTCAGGAAAACTCCGTAGCCCGTGCCGGTGACTTGCAGTCGCCGCTGGGGATCGTGCGTTGGTTTATGCCAAGGACGCGAGCGGAGCGCTTCGGTAAAGACCGTTCCAGACAACTGGGCCGCAACACGGCGACTGCAAGTCGCCGGCACGGGTCATCCACCCAGATACGCCTGCTTCACCTGCGGATCAGTGCGCAGCCTCGCCGACTCGCCTTGGAGGATGACCTTGCCCGTCTCCAGCACATAGCCGAAGCGGGAGACCTCCAACGCCAGGTTGGCGTTCTGCTCGACCAGCAGGATGGTGATGCCCTGCTCGCGGTTGATCTCCACGATCTTCTCAAAAATGGTCTTCACCAGCAGCGGTGCGATGCCCAGCGAAGGCTCGTCCAGCATGAGGAACCTGGGCTTGCTCATCAGTGCCCGGCCAATCGCCAGCATCTGCTGCTCGCCACCGGAAAGGGTGCCGGAGATCTGGCGCTCCCGCTCCTTGAGGCGCGGGAAGATGCTGAAGACATACTTCATGTCGGCGGCGATGCCCGGCTTGTCGCTGCGGAGATACGCACCCATCTGCAAATTCTCCAACACCGTGAGGTTCGCGAACACCATGCGGCCCTCGGGCACATGAGCGAGGCCGAGCTTCACGATCTCGTGGGCGGGCAGCCGGGTGATGTTGCGCCCTTCGTAAATCACTTCGCCGGATGCTGCGGTCTGTAGGCCGGAGATGGCGCGCAAGGTCGTCGTCTTCCCCGCACCATTGCCGCCGATGAGCGTGACGATGTCGCCCTGCTTCACAGACAGGGAAATGCCGTGCAGCGCGGCGATCGCGCCGTAGTTCACCTGAAGGCTTTTAACTTCGAGCATGGGATCAGGATTCGCCAGCTTCGCGCAACAGCTCGTCGCGGAAGGCACGGTCGAAGCGAAAGCCAAGCACTGCCAGCCGGTCAAGTTCCGGTGCCAGTTGGGAAATCAACCCCGTTTGCCGGGCGCGGCGCAACAAGCCCAGTGTCCCGGTGTAGGGGACGCGCAATCGCGCCGCCACACGTCGGGCTTTGCCATCATCCAGCACGACTAGGCCGCCGAGCTCCAGCGCGAGGGCAAGCGCCTCGATTTCGCCGCGCTCGAGCCCGGACTCCACGGTTAGGGCGGAAGGCACGGTCTGCGGGGCGCGGAATTTCACCCAAGCCAAAACGGCTGGATCGGGAAGCGCCACCCCACGCTGCCGCCCGATGGCGAGTTCGCCCGCCACGGCCGGGGGCAACAGCACCCGGCCAAGGAACCGGGGCAGCAGATCCAAATGCCCGAGCTGGTGCAGATACTGAATCGGCGACGTGTTGCTGATCGCGTCAGCCAAGGCACGCCTCCCCCACCATATACTCCCGCGTCACATGGACAGCGGGCACGCCCAGCCGGGTGAGCCGTTCCAGAAACTCGGGTTTGGAAAGTCCCGCCAGCGTGGCCGCCGCACCGGCCGAGAGCCGCCCAATCTCAAACAGCTTGACCGCGCTCATGACTAGAAATTCCCGGGCAGCCGCCTCGGGCGTCAGGCTGAGGGCTTTGAGACTGTCTTCGGGAATATCGAGCGTGATCTGACACATACGATTATTGACGGACCATAGCACTGTGGCGCGGAAGTTCGACCTTCATTTTGCCGGCCCCGTGGCTTCCTCACCCAAATATGCCTCAATCACCTTCGGATTCCTCCGCACCTCCGCCGGCGTGCCCTCGGCAATCTTCACGCCGTAGTCGAGCACGGCGATGCGCTCGCAAATGCCCATGACCACCTGCATGTCGTGCTCCACGAGCAAGACGGCGAGGCGATACTTGTCCTTGATGAACCGGATGAGCTGCATGAGCTCCACCTTCTCGGTTGGGTTCATGCCGGCGGCGGGCTCATCCAGCAGTAACAGCTTCGGGCGCGTGGCGAGGGCGCGGACGATTTCGAGCCGGCGCTGATCGCCGTAAGGCAGGCTCTTGGCCGGTGTGTCAGCAAACTTGCCCAGCTTGAAAATCTCCAGCATGTCCATGACCTGCGCGGCGATCTGCTTCTCCTCGTCGCGGAAAACCGGCCCGCGCGTGAGCGAATGCACCACGCCGCTGACGACGTGCAGGTGGAAGGCGACCCGGACGTTGTCGAAGACCGACAGCGACGGGAAGAGCCGGATGTTCTGGAAGGTCCGCGCGATGCCGTGCTCCGTGATCTCGTAGGGGGCCAGGCCGTGGATGTCGCTGCCGCCGAACGCAATCGTCCCCTCGGTCGGCTCGTAAACCCCGGTGATGAGGTTGAAGACGGTGGTCTTGCCCGCGCCGTTGGGCCCGATCAGGCCGCAGAGTTGCTCGGGCTGGATCTGGAGGTCCAGCGCGTTGACCGCCGTCAGCCCGCCAAACCGGATCGTGCATTGGCGCACGTCGAGCAGCGGGGCGGGATGGGCGGCGGCGGTCATTATTTTCGCGCCAAACTGGACACGAAAGCCGGGCGGCTTGTCGAGTCTGGGAATCAGGCTGGTTGCTGAAGAACTAGCCGCTCAGCCGTGGATGTTACTTCCCTTCGTCCCGGCCAGCCGCCATAACGTCGGGCGTGTTGCCGGACATCAAATCCATCACCCGCACCGAACTCGAAACCCGCTTGAAGACGTGGGACGAGCCCGCCTACCGGGCCGGCCAGGTGCTCGACTGGCTCTATCAGCGCCGCGCCGCAAGCTGGGAGGCGATGACGAATCTCCCCAAACCGCTGCGCGCCCGGCTGGCGGAGCACTTCACCCTGCAAGCCCTCGAACTCGTGCGCAAACAAGGGGCGCGCGACACCACCCAGAAATTCCTCTGGCGGCTGGCCGACGGCGCGTTCATCGAGAGCGTGCTCATCCCCGCCAACCCCGCGCTCTACGGCGAGGCCAGCGACCGCCACACGCTGTGCGTCTCCACGCAAGTCGGCTGCGCCTACGGTTGCAAGTTCTGCGCCAGCGGACTCGACGGCTGGAAGCGCAACCTCGAACCGCAGGAAATCGTGGAGCAAGTGCTGGCCACGGAAAGAGCCGTGGCAGATGACAAGGGACAGGTGGCAGGTGCCGCGACTGTGCCACCTGCCACCCGTCACCCGTCACGGCTGATCAACAACCTCGTCATCATGGGCATGGGCGAGCCGCTGGCCAATTACAACCACCTGCTCAAGGCCCTCCGGCTGCTGAACGCCCCTTGGGGCGGCGGCATCGGCGCACGCCGAATCACCATCTCCACCAGCGGACTTGCGCCGCAGATTCGGAAACTCTCGGCCGAGCCGGAGCAGTTCCGACTTGCCATCTCGCTCCACGGCGCGACCGACGAGGTGCGCGGGCGCATCATGCCGGTGAACCGCAAGTATCCGCTGGCCGAGCTGACTGCCGCGCTGGAGGACTACCAGCGCCGCAAGGACCAGCTTATCACCTTCGAATACATCCTGATCGCCGGTGTGAACGACAACGTGGACCAGACCCGGCCGCTCGCCGCACTGGCCCAACGCCTCCACGCCAAGGTGAACCTGATTCCCTACAACACCGTGGAGGGACTCGACTGGGCGCGCCCCGCCGACGCAGTCTGCGAGGCGTTCCTCGCGGCCTTGGAGCAACTCGGCGTCACCGCCACCTTGCGGCGGGAGAAGGGCGGCGACATCGACGCGGCCTGCGGTCAGTTGCGGCTGAAAACAGAGCGTGAAATGGCAAACGTTTCCTGATACTCAACTTCCGTGAGCAATAGAAAAGTGCCGCTTCCCCTGCCCGTGCGTGCCGCGCAAATGCTGCGGCGGTTGCGCTCGGTGCGAGGGATGAGCGTGGAGGAGAAATCCGTCCATGCGCTCGGGCTCGCAGCAACCCCCGAAGAACGATGGACCCTTCACGAGAACTTCGTCCGGTCGTCCGGTTTCTGGCGGCCCTTGAAGAAGAAAAAATCCGCTACATGCTGATCGGCATGTCGGCGGCGATCGTCCAGGGCGTGATGGAGTCCACCTTGGACATTGACCTTTGGATTGACCTTCCCGCCCGCCAGTATATGCGGCTGCAAAACCTCGCGCGCAAACAAGGGGGCGCGATGGGAGCAACGACGGTGACCTACTTGGAGGATGGAACGCCGCTGAACTTTGTCTTTGAGGTCGATGGGCTCGGCTCCTTTGCGCAGGAGTTTCGGCACACCAAAAGCCTGCCATTTCAAGGGCGTGAAACTCCCGTTCTCAAGCTGGAGCGAATTCTGAAGAGCAAAGAATTCATCCGGCGTGACAAGGACTTGCCGCACATCATCCAGATCAAGGGGCTGCTTAAATGCCGAAAGGAAAAAGCCCCTGCGCCGGCGCCGGCTCCACGAAGGCCCCGGACTTCACGGCGAAAGCTGAAGTGAAACCCGGTGCGGCTTGGAAAATCCCTGCCCATCCCTGCCCATCCGTGATTAAACTTTCCCCGTGATTGCACTGCTCGATTACGGCTCCGGCAACTTGCGCAGCGTGGAGAAGGCCCTGCGCAAGGTGGGCGCGGACCTGCTTGTCACCACCCAGCCGGCGGCGCTGCGCGACGCCCGCGCCATCGTGCTGCCCGGCGTGGGCGCGTTTGACGACTGTATCACCGCGATGCAACGGCAAGAACTGCTGGGGGCGGTGCAGGACTTCATCCGGACCGGCAAGCCCTTCCTCGGCATCTGCGTCGGCTACCAGGCGCTGTTCGAACGCAGCGAGGAGTTCAACAGTTGCGCCCAGGGGTTGGGCATCTTCGGTGGGAAGGTCGTGCGCTTCACCGAGCGGCCCGGGCTGAAGATCCCGCAGATCGGCTGGAACCAGTTGGAAATCGTCCGGCCCGACTGCCCGCTCTACGCCGGCATCCCCGACGGCAGCCATGTCTATTTCGTCCACAGCTTCTACCCGCAGCCCACGGACTCCAGCATCGTGGCCACCCGCACGGAGCATGGGGACAGTTTCGCCTCCTCGGTGTGGCGCGACAACGTCTTCGCCACCCAGTTTCACCCGGAAAAAAGCCAGGCTGTGGGCCTGCGCCTCTTGAAGAACTTCGTGGACCTGGCGGGCTGAACGCAATCGGCGCGGTTGCCGCCGACGCGGCTGGCCTTTGCCCTTGCCAAAGGCCGGAGCCATTCCTACCGTCCGCCGCATGGATTCGCAGTTGGCGCAATATGTGCCGGTCCTTTTCCTTCTCCTTGTGGCGCTGGCCATTGCCGGGGGCATTCTGATCCTCTCCGAGATCGCCGGCCGCTTCTTTAACCGCAAGATTGCCGCGCGCACCACGCAGATGAAGGACATTGCCTACGAGTGCGGCATGTTGCCCATCGGCACCGGCGGCGCGCGCTTCTCGGTGAAGTTCTACCTCGTCGCGATGCTCTTCATCCTGTTCGACATCGAGGTGGTGTTCCTCTACCCGTGGGCCGTGGTTTATCGCGAAGTCCTCGCACAGAACGCCCCGCTCATCCTTGGCTCTATGGCTTCCTTCGTCGGCATCCTCTTCATCGGCTACCTCTACGCGCTGAAGAAGGGCGCGTTAGACTGGAAGAGCTGAGGGAAATGCGGAATGGCGAATGCGGGATGCGGAATTTCTGCCGGGCCACCCCCGGCATTTTCGTCGCCGACAGTCTGACTAAACACTGATTTCTGAACACTAACCACTGGTTTTCCCATGATCCCCAACATCAAATTCGGCACGTCCGGCTGGCGCGGTCTCATCGCGCGCGACTTCACCTTCGACGGCGTCCGCCTCGCGGCCCAAGGCATTGCGGATTACCTGAAATCGGAAATCGGAAATCGGAAATCGGAAATCTCCAAGCGCAAGCCCGTCGTCATCCTCGGCCACGACACCCGCTTTCTCGGGCGCGAGTTCAGCCTCGCCGTCGCCGAAGTCCTCACCGCCAACGGCCTCACCTGCCTCCTTTGCCAGCGCGACGCCCCCACGCCCGTCATCTCCCACACCATCCGCGCTCGCAAAGCCATCGGCGGCATCAACATGACCGCCAGCCACAACCCGGCGGAGTATCAGGGCCTCAAATTCTCCACCTACAACGGTGCGCCGGCGACTCCGGAAGTCACCAAGCAAATCGAAGCTAACATCGCCAAGCGTCAAGCCGAGGGCTGGGCCTTCAAGGCCGCCGTCGTCGGCACCTTCCAGTGCAAGACCATTGACCCGGTGCCCGACTACGTGAAGCAGCTCCGCAAGCTCATCAACTTCGAGGTCATCCGGAAGGCGAAGCTGAAGATTGCGGTCGAGCTGATGTATGGCACCGGACGCGGCTACCTTGACACACTGCTGGCCGAGGACGGCGGCGCGAAGGTCACCACCTTCCACAACGAACTGAACCCGCTCTTCGGCGGCCACCACCCCGAGCCCGACGCCCACGGCATGGAGGAGGTCAGCAAGTTCGTCCTCGCGGGCAAAGCCCAGTTCGGACTCGGCCTCGACGGCGATGCCGACCGCTTCGGCGTCGTGGACAAGAGTGGCGCGTGGCTCACCCCGAACCAGATTCTCGCCCTCGCCCTTTACCATCTGAAAAAGAATCGCGGCTGGACCGGCGCGGTCGTCCGCACCGTGCCCACGAGCCATCAGGTGGACGCCGTGGCCGAGTTGCTCGGCGTCAAACTCCACGAGACCCCCGTTGGGTTCAAATACATCGGCGCGCTCATGGAGAGCGAACCCATCATCGTCGGCGGCGAAGAGAGCGGTGGCCTCAGCGTGAAAGGCCACGTGCCCGAGAAGGACGGCATCCTCGCCTGCCTGCTCATGGCCGAGCTGGTTGCCACCGAGAAGAAATCCCTCGGCCAAATTCTCAAGGAAATCGAGAAGCAGACCGGGGAGTTCCACACCACGCGCATCAACGTCAAAATCAACCCCGAGACCAAGGAAGCCTTGCTCGGCAAGTTGAAGGCCGGCCTCGCCGACGTCGGCGGCATCCCCGTCGAGAAATTCATCACCACCGACGGCTTCAAGTTCCTCCTGCCCAACCGCGAGTGGGTCGCCTTCCGCGCCAGCGGCACCGAGCCCCTCATCCGCTGCTACATCGAGGCGAAGTCTGCCAAGCAGATGAAAAAGCTGGAGACGGCCTGCCGGAAACTGCTGGCTTGAAGCCAGCGCAAAGCGGCGACCACAGATTCGCGAAGGTGGGTTCCGGCTGGGTGCGGCCCCCTTCGTGCGCCTGAACGCTTCCGAAAAGCGCAAGCCCTGCCGGGAGTTGAGAACATGCGTGTTGGCAGAAATCAGTCTCATCCGCATAACTCCCCTTCGTCGTGGACTCGGCCAGGCAGTTCCCCATGGGGCAACAGGCAGCTTGAATTAAATTGGCCTCAAAGTTGACACTGGTATCCCATCTGCTACTACTACGTGTGTTAAGCATTGTTACAGAAGGCAATCTGCGGGCACGACAGCAATAATCATAACCCGCCTTCTGTTCGTCCGCGCCGTGCGTTCCAAACAAAAAATGAAAACACAAAAGAACAACAAGGCGGGCTTCACGCTCGTGGAAATCATGATCGTGGTCGCCATCATCGGCTTGCTGGCCGCCATCGCGATTCCGAACTTCGTGAAGGCGCGCGCCACGGCTCAGAAAAACTCCTGCATCGCCAATCTGAAGCAGATTGACGGCGCGGTGCAGCAGTGGGCGCTGGAAAACAAGAAGGTCGCCACGGACACGTATGCGACGACGGATGCCACGTTGCTGGCTTACCTGAAGGGTTCCCTGCTCCCGACCTGCCCTGGTGGTGGCACCTACTCAGCGGGAACGACTGTCTCTGCGGCTCCGACCTGCTCGTTGTCCGCCGCCGGTCACACGCTCTGAGAGGCGGTTCTTCATCGAGGCTTGGAGCAGCGATGCGCCAAGCCTCTTTTTTTTGATGATGTGTCCAAATCCTCTTCATAGGGCTGTTTATGCGTCTCGGAACAGACCGTCGTGGATTCACCTTGGTGGAGATAATGATCGTTGTTGCGATCATAGGACTGCTGGCGGCCTTGGCCGTTCCTAACTTCATCAAGGCACGCGCCAACGCCCAAAAAAACTCGTGCATCGCCAACCTGCGGTTGATCGACACCAGTGTTCAGCAGTGGGCGCTGGAAAACAAGAAGGTGTCCACGGACACCTATCTGCTCACGGATTCCGGGTTGCTCGGTTACTTCAAAGGTTCGATTCTACCCTATTGCCCAGGCGGAGGGACCTACTCCCCTGGCACCGCGGTGGCGGCTTTACCCACCTGTAGTTTTTCGAACCTAGGTCACACCCTGTGATCCGGCACAGACAGGCTCATGACAGTCGCGCCCGCACCGCCGCAACCCGGTGCGGGCTTTCGATTTGATGGGCCGTGTTTCTGAGATGGAGCCGACCGTTGCCACAGAAAACCTGCGGGTGGAATACCGCAGCCGCGAATTGGGGCTGGCCACCAAGGTGGCGGTGCAGGGGCTGAGTCTGACTGTGGCACCGGGGGAGGTGTTTGGCTTTCTGGGGCCCAATGGGGCTGGCAAGACCTCCACCATGAACGTGTTGCTGGGGTTTGTGCCGCCCAGTTCCGGCGCGGCCCGCATTTTTGGGGTGGATGTGCGCGAACCCATAGCCCGTCAGCGCATTGGCTATCTCCCGGAGCAGACCTACTACTACAAGTTCCTCACGGCGGAAGAGCTGTTGCACTTCTACGCGGGCATCTTCCAAATCCCCCCGGCGGAGCGAAGTGCACGGGTGGATCAAGTGTTAAAGCTGGTTGAATTGGACCACGCCCGGAAACGGCAGTTGAAGACTTACTCCAAGGGCATGCAGCAACGCGCAGGGCTGGCGCAGGCGCTGATCAACAACCCGGATCTGCTCATTCTGGATGAGCCCACCAGCGGCCTTGATCCCATCGGCCGCATGAAAGTCCGGGAGATCATCCAGCGGCTCAAGGATGAGGGTAAGACCGTGTTCTTTTCCTCCCACGAACTGGGTGAAGTCGAGACGATCTGCGACCGGGTCGCCATCCTCCACCAGGGCGAACTGAAGGCGGAAGGACGGGTCGCGGATTTGGTCGCCCAGCACGCCGCCAGCTTGGAGCAGGTGTTTCTGAAATTGGTGGGCTATCAACCCCAGCCATGAACACCATTTGGAGCCTGGCCAAAGTCGTGGTGCTGGAGATGGTCCGGCGCAAGGATTTCTACGTGCTCTTCATCCTGACGGTGCTCCTGACCGGCACGGCGGGGAGTGTGAACTTGTTCAACGACCGGAGCATCGTCCGCTATCTCAAGGAGATTTGCCTGCTGCTCATCTGGCTCTCCAGTCTGGTCATGGCGATCACTTGCACGGCGCGCCAGATCCCGATGGAACGCGAACAGCGCACCATCTTCCCGTTGCTGGCCAAGCCCGTGACCCGCGGGCAATTCCTGCTGGGCAAGTTCCTCGGCTGCTGGCTGGCGGTCGGCATGGCTTTGGCGGTGTTTTACTTCTTCTTCGGGCTGGTGAGCGCGTCCCGGGAGCAGCAGTGGCCGGTGCTGAATTACTTGCAGGCCGCCTGGCTGCACTGGGTGATGCTGGGCGTGGTGGTTGCTTTCACTCTGCTGGGGTCGATCGTGTTCGCCGCCCCGTCCTCCAATGGCACGATTTGTTTCGTGGTTTCCGCGGGCATTTTGCTGCTGGGACGGCACCTGAACAAAGTCGCGCTCGGGCTGCCCCAGCCGTGGCAGTCGCTGCTCTACGGCTCCTACTTTGTCATCCCGCATCTCGAACTCTTCGATGTGCGCGAACTCATCATCCACAACTGGGAACTCATCCCGTGGGGCATGGTGGGGCTGGCCACGCTCTATGCGGCGGCCTACGCCGCCGCCTTTCTGCTGGCCGCCATTTGGGTTTTCCGCCGTCGGCCGCTCAACTGATGTCGTCTCACCCGTTGCTTGTTTTCGCGCTGGCACTGGCGGTGGCCTTTGCGGCCGGCGGACGATTGCTGGTTGAGGAGCAGGCCCTGCGGCGGGAAACCGGCTCCGTGCTGAAGCATCTGCTCGGCGAAAGCCGGCGGGCCTTTGCCCTGCACGTCTTCCTCAAGGCGGATGCTTACTTCCATCAGGGCTTCTACCCCTCCGTGTTCGATGCTCCGGTGGCTCCGGAGGCCAAGACTCATCTGGTGGAGGCGACGGAAGACAATCATGACCACCAGCACAACCACGGCCACGCCCACAACCAGCATCGCGACTGGCTTGAAGCCTTCGGCTGCCACTTCCAGCCGGCGGAGCATCGGCATCTCGAAGGTCTGGGGCAGGCGCGGGAAATTCTGCCCTGGCTGCGGCTGGCGGCGGAGCTGGACCCCCAGCGGGTGGAGACCTACACGGTCACGGCCTACTGGCTGCGCGAGCGGTTGAACCAGGTCAAGGAAGCGGAATCCTTCCTGCGCGAGGGTTTGCGCGCCAACCCCGACAGCTACGAAATCCTCTTCGAGCTCGGCCGGCTTTACGCCGAGAACGACCGGGACGTGCCCCGCGCGCGCATCGTGTTGGAACTGGCCATCGAAAAGTGGTTGCGCCAGGAAGCCAGCAAAGTCAGCCCGGACCACGTCAGCTACCGCCAAACCCTCGGCCAACTCGCCGCGCTCGAGGAGCGGGCGGGCAACTTGGAGCGGGCGCTGGCTCACTACATCCGCATTTACCAAGTCTCGCCCAACCCGGCGACGGTGCAGAAGCGGATCGAGGAGCTGCGCGCGAAGCTGGCCGCACCTCAAAAGCCGCCGCCTTGAAGCGCTGGTTTCGCCTTTGCCGGCTGAGAAACTCGCTGGGCAAAGCCCGGTCGGTCCCCTACGCTTGGCCGGCATGAACCTGTCACTCACCTCCAGCCAGCCGCTTGCCCCATGCTGAAAGTGAAGGACACGTTGCGGTCCACGGTGCATCTCACCTTCGATGGCCGGGTGATCAAGGCCTACCACGGGCCGAATGCCGACGCGCGGTTCGCCAACGAGGTCAAGGTGTTGCGCCATCTGGAGGCTCGCGGCTGCGCGTTTGTGCCCCGGCTCCTGGAGGCGGACGCGGAGAAGCTGCGCATCATCACCTCCAATTGTGGCGGACGCGTGGAACATCTGGACACGGCGCGCACGATTGAGCTGTTCGCGGAGCTGGAGCAGTTTGGCGTGCGCCACGAGGATCCCGACATGCGCAACGTCACCTACCGCCAGTCGGACGGACGCTTCTGCATCATTGATTTTGAGTTCGCCACGATCCTGCCCGGATTTGAATAGTTCCGTCGCTCTCATGGACAAAACCAAGCACACCTCACCGGCCGCCGCGTTGAAATGGTTTGGATGGACGGACCGCGGCAAGGTCCGCAAGAACAACGAAGACTCCTTCCTCGGCCTGCGGTTCGATGCGCGCGAGGTGCATCACCTGGGCAAATTCGGCGAAGCGCCCACGAGCAACATGGACTTCGCCTTCGCGGTGAGTGATGGCATGGGCGGGGCGATGGCCGGCGAACTGGCCAGCCGCATCGCCGTGGAAAAGATCACCAAGCTGCTGCCGCGCTCCTTCCAGCAGGCGGCGCAAGGCCTGGACAGCGGCCGGGCGGATGTCCTGGGCGAGTTGTTCACCCAGATTCACCGGGCGCTGGTTTACGTGGGCAACGCCTACGACGAATGCGCCGGGATGGAGACCACCTTGAGCTTGTGCTGGTTCACGCCGGGCTGGATGCACTTTGGCCACATCGGGGACAGCCGCATCTACTATTTGCCTGCGCGGGGCGGGGAGATCCGCCAGTTGAGCGCGGACGACACGCATGTCGGCTGGCTCTTCCGCCAAGGGCAGATCAACGAGCGGGAAGCCCGCACGCACCCCCGCCGCAACGTGCTCCAGAAGGCCCTGGGCGGCGGCAACCAGTTCGTGGACCCGCAGGTGGGCTCCGTGTCCTGCGAGCCGGGGGACATGTTTCTGCTCTGCTCGGATGGACTGACGGAAGGGCTCTACAACCACCACCTGCTCGACCTGCTCCGGCCCGCCGTCCCCCTCCCCAAAACGGCCAACCCCGCCCAACTGCTGGTGACTGAGGCGGTGAAGAACGATGGCCGCGACAACACCACGGCGCTCGTGATCCAGGCGGTCTGAGCTGGTGGCGTTCCCTGCCCCCGTGCCGGCGATTTCCAGTCGCCGTGTTGCGGGTGGACTGCTCGGAGCGGGTTCGAACTGCTGTGGCCCACGGGCGGCGATTGCAAATCGCCGGCACGGGTTCGAGGTGCTGTCTGCGGAAAACTTCCCCCAAAAAAAAGCAAACCGCCGCGCTAAGTGCGACTCGCAGGTCGCATTTATTGGCGCGGCGGCTTGAGGGGGTGTGCGCTTAGCCGTGGTAGCCTTCCTCGCCGTGTTCGGCGAGGTCCAGACCGACGGTCTCGACTTCTTCAGTCGGGCGGAGGCCAACGACGGCCTTCACGATGTAAGCAATGACCGCCGTGGCGACCACGGCGAGGATGATGGTGAGCACCATGGCCTTGACCTGTTCCATCCAGAGGCCGTTGCCGATGAGTTCGAAGAGCTTGTTGGCCTTCGCGTAGCTGTTGGCATCGGTGAGGTTCGCGTTCACGTCCTTGGTGGCGAGGATGCCCGTGACCAGCGCGCCGAGCGTGCCGCCGACGGCGTGGACGCCGAAGGTGTCGAGCGCGTCGTCATACTTGAACATTTGCTTGAGCTTGGTGCACGCGAGGTAAGGCACCACACCGGCGAGCACGCCGATGATCACCGCGCCCTTGGCGCTCACGAAACCGGCAGCGGGGGTGATGACCACTAGGCCCGCGACCGCACCGGAGCAGAAGCCGAGGATGGAGGGCTTGCCGCGAATGAGCCATTCGAGCACGGGCCAGACGAAGGCCGCCACCGCCGCCGCCAGCGTGGTGGTCATGAACGCGTTGGCCGCAATGCCGTCCGCCGCCACCGCCGAGCCGGCGTTGAAACCATACCAGCCGACCCAGAGCATCCCGGTGCCGATGGCGCACATGGTCATGCTGTGGGGCTGCATCGCGGTCTTGCCGTGGCCCAGGCGCGGTCCAAGGATCAAGCAGAGCACCAGGGCGCTCCAGCCCGAGCTCATGTGGACCACCGTGCCGCCGGCGAAGTCAATCGCGCGGATTTTGGCGTCACCGTTCCACACGCCGTTCATCAGGCCGTCCACGCCCCACACCATGTGCGCGAGCGGGAAGTAAACCGCGAACATCCAGATGGCCACGAACAGGAGGATGGCCGAGAACTTCATGCGTTCAGCCACCGCGCCGACGATCAGCGCCGGGGTGATGATGGCGAACATGAGCTGATACATCGCGAAGACGTTCTGCGACACCCACGCGGAGTAGTCCGTGTTGGGCGCGGAGGTGACGCCGTTCAGGAAGGCAAACTTGCCGAAGCTGCCGAGGTAGGGGGAACCGGACGAGAACACGAGGCTGTAGCCGCACACGAACCAGAGGATCGTGACGAGGCCGGCGATGCCAAAGCACTGGGCGACGACGGACAGGATGTTCTTCTTGCGCACGAGGCCGCCGTAGAAGAGCGCGAGGCCCGGCAGGGTCATGAAGAGCACCAGCGCGGCGCAAATCATCATGAAGCCGTTGTGGCCGGGGCCGGCGACGTCATCGAGCTTCGAGGTGACATTGGCCTTGGCGTCGGCGGAGCCACGGGCCCCGTTGCCGATGTAGGCCTCGAGGTCGGCCACGCGTTGCTCGACGCTGGGGTCGGCCTTCTTGGGCGGTTCGGGTGCCTTCGCGGCGGGCGGGGCAGCGGGGGCCGCCGGAGCGGCAGGCGGAGCTTGGGCGAGCAGCGGTTGTGCGGTGGCCGCCAGCAGCGAGAACAGGGTGAGGGAGAGAATCAGTTTCTTCATGGTCGGTGTTTGTTCAGGGGGTTGGGGTTGGCGGTTCTCAGACAGCGGCATCACCTTTCTCATCGGTCCGGATGCGCACGGCGTCATCCACGGGCGAGACGAACACCTTGCCGTCGCCGATCTTGCCGGTCTTGGCGGCCTTGACGATGGCGCTCACGGCGGCATCCACCCGGCCGTCGGGCAGGACAAGTTCGAGTTTGATCTTGGGGAGGAAATCCACGGTGTATTCCGAGCCGCGGTAGATCTCGGTGTGGCCCTTCTGGCGGCCGAATCCCTTGACCTCCGTGACGGTCATGCCTTCGACTCCGATGTCGCTTAGGGCGTCCTTCACTTCCTCCAACTTGAACGGTTTGATGATGGCTTCGATTTTCTTCATGGGGTCTCTTTCGCTCTGGCGGCGCACGCGGAAGTGCTGGCGAAATCCCGCGCGTCTCCGCTGGACGGAACGCATTTGTTGACTGTCAGTGACCAGCGCACACTCCTTTAGCAGCGGCGATGCCAACGGGTTCGCAAACTGCCGGCCGGCGGTAATTGCTCAGGTTTTCACCAAAAGGATTTTGCGCATCGAAGCAATTGCTCAAATCCATGAACGCCACGCTGTAGTGAATTGGGCGGGGTGTTTCTTTTTGGACATCGGAGGGTGGCGGGGCTCAGTGCATTTCGTGTCTCTGCGGTCCCTGCGCCACCTAGAACGGCTTCGTTCCAGCCAAGGCAACAGTCCCAGCCCACCGGGGCTTGCAAGCAACTGCGCTGCGCCCCAAGCCGCGTCCCAGTCGCCGTCGTCATTGACGCCTGCGGGGGTTAAATCTAGTTTGCCCCGGCTCACGTTGACTCCGCCTCGAGGCGGGATCCTTCCCGGAGGTTGGTCGGCAAGGGCGTATCGTCGCATGGAATCATTAAGTTACAGCCTGCGAGGGCGAGGCGGGGCTTGGTTGGCCTTGCTCGTCTGGTGGCTGGCTGCCTTGTCTGCCCGTGCCGACCAAGTTTTGCTGAGCAAGATCATGTATCACCCGGCGGGCGACCTGCCGGAATACATCGAGATCCACAACAACAGCGCCAACGCCATTGACATCGCGGACTGGCGCATCAAGGGGCACATCGAGTTCCGTTTCCCGGCTTTTTCCGCCGCCAACAGCATGGTGACCTGGATGAAGCCCTTCGAGCGCATCGTAATCTCGATGGCGGATGAGCGAACGACCCGGACCGCTTACAAGATCCCCGCCGCCGTGCGGATCCTTGGCCCCTGGGTGGGGCGGCTGAACAAGGCGGGCGACCGCATCAAGCTGATCGACAAGAACGGCCTGACCGTGTCCAGCGTCCGCTATCTGGATCGCGCCCCCTGGCCGGCCGCAGCCAACGGCGGCGGTCATGCGCTGGTGATCAAGGATCCCGACCGGCGCGTGGACGACTGGCGCAACTGGACCGTGAGCAGCAAGCCCGGCGGCTCCCCCGGCAGCGAGTCCGGCGCGGCCAACGAGCAGTCCCTCACCAACCCGGAGCTGGTCACCCAATCCGGGGAGCAGGTGGTGATCGACTTCGATGCCAACTGGCTGATCAATGACGGGCGCGTGGATCTTTCCCGGCCGCAGCCGGGCCAGCCCCCTTGGTTTGCGCCTGCTTTTCCCGACCGCGTGTTCCGCGTGGGCACGGGCGGACTGCTGGGCTTTGGGGGCACGAAGCTGCCGCCGCCGGGCATCCGGAGCGTCCTGCGCAACGGCGCGATGACCTACTACTTCCGGCATCGCTTCATCTACAATGGCCCGACGAATGCGCCGGCCACGATTGACGCGGTCGTGGATGACGGCGCGGTGTTTTACCTGAACGGACGCGAGATTGGCCGGGTGGGCATGCCTGGCGGCGCGGTGGGCTTCAACACTGCGGCCAACCGCACGGTCGGCGATGCCATTGTCGAGCCTGGCGTGATCGCGCTGCCGCCCAACTCGTTGGTGCGGGGCACGAATCTCTTCGCCGTGGAGGTGCATCAGCAGGCGCTCAACAGTACGGATCTCGCCTTCGGCATGCGGCTCAAGGTCCGCTCCGGTTCGGCCGGCCCCGCCCGCCAGATCGTCATCAACGAAATCTTCCCCGGGCCGGAAGGCGTGAACTTCATCGAGTTCTTCAACTTGGGCTCCGTGCAGGTGAACTTGAAGGGGCACTTCCTCCTGCCCGCCGCCCCGTCGGCCATGCCGCCGCAGATGCGCAAGTTTCAAATCCAGCAGGACTTGGTCATCCGCCCGAAGAGCCATGCGATTCTGGACATGATTCCCGCTGGCGTCTGGCCCAAGCAGCCCGTGGTGGCTTACCTCGTGGCCCCGGACGGGCAAACGGTCCTGCACGCGGTGAGTTCAGTCGTGCCCACGGACGGACGCTCGATTGGCCAGCGGCCGGACGGCAGCGGCCAGTGGTTCCAACTGGCGCAGCCGACACCCGAGGCGGCCAACACGCTCAAGTCCGGACTCGCCGGCACGCTCAAGCTCAACGAGGCGCACCTCCTCAAGAACGGGGACATTGACTGGGTGGAAATTTACAATGCCGGCACCAACCGCGTCCTGCTCAACGGCTACTTTCTTGCCAGCAAGAACGGTTTCGCGGACCGCGTGAACCTCAGCGGCGACCTGCCGCCCAAGGCCATCAAATCCTTCCCGGTCAAGTTCACCGCCGTTGCTGGTGATGCGACGGTGTTCCTCGTCAACCCGGAGAACATCGTCTCGGACGCGCATGTGTTTCACCTGTCCAAATACGGCGAGTTCCACCAGGCCTTCCCCGATGGCAGCGGCGAGTGGTTGGTGGACACCAAGCACACCCGCGACGCCACCAACGCCCCGACCCGCCACACCGACATCGTGATCAACGAGATCATGTATAAGCCCCCGGACACCCAGGGCAAAGGCGAGTATGTGGAGCTCTTCAACCGGGGCACCAAGACCGTGAACTTGGGCGGCTGGGTGATCACCGGCGGCATTGATTTCATCTTTCCGCCGGGCACCAAACTCAAGGCCGGCGGCTACCTCGTGGTGGCAGCGGACGCGGGGCTCATCCGTTCCTTCCACGGAGCCATCAACGTGCTGGGCAACTTCAGCGGCAAACTCAGCAATGATGGCGACCTCCTGCGCCTGCTCGACGACAAGGGCAACCTCGCCGATGTGGTGGATTACAAGACCGGTGGGGACTGGCCGGAACTGGCTGCCGGCCGCGGCAGCAGCATGGAGCTCATCCACCCCAGCATGGACAACAGCCTCTCCTCCGCCTGGGCCGCCAGCGACGAGTCCAGCAAGTCCAAGTTCCGCACCTACACCTACAAGGCCCCCTACACCGAGCAATACACCATGGGCGGGCCGGCTGATTACCGGGAGCTGCACTTCTTCCTCAACACCAGCGGCTACAGCATCATCTCCGACGTGGAGCTGCGCCAGGACGGCACCGGTCCCAACGTGCTCACCAACACCACGAAGTTCTCCGTCACCGGTCTGAGCGACACAGGCTGGCTCTGGCAGGGCAACCATTGGGCGAGCCGGCTGGAGGGCAACCAGTTGCACATCCTCAGTGAAGGCCACGGCGACAACCGTGTGAACCGCGTGGAGATCGACGCGCCCGGACTCGTGAAAGGCAACACCTACGAACTCAAGTTCAACGCCCGCTGGGTCAACGGCTCACACCTGCTCGTGGCTCACACCTGGGACTGGAGCGTGGCCAAGGTCTTCCAGTTGGATGTGCCTTCCAACCTCGGCACGCCGGGCAAACCGAACACCCGCCTGCTCACCACCCCCGCGCCGCAGGTGGAGGACCTGGCCCATTACCCCGCCGTGCCCAAGACCACAGACACGGTGAAGATCACCGCCCGGGCCGTTTCCGTGATGCCCGCCACCGTGACGCTCTTCCACCGCGCGCCCACGCCGGACGGCAAGGCCCCCTGGTTGAGCAAGCCGATGAGCGACAGCGGCGCGGGCGGCGACGACCTGGCGGGCGACGGGGTTTATTCCGCCCTCCTGCCGGAATACAAAGGCAACGGCCAGGTCGTGGAGTTCTACGTCCGCGCGCAGGCCGTCAGCGGCTCGGCCAACGTGCTGCCGCGTCGCGGCCCGGAGGCCCCGGCCCTCTTCATCGTGGACAACCAGCCCGTCCCGCGCGACCTGCGCAGCGAACGCTTCGTCATCTCCCCCTTCGACATGGACGCCCTCACCCAGGGCAACACCAACAAGCACCAGTTCCGCTTCCCGCGCCTCTCGAATCGCTACTTCAACATGACGTTCATCAACAATGAACGGGACATCTACTACAACTGCCGCGTCCACCCTGCTGGAAGCTCCTTCACCCGCGACACCACGCTCAACCGCGCCAAGTGGAAAATCCCGACCGACCGCGCCTTCCGCGGCCACACCAAGCTTTCCTGGGACAACAACTCCCTGAACACCCGCCTCGCCCGCTGGATGCTCTACCAGCTCGGGCATCCGGTGAACGAAAGCGAAATGGTCCGCCACGTCATCAACGCCGGGCAGATCAACATGTTTGAAGACGTCGAGCCCATCGGCAACGACTTCCTCAACCGCATCTTCAAGGACGGTTCCCAGGGCGAGCTCTACCGCACCACCTACATGTTCTTCTACCAGGACAGCGGCGCGAGCGGCTCCCTGCGCAACTCTGTCCTGGCCCCGAACTACGGCGACAACGCCATTGACTACAAAATCATCTGGTCCAAGCGCACCCGCGAGGCGGAAAACGACTACACGGCGCTGATGGACATGCTCCGCACCATGGGGCGCGGCACCTTCACCGAGGCCGAGGCCCGCCGCCACTTCGACCTGGAGATGACCTTCAAGAATTGGGCGCTGCGCGGCTACTCGAAGGACTCCGACACCTTCAGCATGGGCACCAGCCACAACTGCTTCTTCTTCCGCAAGCCCAACGACGGGAAGTTCATGTGCTTCCTCTGGGACGCGGACTTTGCGTTCGGCGGGTTTGACCCCAAGAAGCAGGAAGGCTACTGGGGCGGCAACGTCCAGGCGCTGATGGACAAGCCGTGGGCGCGCCGGCTCTTCTTCTACTACATCACCGAAATCATGGAGAACTACGGGCGGAACTCGCCCAAGCTCACCGCCTACCTCCGCGCCGAGGAGGAGGCCAGCAACGCCTACGCCGTGCCGGCCCAGCAATTCCTCACCTTCCTCGCCGCGCGGGAGCCTCACGCCATCGAGCAGATGGGTCCAAAATACAAAGTTGAGTTCAAAGTCACCACCAACGGCGGCCAGACCCCCGCCACCGACGCGCTCACCGTGAACCTCGAAGGCGAGGCTCCCTACGGCATCTTCACCGTCGTCTTGGACGGCCAGCCGCGCACCAAGCTCGAATGGGTGGATGACACCAAGTGGCGGTTGCACAACGTGGGCCTCTCCCCCGGCAGCAACGAACTCGTCCTGCGCGGCGTGGACCAATGGGGCAACACCAAGAAGGAAGCCAAGTTCCTGATCACCAAGCCCGTCGCCCCCACCAAGGCCGCCGCCGCAAAATAACCGCGACTCAGTCCAAGACGCTGACGCGCCTCGGGCTCCCCTTGGACCTCGTAGCAGCCGACGTGAGGAGGCTCAAACTGAAGCCGGAAAAGTCAGCGCCTCCTTACATCGGCTGCTACGGTCCAGGGACACAGGTCACGAGCCTTGGCGGCTTGTGGGTTCTTTCCACAGACCCGTGCCGGCGGCTTCCCGCCGCCGTCCGTGGGCAACCGCTGTTCGAGGACGCTTCGAGCAATCCATCCGCAACGCGGCGGCTGGAAGCCGCCGGCACGGGGTCAGCGGCCGATTTCGCGGGACTTGGTGTTACTTCTTCTCCGCCGCCTTCTTCGCATCGGCGGCGGCCTTCTCCACGAAGGGCTTCGCGGAGGGCGGCACGGGGTCTTTGGGCGTGGGCTTGAGGTAGGTGTCGTTGAGCTTGTCGCAGCTCCAGAGCAGGCCACGCGTGACCATGTCGAGATAGCGGGGATCGCCGACGGTGGCGTTGTTGTGGCCGAGCGTGCTGCTGAAGATGCGGGTCTGGCCGTAGAGGTTGCCCCACGTGACGATGGACTCGACTTCCTTGGTGGTGCCGTCCTTCTGCTTGATGACCTGCTTGCCCTTCATCATCGGGATGGCGCTGGGGAAGACTTTGACGTTGTTGTAGAGCTCCTCGTTGATGGTGGTCCAGTTGCCGAGCGGTTTGGTGACGGGGTGGTCCTTGTTCACGATCGTGACTTCGATGGGCACCTGCGGGCCGTGCCCGGTGGATTGGAGGCCAAGAAGGTCGAACCAGAGCGCGTCGGGCGAGCCGGGCTGCACGGGTTCGCGGAACTGGCCGACGCGGTAGCTGTGCATGGCGCAGTGGAGGTTCACAGCGGGGATGCCGGCCTTGTGCGCGGCAAGGATGTTGTTCACGTAGGGCAGATCCTTCACGTCCGCGCTGCACTCATCGTGGATGATGACATCGTAACCCTTGGCCCAGTCGGGCTTCTCATACTTCTCGAACTTGGCCTTGGTGGAGCGGTCGGGGGAATGAATGGGGTCCACCTCGATGTGGGCGCGGGCTTCGAGGCCCTCCTTCAAAATCACATGCTGGAGCGCGTAGTCGTGGCAGCAGCCGCCGGAGATGACGAGCGCGCGCAGGGGCTTGGCGGGCGCGGCGGCGTGGGCGGAGGGCAGGACGACGGCGAGCAGCAAGCAGGCGAAGAGATGTTTCATAGGTGGCAATTCGAGCACAATGGACGCGCCGGTGCGAAGCGGAAATTCAACGGCGGCCACCCGACCGTCAGAGCGTGTGCCCGAGGGCCGCGCGGGTGCAGGTGGGATTGCGGTCGAGCCGTTGCAAGGTGTAGGTGCCGCGCCCGGGGCAGACGGGCATGCGGTTCTGCCCAAAATACACCTGGATTTGAGCCACGGTGGGTCTGGCCGTGGAGGTTTTTTTGTTCTCAAAGCCCCACTGCTGCTTGGTCAGGTCCAGTTCGCGGAGGTTCTTGATGCAACTCCGCTGTTCGGCGGTCGCCCGGGCCTTGAGGAAGTTGGGCAGGGCAATCGACGCCATGATGCCGATGACGCCGACGACAATCATGATCTCCAGCAGGGTGAAGCCCCGGTCGGCGGCCGACGGTCTCCGGTTGGCTGGTGAGGTTTGCGCAATCAACATGATGTCTGAGCAACCGAGGTCGAGCCCAAGGCCGGCGCGAGCCTAACTGCTTGCCTTGGAACAGCAGCAGGCTAGCAACATTGCGTGCCATCTCAACTAGATTTTCCCCGGCCGGTGGGTTTGAACCGCGCGAGCCGCAGTCCATGCGCACCGGAAACTTTCGCCGGTGGACGCTGGCGAAAAATGCCTTGCCAGACCGTCGCCCCTGTTGCTTGTTAAAGCCGTTCAATCCGCCAGCCGCGCGTCATGCTTACGATCCACCGCCAGCCAGTTCGCCACTGCGACGGTCTCGCGCGCCGGGGATTTCTCAAGGCCGGGGCGCTGGGGCTGGGTGGCCTGAACCTCGCGGAGTTGCTGCGCCAGGAGGCCCAAGCCGGGGTCCGCTCCTCGCGCAAGGCGGTCATCCACCTGCATCTCGACGGCGGCCCGCCGCAGATGGACTTGATCGATCCGAAGCCTGACGCGCCCAGCGAAATTCGCGGTGAGTTCAAGTCCCTGCCCTCCAAGATTCCCGGCGTGCATCTGACCGAGTTGATGCCGCAGGTGGCGGCGCACGCAGACCGCTTCGTCTTCCTGCGCTCGTTGATCGGAGCGGATGGTCAGCACGACGCCTTTCAATGCCAGTCCGGTTTCACCGCGAAGGAACTCGCCACGATTGGCGGTCATCCGGCCATGGGCAGCGCGATCACCAAGCTGCTGGGGCGGCCACAGGACCCCGCGCCGAGTTTCGTGGATCTGATGCAGGGGCGGCCGCTCGTCCGCAACAGTGCGCGACCGGGTTTTCTTGGTCCGGCCTGCGCCCCGTTCCGGCCGGATCTCTCGCACTTGTTTGAACGCCAGTTGGAGCCGGGCATGCAGACCGAGCTGGCCCGCTTGCGCGCCGGACACACGTTGCAATTGGAGCTGACCGAGGGCCTTTCCGCCGGCCGCTTGGAAAACCGCGTGGAGCTGCTGGGCCAGTTCGACCGCCTGCGGCGTGACCTCGACGGCAGCGGGAGCATGGCGGCGCTCGACCAGTTCACCCAGCAGGCGGTAGGCATCCTCACCTCCGGCAAGTTTGCCGCTGCGCTGGATCTCACGAAGGAAAACCCGCGCACCCTCGAGCGGTTCACGCCCCGCATGGCAGCGCCCGATCCCCGGCATTACACCACCGAGGGACCCAAGGCGTTGCAAAAGCTGCTGCTGGCGCGGCGTTTGATCGAGGCCGGCGTGCGCTGCGTGAGCGTCTCGCTCAGCGACTTCGACACCCACGGGGACAACTTTGAACGGATGCGCACGCTGGGTCCGTTGCTGGATCACGGCCTGCACACGCTGGTCGAGGACTTGCGCGAACGCGGGATGCTCGACGACGTGCTCATCCTCGCGTGGGGCGAATTTGGCCGGACACCGAAGATCAACCGCAGCGCCGGGCGCGACCACTGGCCGCGCGTGAGCATGGGCATCATGGCGGGCGGCGGATTAAAGACCGGCCAAGTCATCGGTGCGACCGACAAGTGGGCCGCCGAAGCCACCTCGCGGCTAGTGCATTATCAGGATGTCGTCGCCACGCTGTATCACCACCTGGGCATTGATCCGCAGCAGGACACGCTCACAGACATCACCGGCCGGCCGCAGCATCTGGTGAGCGTGGGCCAGGTCATCAGCGAGCTGTTGTAAGCCCGCCGAGCCGTTGCGTTTCGTCCGGCGTTCGCTACTTTCCGAGTCATGGACAAACGAGCACGTCCGTCCTCCAACCCCGAACTGGACCGCCGCATCCGCGAGCTAATCGACTTCAAAGGCGGCGGCCACAACCAGGACCTCGTCGCCGACCTGGTGGCTCAATCGTTGAGGCTCCTGCACGACGTCGAGGACCGGGGCGATGTCCGGGTGATTAACACCGCCGTGCGCGAGTTGCGTTATGCGTTTCGCCTCTTCGCGCCTTATGCCGACAAGCGCAAGGTCACGATCTTCGGCTCGGCCCGCACCGCGCCGGAGTCCACCGAGTATCGGCAGGCCGTGGAGTTTGGCCGCAAGATCGCGGACGCCGGCTTCATGGTCATCACCGGTGCGGGCGGCGGCATCATGCAGGCGGGCCACGAGGGCGCGGGGGCCGAGCGCAGTTTCGGGGCGAACATCCGCCTGCCGTGGGAGCAGTCCGCGAACCCCGTCATCGCCGAGGACAAGAAGCTGATCACCTTCAAATACTTCTTCACCCGCAAGCTCACCTTCATCCGCCATTCGGACGCGCTCGCGCTCTTCCCCGGCGGGTTTGGCACCATGGATGAATCCTACGAGGCGCTCACGCTGATGCAGACCGGCAAGAGCCAGCTCATGCCGCTGGTGCTGGTGGACAAGCCCGGCGGCACTTACTGGAAGACGTGGGACAAGAACGTCCGCGAGCACCTCCTGCGCAACGAGCTCATCTCCCCGGAAGACCTCGGTCTTTACCACGTCACGGACAACGTGGACGAGGCGGTGAGGCACATCGCGCGCTTCTACCGGAACTTCCACTCCACCCGGTTCGTGCGCGACCTGCTGGTGGTGCGCCTCAAGAACGCGCCGACGCCGACCGGGCTCGCCGCGCTGAACGAGGACTTCGCGGACATCATCAACGGCGCGCCGTTCCAAGTCATTCCGCCCACGGCCGAGGAGACCGAGGACAACGAACACCTCGACCTCCACCGCATCGCCTTCGGCTTCAACCGGCGCGGCTACGGCCGGCTGCGGCAGTTGATTGATGTGCTGAATCAATACTGAGCGAGCCCGGTGAATCAGGGTGCCAGGAGCGCACCTTGCTGCCCTGAAGCGAAACCGGCCGGAGCGCGGCTGTGTGCGGAGCACCAGCCGCAGCGCGTGGACTGGAACCGCGTGGTCCGAATCTGCCAGCTTTGCGAGCAGGCGTAGCCGCTGCGGCTGGTCTGCGACACAGCCGCGCTCCGGGAGCAGTGCCCGAGCACCCGTCTCCGGGAACTTGGGGATTGTGGCATCGCTCTCCAGTGTTACAGTCCCCGCGTCGCCCAATGGCATCGGACCCACGCATCTCGCTCCCAGAGTCGCTCCGTGCGCAGTTCACTGCGCTCGACCGCGCATTGTGGCGGACCGAAACCACCCGGGCCGTGTGCGGCGGCGTGGCCTCCCTCGCCGGCTCCTTCGCCCTCGCCTTCCTTTGCGACCGCGTTGGTGATACGCCCAAGCTGGTCCGTTCCACGCTGCTCCTCGCCGGGGCTGGCGGAGCCGCCTGGTTTGCCGTGAACTGGTGCCAGCACTGGGTCTGGAAACGCCGGGACTGGCGGGCCCTGGCAAAGGTCGTTCAACGCGCCCACCGCCGGCTCGGCGACCGCTTGCTGGGCATCGTGGAACTGGCAGAGGAAAAGGCCCGCCCCGAGAACATGTCCCCGGCGCTGTGCCGCGCGGCCATCCGCCAGGTCTCGGAGGAAGCCACCCAGCACGACTTCTGCACGGTGGTGAACCAACGGCCCGCCCGCCGCACCGCGTTCGTGCTCACGGCGGTGTTGGTTCCGGTCGCATTCACCTTTGGCATCGCGCCGGCGGCGGGCTGGAACGCGTTACAGCGCTGGGCCGCGCCGCTGGCTGGGATTCCCCGCTACACCTTCGTTGCCTTCGGTAATCTGCCTGCGCAACTGGTCGTGCCGCATGGCGAGCCCTTCGAGTTGGTCGCCAAGGTGACTTACCGCTCCTTCTGGAAACCCACACAGGCCAGCGCGCGCTTCGCCCAGCAGGCGAAACTTTCCGCGCCCGTCAACGCCGGCACCGCCAAGCTCGCCTTTCCAGGCCAGACGCAACCCGGCGTGCTGCGCGTCCGGCTCGGCGACGCGACTCACGAAATCGCGGCGAAACCACTCCACCGGCCCGCCCTCAAGCAACTCACCGCAGCGGTGCAGCTCCCGGCTTACTTGCAGCACCCGGTCACCAACGTGGTGGTGCAGAACGCCAGCCTGCCCGTCCTCGAAGGCAGCCGCGTGACGTTGCACGGGACCGCCACCCGTCCGCTCGCGAGCGCCGAGGTCCGCGTGGATCAGACCGAACCGCAAGCTCTGCTGCTGCAGGCGGAGAACTTCAACAGCGGCGCGCTCAAGCTCGACGCCGCCGCCCAGGCCACCTTCGACTGGCAGGATGAACTGGGCCTCAAGCCCGTCGCGCCCTGGCTGCTGGCCCTCCGCTCGACGAAGGACGCCGCTCCCCGCGTGGACCTCGGCGATCTGGGCCTGGAAATCTCCATCCTCGAAACCGACGTGCTCCCGGTGAAGCTCACCGCGCTCGACGACTTCGGCGTGCGCGAGGCGGCCCTCGACACCGAGATGCTGAACTCGCCCGACCCAACCAACACCCCAGCCTTCAAGCCGGTGAGCAAGATGGCCGTCACGCCCTCCGAGCGCCGCTTCACCAACACCTTCCTCTTCAGCCCCACCGTGCTGCGCCTGCCGGCCGATTCCACCGTCGCGGTGCGCGGACTGGCGACCGACTTCCTGCCCAATCGTGATCCAGCGGAGTCCGCCGTGCATCGCATCCACATCGTCGGCCTCTCGAAGCACGCCGAGATGGTGCGGCAGCAACTCGACACGCTCTTCGCGCAAGTGGAGGAAGTCACCCGCAAGGAGGAGAGCATCGCCGCCGCCACGCGCGAGTTGATGGGCTTGAGCGAGGACAAGCTCAAGTCCGACGAGGCCGCGAAGAAGGCCGGCGAACAAGCCGATGCCCAAGCGCAAAACCGCGCGCAACTGGACCGCATCGCGCAGCAGGGGCAGGAGGTCATCCGCGAAGCCCTGCGCAACCCCACCCTCACGCAGCAGACCCTCCGTGAGTGGACGCAGAACCTCGCCCAGATGAAGGCGCTGGCCCAGGGCGACATGAAGGACGCCCAGCAGTCCTTGCAGAAGGCGCAGGAAAGCGACAGTCCACAGCAACGCGGCGAGGAAGCCGGCAAGGCGCGCGAGGCCGAGGAGAAGGCGCTGGAGAAGTTGCAGGCGCTTCAGAAAAAGATGAACGACGGCCTCGACAATCTCCAGGCCCTCACACTCTCACAGCGTTTGAAGAAACTTTCCGAGTCCGAAAAGGGCTTGGGCGACCAGTTGGGCAAGGTGATCGGGGAGATCATCGGTCTGCTGCCGCGCGAGCTGCCGGAGCGCTATCGCAAGATCAACACCTCCCTCGCCGCGGATCAGACCGGCGTGCGGGCCGAGGCCGAAAAGGTCGTTGCGGAGATGAGCCGGTTCTTCGACCGCACCCAGCGCCCGAACTACGGCGAGGTCGCCGCCGAGATGAAGCAGGTCAACACCGCCAGCGAGCTGGACCGCGTGCGCGGCTTGATTGACGCGAACATCGCCATGGACGCGATGGGCAACTTGAACGCCTGGAGCAAGCGCTTCGGTGACTGGGCCAAGAAGCTCGAACCGCCCGAGGAGGAAAGCCAGGGCGGCGAAGGCCAAGGCGAAGGCCAGCAGAAAGACAACGACCTGCTCAAGCTCCTGCTCGCCAGCATCCGACTCCGCGCGGGCGAGGCGCGCGTGCTTCAGAACACCGCCATGCTGGAGGCCGAGCGCGCCCGCAACCCCCGTCATGCCGAAGGCGTGGCCCGCGTCGCCGAGCACCAGCGCGAGCTGCGCGGCGATCTGACCAAGCTTCAGATGAACAACAAGGTCGAGGCCGCGCGGGACATCCTCCTCGACACGCAGGACGCGATGCGCGACGCGGAGACGGCGCTCTTCGACAAGATCACGGGCGAGCCCGCCCAGAAGCCACAGAACACCGCCCTCGCCCAGCTCACCGACTTGATCAACCTCATCAACGAGCAGGCCAAAAAGCAGAAGAACAAGAATCAGGACCAGCAACAGCAGCAGATGACGCAGCAAGAGGCCGAAATGATGATGCAGATGGCCCAGCAGGAGCAGCGCATGGGCATGAAGCCCGGTCAGCAGCCCGGTGGCCCGAACCAAAACGGCGGCAACACCGACAAGGCCAGCCCCAACACCACCGGCGACGCCCGCGGCACCGAGGCCGCCGCCCGCCGCACCGGCAAAGGCAGCGGCGTGACGCGCCCGGTGCCCACCGAGTTCCGCGAGGCGTTGGAGAACTTCTTCAAAGCGGTGGAGGCCAAGCCGTGAGCGCGAAACAGAAAGACCCGCTGGCTTGGTATGTGTCCCCGGACATGCGGGGCCATCTCGCCATTCCCTTCGCCGCGTTGGTGGTCCACTTACTGGCGCGGCTTTTCTTTTGAGTAACTGATGACCAACGCGCCACAATCCATTCGGCCCGGAGGGCCAGCGGAACTTAGCCGGGGGCAACGCCCCCGGTCCGGATCTAACCCGTTGGTTCGTCCCGGAGGGACGACGGAGCCTTGCGGTGCAATTTCCGCCGCCCCGTCAGGGCGGATTCCATTCGCTGGTCATCAACCGGGGGCGCTGCCCCCGGCTAAGTTCCGGCAGCCTTTCAGGCTGCTGCCTGGTAGCACCGCAATTTCCGCAGGGCGTTCACTCGGCGTTTGGATCTTGGTGCTGCTTTGGTGTCTGGGATTGGGGGCTTGGAGCTTCACCCCCGCCGCCGCCGCCCAGCAGCTCTTCATCGAAAAGTCCGAGGCCAGCACCGCCGTCGTTGACGCGATGTATGTGAAGGGGCTGCGCTATCTCGCCAAGCAGCAGAGCGAGGACGGCATGTGGGCGGACACCTACGGCCGGCAGCCGGGCGTGCTGGGCCTGTGCATCGTGGCGATGCTCGCGCACGGCGACGATCCGAACGTCGGTCCTTACGCCCTGCCCATCAAGCGGGCGTTGAACGCGCTGCTCAAACTGCAGAATCCCGAAACGGGTTACATGGGCAATTCCATGTATAACCACGGCTTCGGCACCCTCGCGCTCGCGGAGGCCTACGGCGCGGTGGATGACGCCCGCCTGGGGCCGGCGCTGCAACGCGCCATCAACCTCATCGTCGCCTCGCAGGCGCGCAACCCGCTCGGCGGCTGGCGCTATTCCCCCGACAGCTCGGACGCGGACACGACCGTGAGCGGCGCGCAGATGGTGGCGATGTTCGCCGCGCGCAACGCCGGGCTGGCCGTGCCGGAGGAGGCCATTCAGCGCGGGCTCAAGTATTTCACCAGTTGCCGCACGCCCGAGGGCGGCTACGGCTACACCAGCGCGAGCGGGCCGAATGCCGCGCGTTGCGCCATCGGCGTGCTGGTGCTGGCACTGGCCAAGCAGAAGGACTCCGCCGAGTTCAAGAGCGCGTGGCAGTATCTCCAGAACGCCGGCAGCGAGTCGCACTACCAGCAATACTACCTCTACTACGCCGCGCAGGCTTACTTCCACGCGTCGCCCGACGGATGGCGCAAGTGGAACGCGGCGAACATCAAGACTCTCGCGGCGACTCAGAGCCAAGATGGGAGCTGGGAAGGCTCCTTTGGGGCCTCGTTCGGCACGGCGGCCTCGCTGCTCTCCCTCGCGTTGAACTACCGGTTCCTGCCGATTTATGAGCGGTAGGGGGCTCCAAGCTGAAACTGGAGAACGTTCAACGCTCAACGTTCAACGGTCAGCTTCCAGCATCCCGGCATCGAAGGTTCACAGTCTGAAGTCCGATGTTGGCAGTTGTCTTTTCCTCGGTGCCTTGCTTTCCGCTGCGCCGTTGCTGGCCACCAATCTGCCACCCGCCACGATCTCGTTCCTCGACGGTTCCTTCCTGCGCGGCGCGCTGCTCTCCGTGCGGGCGGATGTGCTGGTGTGGCAGCATCCAAATGCCCGGCAACCGCTGGAGTTCAGCACGAGCAATCTCAATACGGTCCAGTTTTCCCGCCCTGCCCCATCGCAGCCCACAAACGACGCGCCGCTCTGCCGCATTCGGATGACGGGAGGCGATGAGGTCGAGGGCCGGTTGGTGTCGCTGGACGCGAAGCGCTTCGAGCTGGAGACCTGGTTTGCGGGGCGCCTGCGGGGCCAGCGCGCGGGCTTGTCCAGCCTTACCTTTCTGCACGCCAACCAGCCGACCTACGAAGGTCCCCAAGCGGCCGATGAATGGCGCATCAGCGCCGGTGGCAACCCAAATCCCGTCATTCGCCGCGTAGGCGACGGGTTGATCAACAACTTCCAACTCGGTGCGGCACCGGCAGGTCCAATTGGCGTCGTGGAGGCTGTGGCCGCCAAGGCCCCGGAACCAAAAGCGCCCGCGCCGGCAGAGCTCGTGGCCCAGCTCAAGGCGGAACTCGCACGGCTCGGCGACAAAGCCACCCCGGTGGTCAAGGAAGCCCTGACCAAGCGGCTCAAGGAAGCGGAAGATCAACTGGCCCGACAAGCCGTGGGCAAGGCCGCCGAACCAGCGCCGGGGCCAGGCATTCCGCCCCCGCCAGCAGCCGTCCCCCCCGCGCCCCGCGAGCGGCGCGCGCAGTCTCTGTTCAATGCGCTGACCGTCCAGCTCAGCCGGCAGGGCGAGAAGACGTTGGTGGACTACATCACCCAGTGGGAGATGGCTTTGAAGGACGGGCAGCGCATGCCCAACCCTGCGGCGATGGGTGTGGCAGCGGACGCTGCGCCCAAGCCTCCCGCGCCAGCCAATATCGATGCCCCACGAATCATTCGTGGGGCACCGCCGGTTCTGCAAAACCTTGTGCCAGCGCCGGCACCGGCTGTGAACCCGCCCGCGCAGGCCCTGCGCATGGAGATCCAACGCAAGCTGGTGGAACAGCGCGTCAACGCAGGCGATCTGCCGCCACTGCCAGCGGCAGGCTTGAACCCCATTGCAACCGTAGCAGCGAAGCCCGCCCGCAAAGTGTTCAGCGAGGCCGAGCTTGAGCCACTCGTGGCCGCCGCCGAGAAAGCCCGGACTCCCGCCGACTTCCTCAAGTCTGAACTGGTCCGCACCGCGCTGGCGGAAAAGCAGACTTCGCGCGCCGTCCTCGAACAGTGGTTCGCGGAATTTGCGCAGCCGGCGGACTGGCAGAACGACCCTGTCAAAACCGCCCGCTTCTCCGCCATGCTGCGTGCGGAAGTTCACCTGCTGGAGCGGCGGCTGGCAGGCAAGGTTGCCCCGTTCGAGGAGCCACTGGCACCGCTCCCGGCCCCGCTCGTCGCCGCGCCGGCTCCCCCCCCGCAGCCGGCCATTGCGCTTGCGCAGCCAAACTTCGGCGGCGATGCCCCGCCGGCCGCGCCCCCCGGACCATCGTGGACCTTTCGCGCCGGAGCGTTCTACACCGTCAGCACCGGCACGCTCGGACGCGAGTGCAACCTGCCCGCCAAGGCGCGCGTGGAGTTCGACTTCGCGTGGAAGGGTCAGCCTTATTTCCGCTTTCAGTTCTACACCCGCAGCGTGGAGCACTTCGACTTCAGCGACGGCTGGCAGTTTTATTCCTCGGCCAGCGGCTTCTTGTATCCGATGCGGCGGAGCGGCGGGGCGGTCAGCTCGGCGCGCGTGCCGCAGATGGTGAACAGGAATTCTGTGCGGCTCACCTTCCTGCTCGATACGGAGAAGGAGTCCGTCACCGTCCTGGCCGATGGCGAGAAGGTCCAGGATTGGCGGGGTCTGGGCCGTCCGGGCAACGGCACGGGCATCGTGTTCTACAATTACAACGCCAATGCCCGGCTGCGGGTCAGCAACATCCACATCAGCCCGTGGGACGGAGCGGTCGGGGGGAACCCGGCGGAAGCCGAGGCTCAAGAAGCCTCGGTGAAGTTCATCAACCAGGACCGCGCCACCGGAACCGTTCAGGAAATCCAGCAGAACCGGCTCGTCCTGCTGGCCGCCGGCGGTCGGCTGGAGATTCCGATTAACCGCGTGGCGGCCATCGTCTTGCCCGCCCCGCAGGCCGCCCCCACCGCTCACTCCGGCACCGTCCAACTCTCGCTGCATCGCAACGAGCGGCTCACGCTCGCCCTCGAACGCTGGGAAGCCGACGACATCACCGCCCACAGCCCGGTCTTTGGCCAGCTCCGGTTGCCGCCGACGGCGGTGCGATCACTGCGCTTCAACCCCACCACCCCGCGCGCCGCCACGGATGAATGGGGCGGAGGAACGGACCATCTATTCCCGCGCCCGTGAATCAACCTGCCGCCCCCAGCCTTGTGCAACCGGCCTCTGCCAGCCTTCGCGCAGGCGCGCACGGATGGCCGAACCGCAGTGGCAGGCTCCTCTCCATGAGCCTCCCGCAGATTCAAGGCGGTTCAGGGGAACTCCGGGGGCAACCGCAGTGCGAGGGCGACTCGACGAAGCCATCCGCAACGCGGCGACTGGAAGGCGTCGGCACGGGTCCACGGTCCCCCGGCACGGGCACAGGCGAGCGGTGGCTTCGCTGCCTGGGCGCGTTGTTACTGGCCGGCTCCCTCTCCGCCCTCGCCCAGCCAGCCGTGGATGTTTTTCAACTGCTGGATGGCTCGACGTTGCATGGCAGCCTGACCGCGATTGACCCGCAGAAGGGCATCCGCTGGCAACACCCGGCGTCGGCCGCGCCGCTCGAATTTCTCCCGCGCAACGCCCACCAGATCCGTTTC
>Ga0255188_1000023_pt1 | contig 70583 bp, 40 predicted proteins | sample Miss_Cont_RepB_8_FD_188427 | JGI IMG/M metagenome (GOLD analysis project Ga0255188, IMG submission 188427) | Freshwater microbial communities from Mississippi River, Louisiana, United States - Miss_Cont_RepB_8h | ecosystem: Environmental > Aquatic > Freshwater > River | place: USA: Louisiana... | reverse complement strand
CGCGAAGCCCAAAAACCGTTCCCTTCGACCCGGAAGGTGTCTCACTTTTCGAGCGCCACCCGCCGCACTTTTCGACCGCCGCTTACAGCCCACGTGAGCTTAGTGAGTCAATTCTACGTGTCAAAGGCGCGGTTCTGGACTCAATCCTCGAGGATGAAAGTATCGCCCTAGCCGCCAAAGACCTGTCGGTGTCGGAAGCCTTGGACGAATTGCGCGCAGCCACTCTGAGATTTACTCGAACTCAGATACAACCGTTCGGCGTCTCCCACTCGCAGTCTCCGAACACAACATCAAGCGAGCAGCAGCTTTTGTCGCAGCGCATCGATGCCTTGCAGAAGCAGTTGGCTCGTAATGTAACATCGCTGGGTCAATTGAGGCGGGGGGCGCGTGCCACGGTGGCAGACGTCCAAAGCGCGTTGGGGAATGATACCGTCTTGCTTGAGTTTGTCCGATACGGCCATTTTCTTGGCAAATCGAGCTTTTAAGCACGCTACGGCGCCGTGGTGCTCGGAAACGGAAAAATCAGGTTTGACGGCGCTGAAATGGGCGAACCGATTTGGCTCTCGCTGGGTTCGGCACGGCTCGTTGATCAAGGCATCCAAGAGTATCGCGCCATGATCAATGGAAAGAAGAAGGCCGATCCAGTTATGGTCGCGAAATCGAATCACATCGTCTGCTTTCAAAGAGGTAAGATCTGCATCCGCCTTGGAACCGATATAATTTAGAAAGCGGCGGATGGAGACCTCGTAGCGTTCGTGGGTTCGCTGTTCGTTCTCGACCTCCTTGAATTCTAACCATCGCTTGAACCACGCGCGGATGGTGGCGGTGGGCATGGTTTGCCCGGTGGCCATCAGAACATCCGCTACACCTGCCGCGATCACTTCTCGCGCCCGTTCTGGCGTCAGCTTCCCGCCTAAAGCAGATGCCTTGGCCCAGGAGTTGCAAACCTGCCAAGCCTGCTTCTTGTCAGAAGTCTTGGTGGACCGGAATCGCCTGGCACCTTCCACCGTGTAAGCGCAGAACCAGTTGGGTTTGCCGGGTTGACGATGCAGGCTAGCCATATCCGCATAACAATTGCATAACATCCACCCCTGTCAACGACGTTCAATGCCGTCAAAAATCCAATAAAAGCACATATTCTTAGGTGCAAATCGAATCGCTGGTTCGAATCCAGCTCCTACCACCACTCAGCCGCCTTGGGGAGAGGACCGACGAACCGCGCTTGCAGCTCCTGAACCCGGAAAGGGAAGAGCGGGAAAATTAGGGGCAGGAAGATTTCTCATCCCATTTTCCTGACCCAAATCTTCCTGCCCCCAATCCGATTCATAGGTAGCCACCGCGGACCGAAGCCCGCGAATTGGGACCGTGAGCCAACGACAGGAAACCCAAAGATTACGGACGGACAAAGATTCCCAGGCCCATCTTTGACCGTCCCTAATCTTTGGGCTCTCATCGGGAGCTTCATGGAGCGATTCCACGGTCCACCAACGGCCGCGATTGCAGCTCCTGAACCCGGAAAGGGAAGAACAGGAAAATCAGGGGCAGGAAGATTTCTTATCCCATTTTCCTGACCCGAATCTTCCTGACCCAATTCCGGTTCATGGGCAGCCGCCACGGTCCGCAAGCCGCGCATTGGGACCATGAACTGCCGAAGGTTTCCCGCAGATTCATGGGCAGCCACCACGGACTGAAGCCCGCGCATTGGCACCATGAACCCGTGCCGGCTCCTTCCAGTCGCCGCGTTGTGGGTGGATTGCTCGAAGCGCCCTCGAACTAGAGTTGCCCACGGACGGCGGCTGGAAGCCGCCGGCACAGGTTCATGGAGAGGAAAAGCGAGTTGCCGAGCTTGCTGCACAGGTCCGCTGAGAGCGCGCCCCTACGGCTTTCGCAGCCGGAAGAAGCGCACTTGGATCCCCACCGGAACCTCCGTTTCCAAATCGCTGCCGCTCAGGGTCAGTGCATTCGGCTCATCAACCCACACCGGGTTGAGCAGGTTCGTCGTGCTTTGCAGGATGTAGCTCGACGCCGCCAGTGGCCAGCGCATCCGCAGCCGCCCGGCCACCGGTTGGAAGCCGACTTGGGGCACCCCGCCGCCGGTGAACTGGTTGAACCGGGTCACCAGCACATCCTCCGCGCCCCGGCTCGGCAGCGAGTTGCCACCCACGTTGCTCGTCCCGCTGAAGTAACCGGTGATGACGCTGTTCCCCGCCCCATCCACGCCCACCCCGAGCCCGAAATCGCCGCTCAAATCCGCCCCGCCCGCCTGCTGGGCAAAGGCAAACACCCCGCCCGCATCCATTCGTGCCAGAAAGGCATCGTAGCTGCCGGAGATGCCCCGGAGCGTGTTCGTGCCAAACGTCACCCCGCCTGAGAAATAGCCGGTCACATGCACCGTGCCCGCCGCATCCACCGCCACCGCGCGCGCGGCTGACAAACCCCGGCCACCGAACTGTCGCACCCACGTCACCCGACCGTCCCCGGCATACTTGGCGACGAAGCCATCCGACGCGGCTCCGGCCACGCTCGTCACGTTGGTGCCGGAGAAGTTCGCATTCCCCGCCACCGCCCCGACGAGATACGCGCTACCGTCCGCCGCCACCGCCACGCCGCTGGCGGTGTCCTCGCCCGCGCCGCCCGCCTGGCGTGCCCATTGCAAGGTTCCCGCCGCATCAAACTTGGCAATAAACATGTCCGCGGCGCCGTAATTGGTGAACGTGCCGATTCCGAAGGTCGCAACCGGGCTGTGGAAGACGCCACCCACAAAGACGTTCCCCGCATTGTCGGTGGCGATGCCCGTGCCCGTGTCCAAGATGCCGCCGCTGTAACTCCCGGCCTTGTGCGCCCACACCTCGGCACCTGCGCTGGTGTATTTCGCCACGAAGATGCGGCCTGGGTTCGCCACGGGCACCCCCGCAAACGTGTCCAGCACGGAGCGGCCCGTCACCAGCACATTGCCCGCGTTGTCCACCGCCACGGCGGTGCCCTCGTCATTCGCAAACTCCACTCCTGCGCTGCGCACCCAGCCGAGTGTGCCGGCCGAATCATACTGCGCGAGGAACACGTCGGCATACGAGGTGGGGCTGGTGTTCGTCAGCGATGTGCCGCCGCTGAAGCTCGCCTCGCCCTCGTAGGCCCCCGTCACATAGCAGTTGCCCAGCGCATCCACGGCGATGCCCTTGGCCGTGTCATAACCGGGCCCGCCCGCGCGCCGGGCCCACAGCAACTGCCCGCCGCTGTTGTGCTTCGTGATGAAGATGTCCGTGTTGCCCGCGCTGACGAGCGTGTTCGTGCCGAAGGTGGCCGTGCCGCTGAAGTAACCCGCCACGTAGCTGTTCCCCGCCGCGTCCACGGCGATGGCGTTGCCCACGTCCGAACCACCACCGCCGCTCGCCGCCACCCAGGGCACCACCACGCTCAACGGCAACACCGTCAGCCGCGCCGCGCTGCTCGTGGCCGAGCCGAGGCTGTTGCGGACCACGACGGAATACAGCCCTTCATGCGACGGCGTCGCCGCGCCGATGGTCAGGCTCATGCCGGTCGCCCCGGCGAGGTTCGTGCCATTCAGCAGCCATTGATAGGTGAAGGGCGCATCGCCCAGCGCGAACACGGAGAACGTGACCGGGGTTGCGGCGTTCGCCACGCGGGACTCCGGCGGCGTGATGATGATGGGAGTGGAGTGGACCACCAACGTCGCGTTGGAACTGATGGCCACGCCCGCGAGGTTGGAGATGATGACGGAGTAAAGCCCCCCCGCCCGCACCGTGATCGCATCGAGGTTCAACGCATTTGTCACCGCGCCGTTCACATTGGTGCCGTTGAGCTGCCACTGGTAGGCGAGCGGTTCGGAACCAGTCGCCTCCACTGCGAAGCTCACCGAATCCCCGGCCAGGCCGTTCGTGTCAAGGGGCTGCAACGTGATCACCGGGGGCCGGAGCACCTCCAGCGTGCCCGGGGGGCTGGTGACGATCCCATGGATGTTCCCCACGCGCACGGTATAGCTGCCGTCGTCGGCCGTCTGCACGTTGGTCAAGGTGAGCGACGAGGAATTCGCCCCGGGGATGTTGAAGCCAAACCGCCGCCACTGATAGGTGAAGGGTCCCGGGGCACTTGTATTGGTCGAGAGTCCCACCGTGAAGGTGACGTTGGTGCCCGGCAGCACACGGAAGTTCTGCGGCGGGTCGATGATGGTTGGAGTCAGGACGGGTGCCGGGGGAAGGACGACTGCCGCGATGTCCGTCAGGACATCCGCCCCCAGGCCGATGTAGAAGATGAAGGTGGTGCCACGTCCGGGTGCCAGCGTGCCCACATCCGCCGTCATGGCGATGCTGCGGTCCTCGGTCGCCGTGGTTCCCTTGGCCATGGGCGTGTCCCAGCGGCTGGCGTTGTAAATGGTTCCCGCCGTCACGGCCAAACTGCCGCCGTGGAAAGCCACGGCGCGCGGATCGACGGAATAGAGCACCAAGTCCGACACCGTGGCCGACCCCGTGGAGCGGGCCTGCACCACCGCCTTGCGATCCCCGGCGGCAAAGGTGTTCGAGATGGTGTTGACCGTTTGATAATTGCCGTTGATGTCCACCGTGTTGTCCGGGTCCACGTCCCACATGTAACGCACGCTGTCCAGCGGCACCGCCCCCACGTTGGTCAGGCCGATCTCCATCTTGAAAAACTTTTGCGTCGCCCCGAAGGAGATGCGCTGCACGATTTGCAGCCGGCTGGCCAGCACGCCGGTCGTGACCACGGTGAGATTGGTCCCCGCAGAGAGGTTCACCACGCTGACCGGGCTGATCTGATCTATGCTGTTCCGGCTGTTGATGGCGCTCGTGGCCACGCCGGCGATCTTGTATCCAGCCGCCCAGGCCACGTAAGGCGTGCCCGGCAGGAAGTAATCGAAATTCTCATTGGTGCCGACCCCGAACCCGTCCAGATCGGTGCTCATGCCGATGTCCTGCCGGTTCGTCGTGCCGAAAAATCCCACCGGCTGGATCCCGCCCTTGGTTCCGAAACTGCCGCCAGAGTTGATGCCCAGCTCAAGGAAGTTGCCCCCGATGAACACGTCGCTCCCCACCGTGACGCTGCGAGCGCCGGGCAACTGGGCCAAGGCCAGCGCGCTTGTGAACAGGCTCAGGACCAAGGCGAGCAGGGGGAGGCGCGGGCAGAAACGCGGACGGTTCATAGCGGATAAACTGACGAAATCATCGATTCGGTAGAATGGTTTTGGCGGGCTGGCATTCAAAGCGAGTCGAGCGGGAGATGGCTGGATTACCAGTCAAACGCAGTGCGCTTTAGCGGCAGCTTGAGCGTAGCCGGATTCAGGCCGAAGCCCCCCTCGGGATACTCCTTCCACGCCGCTGCCGCCGGTCGCCATCGTGTCGTTCGCAAGCAGTGGTATGGGCACAGCAGCAGCGAAAGCAATTTCAGCCGCGCCGGCTTCTCTCCCAATGCCAGCCAGACTGAATCGTTGAGAATGTCCAGAGGGGCTGGGTCCCATCCCGTCCGACGGTGGAGGTTGACGCGCCGGGGACAGCCCCTACGCTGCCCGGCAATAACATGGCTCGCGAAACCATCGAGGCCAGGGCAAGCCGCGTGGCGACCATCATCGGTGCGTTGCAGCGCGCTTATCCAAATGCGCACTGCGAACTGAACCACGCCAACCCGCTGGAGTTGCTCATTGCCACCATCCTCTCGGCCCAATGCACGGACAAGCGGGTGAACCTCGTCACGGCGGAACTCTTCCAGCGCTATCGCACCGCGCGGGATTTCGCGGACGCACCGCTGGCGGATCTGGAGCAGGCGGTGAAGAGCACCGGCTTCTATCGGAACAAGGCGAAGAACATCCAGGCCTGCTGCCGCCAGCTCCTCGAACGGCATGGCGGCGAAGTGCCGCGCACGATGGAGGAACTCACCGCGCTCGGCGGCGCGGGCCGCAAGACGGCGAACGTGGTGCTCGGAAATGCCTTTGGCATCAACGTGGGCGTGGTGGTGGACACCCATGTCTCGCGGCTCTCGCAACGGCTCGGGCTGACGCGCCGGACGACGCCGGAGCACATCGAGCAGGATCTGATGAAACTCGTGCCGCGCGAGCAATGGGCCCAGTTCAGCCATTGGCTGATCTGGCACGGGCGGCGGCGCTGCGATGCGCGCCGGCCAGACTGTGACGGCTGCGAGCTGAAGGCGCTTTGCCCCCGCAGCGGAGTGAAACCAAAGGAAACTTGATCCAACGGCGAGTCCGCGCGGCCAGGCCACACCACCTCACCGCCTGGGAACAAACGCGCCTTTGCGCACGGCTCCACGCCTGATTCTTACCTTGCCTTGCCGCACGGCGTTGGCCCATCGTTTGAGCACATAATCTATGTCAAAAAAGGCCTTGGTTACGGGTATTACGGGACAAGACGGCTCCTACCTGGCGGAGCTGCTGCTGGCAAAGGGCTATGAGGTTCATGGCATCATCCGGCGGGCGAGCACCTTCAACACGCACCGCCTTGATCACATCTATTCGGACCCGCACTCGCCCAAGCACAAACTGTTTCTCCATTACGGGGATCTCAGCGACGCCAGTTGTCTGGCACGGCTCATCTCCAAGGTGCAGCCGGACGAGGTTTACAACCTGGCCGCGCAGAGCCATGTGCGCGTGAGCTTCGACGCCCCGGAATACACGGCGGACATCGTGGGCACCGGCACCATCCGCCTGTTGGAGGCCATCCGCGAAGTGGGCATCAAGCCGCGCTTCTACCAGGCCTCTTCCTCCGAGATGTATGGCAAGGTGCTCGAAGTCCCGCAGACGGAGACGACGCCCTTCTACCCCCGCAGTCCTTACGCCTGCGCCAAGGTGTATTCCTACTGGATCACGGTGAACTACCGTGAGTCCTACGGCATGCACGCCAGCAACGGCATCCTCTTTAACCACGAGTCGCCCCGGCGCGGCGAGACCTTCGTCACGCGCAAGATCACCCGTGCCGTCGCCGCCATCAAGCTGGGCCGGCAAGACAAGGTCTTCCTCGGCAATCTCGACTCCAAGCGCGACTGGGGCTTCGCCAAGGAATACGTCGAGGCCATGTGGCTCATGCTGCAGCAGCCTGAGCCGGACGATTACGTCATCGCCACCGGCGAGACGCACTCCGTCCGCGAGTTCCTCGAAGTTGCCTTTGGCCACGCCGGGCTGGACTGGCGCAAGCATGTGGAAATCGACCCGCGCTATTACCGGCCGGCCGAGGTGGACCTGCTCATCGGCGATCCCAGCAAGGCTAAGAAGAAATTGGGCTGGGTGCCGAAAACGACGTTTGCGGAATTGACCAAGCTCATGGTGGACGCGGACTTGAAAGCCTTGGCGGACCAGTTGGCCGGCAAGGTGGCCATCGCCCAGTAGTTCGCTCCGCCGACCACCACCCCAGTCATCATGCCTCGCGCGCTTATCACCGGCATCACTGGTCAGGACGGCTCCTACCTGACCGAACTGCTCCTGGAGAAAGGCTACGAAGTCCACGGCATGGTGCGGCGCACCTCCTCGTTGGAACGCTCGCGCCTGGTGCATCTTTTCCACGATCCCCAGATCTACGGCCAGCGCCTGTTTCTGCACTACGCGGACTTGGACGATCCCACGACCATGCGCCGGACGCTCAACGCCGTGGCCCCGGATGAGCTCTACCACCTGGCGGGCCAGTCGCACGTCGGCCTGAGCTTTGAAATCCCCGAGTCCACGTGCGAAATGACGGCCATGGGCACCTTGCGCCTCCTCGAGATGGTGCAGGACATGCGGCAACGCCCCCGCTTTTTCCACGCCGCCTCCTCGGAAATCTTCGGCCAGCCCGCGCAGGCGCCGCAGGACGAAAACACCCCGTATGCGCCCGTGAACCCCTACGGCTGCGCCAAGGCCTTCGCCGCCCAGATGGTCACCATCTACCGCAAGACCTTCGGCCACTTCGCCGTCAACGGCATCATGTTCAACCATGAGTCCCCTCGGCGTGGTGAAAACTTCGTGACCCGGAAGATCTGCCGGGCCGCTGCCGCCATCAAACTGGGCAAGCAAAAGGACCTCATGCTGGGCGACACCTCCGCCAAACGCGACTGGGGTTCGGCACGCGACTATGTGCAGGGCATGTGGCTCTCCCTGCAGCACGCCACGGCGGAGGATTACATCTTCGCCACTGGCAAGCTGCACAGCGTCCAGGATGTCGTCGAGACGGCGTTCGCCACCGTCGATCTGGACTGGCGTCAGCATGTGCGCAAAGACAACCGCCTGCTGCGCCCGGCGGAACCGCAGCGGCTGTGCGGCAACGCCTCGAAGGCCCGGCGGCTCCTGAACTGGGAGCCGGCCACCTCCTTCCGTCAGTTGATTGATGAGATGACCCGGGCCGAACTCGCCGCGCTCTCGGAAGCCTGAGCCCCGGGCGGCGGACACCGCTTCCCCCGCGCAAACCAGTCATGGTTGAAATCAAGATCGCCTGCCAATGCGGGGTGCCATTCCGTTACGGTCTGGAACTCGTGGAGGGCCGCGCCCCCGAGGGAGTTGGCTGTCCCACTTGCAACGCCCCCATTGCGCCCGCGTGCAACGCCCTCCTCGACCACCTCACCGGCAAACCGCCCAGCCCAGACCCCTCGGGCACGCGGGTGCTCAAGGATATCAAGGTCACCTGCGCCTGTGGCGCACGTTACAAGTTCGAGCTGGAACTGGGGGAAAACACCATGCCCGCCCCGGTGGTTTGTCCAGCCTGTCAGGCTGAACTCAACGAACTGGCCAACCAGGAGCTGGCCCGGTTCCCGACCCGCTTCGCCGACATTCTGCCGTTGATCAAAGCCGCTGCACCGGCCACGCCCACAGTGCCAGCCGCGCCCGCGCCCGCGCCATCACCCAGCGAGCCACCCGCGGCAACAGTTGCTCCGCCACCTGCCACCGCTCCCGAAGCCCCGCCAGCCCCGCCCGTCGCCGCGCCCGTTTCGGTGCTCCCAGTGCTTCCCGTCCCACAAAGGCCGGCCACTGCACCAGTGACGCCCGCACCAGCCAGCGAGCCGCCCGCAGCAGCACCTGCCTCGACACCCGCCAGCGCCCCGGAAACACCATCCGCCCAACCAGCGTCCGTCCCCGCGTCCACAGCTGATCTCCCCTCTGCCCCGAGTGCAACCCAAGCCCCCGCGCCAGCCGCACCCCTCGGCGCTCCGGCGGTCGCCGCTGCTGGAGTCATCCCCGAATACGGCCCGCTTTTCCCGTCGGCGGAATCCTCCAAGCCGCCCCGCAAAGGCATGCCGAACTTGAAGCCGTTGGAAGTTCCCCGCATGGAGCGGCCCGCCCGCCCCGCCGGGAGCACCCCGCCCGCTGCCAAGCCTCCGGGCGCTGCATCCGGCGCTGCGCCGGCCAGCGCTCCCGGCCAGCCCAAGCCGGACACCAGTCCGGCTGCCAAAGCCGATGCGAAACCTGCTCCGGCCAAACCTGCGGCCAAGCCGGTTGTGAAAGTGGAGGTGATGCGCGATGTGAATGTCCCGCTGGGGGCGGCCGGAGCATTCGCGGGAGCCTTGGCGGGGGCTGGCCTCTGGTTCGCTGTCTTGCAATTCGTTCCAGCGGCCGGTGCCTATATGGCCTTGCTGGTGGGGGTGCTGGCTGGACTGGGCGCGCGCCTGCTTGGCCGCGGGACCTCGCAAGTCCTGGGTGCGGTCGCCTGCCTGATGGCAGTGGTTTTCATCGGCGTGATGTCCTGGATTACCATCGGCCATCACATCAACCAGATCGCCCAGCCGTTCCTCAAGGGCCGCTATGAGTTCATCATGGCGGAGGCCAAGGAGGCGATGGAGGCCAAGAGTGATGTGGACTTGAAGCGTGTCGTGGCCCGCTCCGTGCCCGCCGCCGATCCGACCATGATCCTGGTCAGCGAGGCGGATTTGAAGGCGTTCAAGGAGCAGCGGCTGCCTTTCTTGCGGGACATGGCGGCCGGCAAGATCAGCAAGGATCAGTTTGAGTCGCGGGAGCTCGCCAAGTATCGCTCGAATTATCCCCTGGATGAGGCGTGGGACGCCGCCATTGGCATCGTCGGCCTCCTGTGCGCGCTCGCGGGCATCATCGCAGGTGCCAAAATTGCGTTCAAACGAACGTGATCCCAGCGAGGCGGCTCGGAGCGCTGCGCTAGCCCGACCTGTCGAAGGAAACCCGTTGTCGCGTTCACACGCTTGGATATAGTTCGGGCATGAAATTCCCTGTCCTTGGCCAGCCGAGTCCCATGCTCGATCGTCGCGACTTCCTCGCGCGCTGCGGCATGGGCATGGGCACGGTGGGCCTCGCGGGCTTGCTGCCGTCGGCGGGGGCAGCGGAATCGGTCAGCCCGCTCGCGCCGAAGGCTCCGCACTTCCGCCCGCGCGCCAAGCGCGTCATCCACTTTTTCCTCAATGGCGGGCCGTCCCATGTGGACACGTTCGACCCCAAGCCCGCGCTCGCCAAATACGCCGGCCAGCAGCTCCCCAACGAAAACCTCCGCACCGAGCGCAAGACCGGCGCGGCGTTTCCCTCGCCCTTCAAGTTCCAGCCCTACGGCCAGAGCGGCCTCGAAATCAGCGAGGTCTTTTCCCGCACCGCGCAGTTCGCCGACGACATCGCGGTGGTGCGCTCAATGTATGCGCAGGTGCCGAACCACGAGCCTTCGCTCATGCTGATGAACTGCGGCGACTCCGTGCAGGCCCGGCCCAGCTTCGGCTCGTGGCTGCTCTACGGCCTCGGCTCGGAGAACCAAAACCTGCCCGGCTTCATCGCGATGAGCCCCGGCGGCTATCCCATCAAGGACACGCAGAACTGGCAGAACGGCTTCCTGCCCGGCGTGTATCAGGGGACGTTCATTGACCCGCAGCACACGCAGTTGGAGAAGCTCATCGAGAACATCCGCAGCCCGCACGCGACCGCTGAGATGCAGCAGCGGCAGCTCAGTTTGCTCCGGCAGTTGAACGCCGAGCATCAAGCCGCGCGGGCGAACGACTCGCGGCTCGACGCGCGCATCCAGTCCTTCGAACTCGCCTTCCGTATGCAGATGGAGGCGAGCGATGCGTTTGACCTCAGCAAGGAACCGGAGCATCTCCGGTCGCTCTACGGCGAACACGTCCACGGGCGGCAGACGCTCATCGCGCGGCGGCTGCTGGAGCGAGGTGTGCGCTTCGTGCAGCTCTGGCACGGCGCGGGCCAGCCGTGGGACAACCACGACAACATCGAGGGCAACGTCCGCAAGCTTGCCGCCCAGATTGACCAGCCCATCGCCGCGCTCATCGCCGACCTCAAGCAGCGCGGGCTGTTCGAGGACACGCTCATTCTCTGGGGCGGCGAGTTTGGTCGCACGCCGACGGTGGAACTGACCGACGCCGGCAAGTCCAAGCTCGGCCGCGACCACAACCACTACGGCTTCAGCGTGTGGATGGCCGGCGGCGGAATCAAAGGCGGCACCGTCCACGGCGCGACGGACGAGTTCGGCTTCAAGGCCGTGCAAGACCGCACGTCCGTCCACGACCTACACGCCACGCTCCTCGACCGCCTCGGCTTCGACCACGAGCGGCTCACCTATCGCTACGCAGGCCGGGATTTTCGGCTGACGGATGTGCATGGGCATGTGCTGAGGGACATTGTGGCGTGAAACCCAACTTGCACCACTTTATCTGCGCCGTTAGCCTGTGCCCATGAAAGAAGCCACGACCCTCCCCCGGGACGAGCAGCGCGCTGAGGCTCGATTCGCTGCGCAGCTTCGGAATTGCCTCGACGAACTCGCCCTTGTCCGCAAGGCCAACCGGGTGACCGACATTGAAATCCGGCAACTTCGCGCCGCGACCCGCAAGAAGTTGGACCGCATCCGGGAGAACCTCCGCCATGTGGAAGCAACTCGCTGAAGTGCTGGTCGGCCTGGTGTCCGTGATAAAGGACACGCGGGAAAACAAAGCCGGCCTTGCGGAAGTGCGCCGGGAGATGCATGAGCTGGCCGGATTGGTGGAGGCCCTTTCAGCCGAAGTCAGGCACATCGGCGACCGTGAGCGCTTGGAGCGCGAGAAACAGTGCCTTCAGTTGGAAAATGCTTTCCTCAAGCTGGAGCGTCGGCTGTCCCCGGCGAAACTGCCGAAGGACAGGCCGTGACGCGCACCCGAGGTAACGCGAGTTTGGCGGAAGGACACAATCCATTCGGGTTAGGCGTCCGCGACTTCCGGCTGACGGACGTGCATGAGCATTTGATGAGGAACATCGTGGCGTGAGCGATGAGTTCCAAACGCACGCCGTGTGAGGAAGTAGCCGCGCCGGGGAAGTTTCCTTTCGTGAAGGTCGGCATAGTGTTGGCCATCGGCGTGGCTCTCATCATCGGCGCGCTGTCGTTGGAGGAAACAAGGAAGAACCGAGCACAGATGAAGTGCGTTGGGAACCTGAAACAAATTGACTCGACCGCTCAAGCGTGGGCCTTGGACAATTGGAAGGCTTTGACTGACACTTACTCGCTCTCTGACACGGCAATCCTCGCCTGCATGAAAGGTTCGATGCTTCCGGTCTGCCCGCTTGGTGGCGTCTACTCTCCCGGAACCAATCACGGTGACGTGCCCAGATGCAGCATCCCGAGCCACGCGCTCCTCTTTCCGACGCCGATGGGCGGATACCCGCGTTGAGCCTTCTCCCTTCGCGGAGCGAAAGGAGGAGGCGACTGGGGGCACAACCTTGGGAGTGCGGCGAGTTCTCGCCGCTTTGCGCAGGCGACTTGTCGCCGTCGGAGTCTCGGCGCGCAGTTTGCAGCAGTGTCATCGGGCTGGCGCAAGCCGAAGCCGCCACTTGATGCATTGCGCTTTGGAACTTCGACGGCGACAAGTCGCCTGTAGAAAGCGGTGACGAGTCACCGCACTCCATAACGCGCGCCGCCATCGTGCGTGCTCCGCAGTTCGCCCTTGGTTCAGCAGCATTTGGTTCATCGCCGCATTGGACAGATACGCCGGGGTTGCTACGCTTCGCACCATGAAACGCCTCTTCTCCCTCGCGCTCACTGCGCTCGCCATGCCCCTGTTAGCCGCCGACTCCGACGGCTTCGTCTCCATGTTCAACGGCCGTGACCTCACCGGCTGGACGAACATCAACTGCGCGCCGGAAACCTGGACCGTGAAGGACGGCAACATCCATTGCACCGGCCGGCCCGTCGGGGCGCTCCGCACATTGCGGCACTACGAGAACTTCATCATGGAGGTCGAGTGGCGGCACCTCAGCAGCGGCGGCAACTCCGGCGTCTTCATGTGGGGCTCGCCCATCAGCGCGCCGGGCGTGCCCTTCCTGCGCGGCATCGAGGTGCAGGTGCTCGACCACGGCTACGCGACGAACTACGAGAAGCAGACCGGCAAGAAATCCGACTGGTTCACCACGCACGGCGATGTCTTCCCCATCCACGGCGCGACAATGAAGCCCTTCGGTCCGCACAAAGGCTCGCGTAGCTTTCCCACCGAGGAGCGCAGCAAACCCTCCCCCGAGTGGAACCATTACCGCATCGTGGCGACCAACGGCGTCATCCGCCTCCACGTCAACGGCAAGGAAGTCTCGGGCGGTGAAGAGTGCAACTACCGCAAGGGCTACCTCGCGCTGGAGAGCGAAGGCGCGCCCGTCGAGTTCCGGAACATCCGCATCAAGGAACTTCCCTCCAGCAACCCGCCCGCGTCGCATATCGCACCCCTCGACCCCGGCTGGGCTCCGCTTTACACCGGCACTGACCTGCGCGGCTGGAAGAGCGCCGGCGACGCCAAGGCCCGCTGGCAGGCGAACGGCTGGCAACTTGCGCTCAAGGAAAACGCAGCCGCCGAGAAACAAACCCTCTGGACCGAGGCTGAGTTCGGCGACGTGGAGTTCACCATGGACATCCGTGCCGGCAAGAGCGCCACGGGCGACGCCTCCCCTGCCCTGCTCGTGCGGGGTCGCGACGGCAAGGGCACTGAGATCAAGACCGGCGTGGAGGCGGGCAAGGGAGCCCGGGTCCGCGTGCAGGTGAAGGGCACTGAGGCAGTTGTCTTCCTGAACGACAAGGAAACCGCGCGCGTGGCCGTGCCGGCAGGCAAAGGCGCGCTTGGGCTGAAAGACACCGGGGCAGGCATGGACTTCGGCAACCTCCACGTGCGGAAGCTCTGAATCCTGCGGACAGCCTATAATTTCGCCTTTGAGCAGACACCGCACCTCCGCCAGCCTCAGCGACAACCACACGATGCCTCATCATCCTTTCACCAACTTGGCCAGCCCTTGTTCCCGGCGGGCCTTCCTCACTGCGGGCGTCGCGCTCGGCGGTGGCTGCCTCGCCGGTCACGCGGCCGCTCCGTCCCAGCCCAATCCCCCGCCGGACCCCATCATCGACATCCACCAGCACACGCACTACCACGGGCGCAGTGACCAGCAGATGCTCGCGCATCAGCGGGCGATGGGGGTGACCACTTCGATTCTCCTGCCGGCCGGCCGACCGACCGTGCGGCCCGCCACCCACGGCGGCCGTTCCAATGGCCTCGCCGCCAACTGCACGGGCAATGAAGCGGTGATGGCTTACGCAAAGGCGCATCCCGGCGAGTTCCTGTTCGGCGCGAACGAGGTCACGGATCTGCCCGAGGCGGCGGTGGAGATTGAGAAGTATCTCAAGCTGGGCGCGAAGATCATCGCCGAGCAGAAGTTCGGGGTGCAGTGCGACTCCCCCGAAAGTGAGCGGCTCTACAAACTGGCCGCCGATTATGACGTGCCCATCTTGCTGCACTTGCAGGAGGGCACTTACAACTCCGGCTTCAAGCGGCTGCCGACGATGTTCCGGAAGTTTCCCAAGACGGTCTTCATCATGCACGCGCAGTCCACCTGGGCGAACATCGATGCGAACTACGACGGGAAGTCCCTCTATCCCACCGGTCCGGTGGCCAAGGGCGGCCTGACCAGCCAGTATCTCGCCGACTACGCGAACTGCTTCGCCGACATGTCCGCCGGCTCCGGCTTGAACTCACTGCTGCGCGACGAGGAGCACACCCGCTGGTTCCTGGAGAAGCATCAGGACAAGATTCTTTACGGCAGCGACTGCGCGGACACGCTGGGCCGTGGTCCGGGCTGCCAGGGGGCGGGCACCATTGCCGCCATCCGCAAATACGCGGCGAACAAGGCGGTCGAACGCAAGATCCTCTTCGAGAACTCGAAGAAGCTGTTTCGCCTGTAGGTGGTTCGCGTCGGGCGTGGCTTGATACCCTGGGGCGCGGGTGTGTGCGCAGCACCACCCGCAGCACGTCCGAACTCACGGCGCGTCAAGAATTGTTCCACGCCTCGCCGCCCATCCGCCCGCTGCGACTGGGCCGGCGGACACGGTCGCGCCCCGTCCACAAATCCCAACGGGATTCCGTTCATCTGAACCGTTGCTCCGGAAGTTGAACCACGGATGGGCACCGATGAACACGGATGGGAGCGAACCCCGAGCCGGGGTTGGAAATTTGCCCAGCCCCAAAGTCAGCCGCTGAACAGTTCACCGGGCTGGATCTTGCTTATCCGTGTTTATCCGTGTCCATCCGTGGTTCAACTTCGGCGTTCGGGCTTAGATTCAGCAGTTGGAGCCCACGAAACACACCAAACACACGAAATGAAAAGGCGTTGGCCGATTCCACCCGCTCACCCACCCGGTGAAGGCCCCGCGCTCGCAACCACCTCTCCTTTCGTGTGTTTCGTGGGCACAACTGCGGCCTTTAGGATGAAGGCGAGTGCTGAGGAGCGGCTCAGAATTCTTCGGAACCTCACAGAACGCGCTCAACGGCTCACCACGGAACGCCTGTCTTATCCGTGTCCCTCCGTGGTTCAGTCTCGGCGTTCGGATTCAGCCGAAACCGGACGCGCGGCAGGCATCAGGGCTTCCGCAACTCCTGCCGCCGGGGCGCGCCGGGCAGCTCCTTCCAGTTGATGGTGATGGACAGATTGCGGGCCTCGGACCGGCTGCGCTTGTCCTGCACGTTGAGGGCCGCATGAGTCTTGCCTTGTTCCCACCCCGTGCTGATAAGCGCGATGCGGTCGCGGGCCGACTCATCAAAGTAGAAAGTGTGGCCGTCCTCGGTGAGCCGCACATCAATCCGCTGGCGGCTGGCCGGCCGGCCCTGCTGGATGAATTCCACCTCCCGGCGTTCGCCGCGCACGAGGTCGAAGCGCACGGGTTCATAAGGCTGATGCTTGCCGTTGATCGCCACGTGGCCGCCCTCGATCGTCACGGTGACCACATCCCCATACCGGGCGCGGGCGTAGGCGAGTTGGATGCGTGCGCGCTCCTCCCTGGCCTTGGCCGCCTCCTCCGCCTGCCGGGCCTGCTCGGCTGCTTCGCGCTCACGCCGGCGCTGTTCGTTGAGCTCAGTCTGCCGGCGCGTGTAGTCGGCTTGCTGCTCGGGGGAAAGGGCGTTCCACTGGGCCTCACTCAGTCCCATCGGAAAGGACTGGCAGCCCACCCCCAACGCAGCGACCAACACGAGCAACACCACCGACCAAGCTGTCTTCATGGGCAAATGGTGGTTAATCCCCGGCGGGGCGGCAAGCCCGCGGCGTTAGGCGCAATCCGGCAGTTCGCTCCCAATTTCAATCCCGAGCCATCAAGGTGTGACGCAGTTTGGAGCACTCCTTCCACTCGGTCTGGAAGAACTGGCACATGCCCGTTCAGCGCAGTGCCATCGCCACCTGCGCCGCGAGCTTCTCCAGGTCAATCTGCTCGCCGGCTGCCGGGAACTTGTGCGGCAGCAGATACCAATCCTCCGTGAAACTCACGCTCGCACCGGGCGCGATGGGCTTGCGCGGGCCGTGCGGCTCCAGCTCGCACGCGGGCACGAAGCTCGCCTGCGGATACCAGAAGCACAGCGTCAGCCCGGCAATTTCGGGATACACGCCGTCCTTGGGTGAGGGGTAGCGCTTCACGAACGCCTGGTCGTGCGGCATCACGTAGGCGAACCAGCCGGCGTTCGAGTCGAAGCCCAGCTTGGGCTGCTTCGTGGGGCCGAGCACTTCGAGGAAGTTGCCGCGCATCCGCACATTCGGGTCCGTGGGCTTGAGGATGATGCTGTGCTCCGCGCCCTGATTATACATCACGAAGCCGTTGGGATAACGCCGTGTGTCCGGTGTCTGCGGGATGACGCCGATGCCGCCATGCACCGCGAAGGTGCGGCTCCAGTGCGCCCAGTTCTTCGTCTCCGCCGAGACGTTCTTGATGATCTGCTTGCACGCAAGGTGCGTGGAGTTCGGGTCCAGCGTGAACTCACGGATGAGCTGCACGCCGGTCGCGTCATCAGGCTGGCTCGTGAGCCGCACCGCGCGCGGGCCAATCGCCTCGGCCTGCCATTCGCCGGACCAGAGCTTGTCGCGCTTGGGAATGAGATACTCCGGTCCGATGTCGAAGCGACCCGCGCTGGACGGGGCCGTCGGTCCGCCGGGCGTGCCCCACTTCTCCTCACGCGGGTCGAGGTAAAGCGCGTTCTTGCCCTTGAAGGAATACTCCAGCACGCGCCCGCCGACGTGATGGCAGAGCGTGACCTTGGTGTCGGCGTTCGAGAGTTCGAAGCAGTCCGGGTAGTTGAGCACCTTCACCCGGCGGACACCTTCGGGCAGCGCGGCGGCGGAAGCGGCGAGATGCAGGGTCAGCCAGACGACGGCAAGGCAGGTGGAGCGCATGGCCGATTCTGAGCGGGGCCAGCGCAGGAAATGCAATGCTGAATTCAGCCGAAGGAGCGACCCTGCGTCTCGCAAGGCGTTTACTTCGGCTTCAACTGCGGGAAGAGGATCACATCGCGGATGCTTTCCTGGCCGAGGAGCATCATGCACAGGCGGTCGATGCCGATGCCGATGCCGCCCGCCGGGGGCATGCCATGTTCGAGGGCGACGAGGAAATCTTCATCGAGCTTCTGCTGCTCGCCGCCGGCTTGGTGCTCCAGCGTCTGGCGCTGCTGGATGGGATCGTTCTGCTCGGTGTAGCCGGGCGAAATCTCCTGGCCGTTGATGCAGCACTCGAAGACTTCCACCGTGGTCGGGTCGTCGGGCGAGAGCTTGGCCAGCGGCACGAGTTCCTTCGGCAGATGCGTGACGAACGTCGGCTGAATGAGCGTCGGCTCGATGAGCTTCTCGAAGACGGCTCCGGTGACTTCGAAGTCTTCGTATGCACCTCCGATGTCGCCGCCCAGTTGCAAATCTTCAATCGCTACGCGACGACGCTCGCCGGGGGAAAGTGCAAACCAATCCTGAACTTTGCCGTGGGTCTTCTTGAGGACTGTCTCGCGCAGAATATCTTTGTAACGAACACGCTTCCACGGGCCGGCAAGATCAATTGTCTTCGGCTTTCGCAGGAGTTGTAGCCTTTCTATGACTTCGGTTAACTCCGCGAAAGCTTCCTGTTCGGATGGATAACTCCGAACGCCTTCCTGAATGTGAGTGCCCGTAAGTTTTGCAATTTCCGAAAAGGCCTCCTGAAGAATTGGAATAGACTCGGCTGCTCGCAATGAAGCGGGCACAGGGTCATGTGCATGCGGCAACAAACGATGCATTTCATGCAGAACCTTGGTGGCGAGCGCATTCAGAGGGCTGTTGGCGCCTCCAATCACGCCGCAACAAGCTCCAACAGCACGACAAGCATCCATCAAAGCCTTTGCAACTTCAGTGGCACGATGGTGCTCGATTTTCGTTTTGCTTAACACCTTCTCCGCCACCGTCGTTATCAACGACTCCACCGTCTCCATCATCGACTCGTAGTCGCCGAACGCGCAGTAGGCTTCGAGCATCGTGAACTCGGGATTGTGCCGGCGCGAGAGGCCTTCGTTGCGGAAGTTCTTCCCGATCTCGAACAGCTTGTCGATGCCGCCCACGAGCAGCCGCTTGTGATACAGCTCCAGCGCGATGCGCAGGTAGAAGTCGCAGCCGAGGGCGTTGTGCTTCGTGATGAAGGGCGCCGCCGCCGCGCCGCCGGGAATGGCCTGCATGACGGGCGTCTCCACTTCCACGTAGCCGCGTCCGTGAAAGAACGAGCGAATCTCGCGCACGATGGCGCTGCGCTTCAGGAACACGTCCTTCACCTCGGGATTGCCGATGAGGTCGAGATAACGCTGGCGGTAACGAATCTCGGTGTCCTCGATGCCGTGCCATTTGGCCGGCGGCGGACGCAGGGACTTGGCGAGGATGGTGAAGGCTTCGAGCTTGAGGCTCGGCTCGTTCGTCTTCGTGCGGAACATCGTCCCGGTCACGCCAATGAAATCGCCGAGGTCGAGGTGCTTGAAGATGTCGAAGCTACCCGCCTGCTTTTCTTCCAGCGCCTGCTTCTGCGCATAGACCTGCACGCGGCCGGACTGATCGCGCACGTCGATGAACATGGACTTGCCCATGTCGCGATGCGCGGTGATGCGGCCCGCGACGGAGTAGCGCGTGCCCTCGGGCACTTCGCCCTTGTCGAACTTCGAGCGCGCGTTGTCGCAGGTGCTGTCCGTGGCGAACTTGTTCTGGAAGGGGTCAATGCCCTTGGCGCGCAGGGAGGCGAGCTTGGCCTTGCGTTGTTCGATGAGCGAATTGGTGTCGTCCATAAAGGTGTCCGGCAGCGGGGCTGTCGGGGTGGAGATGAAACACGGAGACGGCACGACCTGCACGGGAAAAGTGCGGCGGGGCCGGGGCGACGGCACTTCAACCGGGCCAGGTTACTTGGGAAGCCACTTTTCCCAGTTCTTCGCGTAGGCCTCCACGTTGGCCTTGGTCACGGCGATGAGCGGGGTGACGTCCTGCGGCGAAGCGGGGTTCTTCTTCAGGTGGAGCTTGTTGACGAGGTGCTGGACGGAGCGCTGGCCGTAGCCATAAACATCCTGCGCGAGGAGCATTTCGACATGCCCGCTGCGGACGTAGGCGAGCTGGGGAGGCAGGGCATCCACGGAGACGCACTTGATGGTGCCGGCAGGCCACTTGAGCGCGTTGTCGGTGAAGAGCGGCCAGCCGCCCAGCAAGCCCCAGCCGGTGATGTCGGGATTGGCCTGCTGCACCTGCTCGATCTTGGCGACGGCGTCCTGCGGGGTCTCCTTGTGGTAGAAAATGTCGAGCACCTTGATGCCGGGCGAACGCTTGGCGGCCGTGCGGAAACCGGCGGCGCGCTGCTGGAGGTTTTGCGCGTTGGGATTGCCGTCAATTGCGGCTACGGTGCCCTTGCCGCCCATGAGCTTGGCCAGCTCGATGAAGGTCTGCTCGCCGCACTTGAAGTCATCAATGCCGATGCTCACGAAACGCCGGCTGGCCGGGGCATCGCCGGAGAAGGTCACGACGGGCACGCCCTGGCGGTCCGCCTTGTTGATGGCGTCGGTGAGCTTGTTGGCATCCGAGCAGGAGATGATCACGCCGTCCGTGCCGGCCAGCAGGAGCTGCTCGATGTATTCGGCCTGGCGCTGGGCGTCCTCCTCGTTGGGCGTGCGCCAGTCGATCTTGATCTTGATGCCATGCTTCGCGCTGAGTTCCTTGGCCATGTCCTCGGCCCCGGCGCGGGCGGCGAGGAAGAACATGTTGCCCTGCGACTTGGCAATCATGCCGAACGAATAACTTTTCTGGGCTTGCGCCAGCAGCGGGGCAAAGGTGGCCAGCAGAAAGGTCGCGCGGAGGGCAGATCGCAGTGTGAACTTCATGGTGCGGAGGCTACGGAAGGCGGCCGGGACGGGCCACAAAAAAGGTGGCGGCCGATGCAGATCCAATTCACGGAAGCCCGGAACCGCCGCAGGCGCAGGCCCTTCGAGCGACCAGCACCTGCACGATTGAAAACGCCCTTCGTCCTCCCGGCAAATGGGCGGGCAAAGGAATTCAGGGCAAGGGATTCGCCGTCCCTAACGCTCACTCCTTTGCCCCCAATTCCTTTGTCATCGCTTGGTGAATACGCCCTGCTGCCGATGTAAGGAATTCAATTCCGAGTGGCTCAAACTCGTCCACTCGGCGGCTCCGGCCTCAGCGGTGTTGCTCGCGATAACGGCCCGGGGGCAGGCCCACTTCCCGGCGGAAGACGACGCTCAGGTATTCCGAATGCGCGAAGCCGGTGCGCTCGGCGATCACCTCGATGGTGAGATCCGTTTCCGTCAGGAGCTGTTTCACACGTTGCAGTTGCACGCGCAGAATCTCCGCGTGCGGGGTGCGCCCGAGCAGTTTGCGGAAGCGCGCTTCGAGCAGGCGGCGGGCTTGCGGCACGGCGCGGAGCACATCCTGCACGTTGATGCCATCGCACGCGTGCTCACGGATGAACCGGACCGCGCGCGAGACATGCTGGTCCTCAATGGCCAGCACGTCGGTGGACTGCCGCGTGGCGACACCCAGCGGTGGAATCAGATGTGTCTCCCCGCGCGCCTGACCGCCCGCCATCAAGGTGTCCAGCAACGCAGCGGCCTCGTAGCCGGTGCGGCGGGTGTTGGGAATGACGCTGGAGAGCGGCGGGCTGGCCAGCTCGCACAACAACGCGTCATTGTCCACGGCGATGACGGCCACCTCGTCCGGCACGGGAATCGCCAGCCGGCGGCAGGCATCAAGGACCTGCACGCCGAGCAGATCGTAGCAGGCCATGACGGCAACCGGTTTGGGGAGCTGGTGCAGCCACCGGGCGATGGTCTCGTTCGCCTCGCTTTTCGCCGCCGGTGCGGGGGACGGTGCGTAGGTGAAACACGTCCCGCCCTCGGCCCGGACGGCGCGTTCAAAGTGCTCCTGCCGCCAGTTGGACCAGTTGAACCGGGAATCCCCGCAGAAGGCAAAATTACGAAAGCCGCGCTCGCGCAAGTGTTCGTAGCCCATCTGCGCGATGGCCGCGTCATCCGTCTCGAACCACGGCAGCGCGGGCACGAGCCGCGCCGCGCTCATGTCCACGATGGGCAGGCGCAACGGCCGGAGCGCGCGGGCGATGGCCGCGTTCTCAATGCGGGCGATGATTCCGTCCCCATCCCAGTCTGCGAGCCAGGCGGGCGGCTTGTCCCCGCGCCCGTGTTCGGCGAGATGAAGCGACCACGGGCGGTGCTCGCGCTGGTAGGCCACGATGCCTTCGAGCAATCCGCGCGCGTAGGCGTTGGATGTCTCGATGAGCAGCGCGACCTTGCGCGGGCGCACTGGCACAGGGGTGGAAGCTGCGGGCACGGCGGCAGCATCCGCAGGCTGGGGGAAGCTGTCGAGCGCGGAGCGGGCGACCGCGTCAGAAGAAGAATTCCACCGTGCCCATCGTGGCGGTGACGGACATCTTGGAGAAATCACGCCATTCCGCATGGCCGTCTTGAAAGGTGACATTGCCGCCGGCCGCGCTCGACGGGGTCTTGAGATGGCTGGTGCTGTCGTGAATCTGCGCGGAGGCCCACAACCCGCCCTGCACAAATTGGAACGTGGTCCCCTGTCGGACCACTGCGTCCGTGACCACCTCGGTGGTGGAGGGGGTGCCACGCGGGCTGTAGATGGTGTTGGTCACGCGGACCGTGGCGGGGAACTGGAGCGCGGACAGCCAAGTGTAGCCGGTGACGCGGAAGTTCGGCATGCCGTAGTTCCATCGTTGGTCCTGATCTTTGCCATTGGGATTGGAGGGACAGTAGTAGAGCGGGCGGGTGATGTTGAAATTGGAGAGCACCGTCAGCACCGTCACCGGCACGTCCCACGGCCAGCCGCCCAAGGTGAACGGCGGGTATTTGCTGTCGTTGTCGTCGGCGTAGAGCTGCAGGGCCAGACCGGTCTGCCGCATGTTGCTGAGGCATTTGGCCCGGTTGGCCTTCTCCTTGGCCTTGGCGAGCGCGGGCAGCAGCATCCCGGCGAGGATCGCGATGATGGCGATGACGACCAGCAGTTCGATGAGGGTGAAGGCGGCGGCAACTTTCGCCGCACCATGTCGAAAGACAGGTTGGGAGCGAGGCATGGCGAGAGGGGCAGTGGCTTAGTAGTTGTGCGGGTTGACGGCGGGACTGACGGGGGCGGGCATTTTTCGCATATCCACATGCCCGTCATAGTAGGTGGCATTGCGAAGGTTGCCGTGGGCGGGCCGGACCGGAAGTTGCCCAGCCCAGCCAGCGGTGGGGGTGCCCACGCGATCCGCGTCCACGATCATCCAGATGTCCGAGAGGTTGCCCAGGCTGCTCACCTGCGAGAGCCGCAACGGAGGGGCCATCAGCGCGCCGGAGGGATAGCCAAAGGGCATCGTGGTGCTCGGGATCACGATCGTCGTCCCGTTGATCGGCACGCTCGGCGTGATGATGTAATCCACCCGGTTCAGGCCCAAGGTGTGCGGGGTGGCGCGCTTGAAGCCGGGGCAGAAGAAAATGTCTGCCTCCTGCGTGACCCCCGCAGCCAGCAATTGCGGCCGGGGCAATCCCAGGTAGGGCGCGATGTAGTAAATCAACTGATCCGTGCCCCCGGCGGCGGTGTAGCTGGCGGTCTGGCCGTGCAATAGTCCGGATGTGGGCCGGCCACACAGCCGCTCCTCATGGTCTTCCGCGTAAAGCAGCACCGCCAGGCTGGCCTGTTTGAGCTGGGAGATGCAGCGGGCTTGCACCCCCTTGGCCTTCGCCTTGGACAGCGCGGGCAGCAGCATCCCGGCGAGGATCGCGATGATGGCGATGACCACCAGCAGCTCGATGAGCGTGAAGGCAGCCCGGATCGTGGTGGCGGATTTCTTCATAGCAGGACGAGTCGGCATGTCTGTTGCGCGCTGTGGGAGGAGGCTATCCACCCCGATCTGCTCACGCCATGAGGTTTCGCGCATTTGAACTAAGCTATTTGCCGCCGGTGCGGAGCCAAAAACCTCAATTCAAATGCGCGAAAGTTAATGGCCTTCGCGGATCGAATCGCTAGGGTTTGCGCCCTTATGCCAGACATCCGCCTCCGCCTCCTCGTGGGAGCCGCCACCCTTGCCGCCGTGTGCGGCCTGATCTGTCCAACCTCCGCCGCTGCCGCCACCGGACCGGTGCGGGTGCTCTACTTCGACGCCGCAGGCGCCGAGCAGACCAGTGTCGGCCCGTTGCACGCCGCCATGCGCGACCTCGGGCGGGACGCCATCTGGTTTGATTACGCGACCGGCCCCACGCCGGACTCGGCCACGCTCGCCCGCTATGATGCGCTCGCCCTCCGCCCCAAGGCCGACGGCCAACCCGCGCTCAACAATGCGATCAAGCTTCCCTCCGGCGCCCTCGTGCCCGTGCTGAACGTCACGCCCGAGTCCACGCCCGAGCAAATCCGCACCGCCGTCCTGGCCGGCCTCCCCGCCGCGCGAAAGGCGGACTGGGAAAAATTCCTCGCCCAGCGCGAGCCGGAGAAGCGCGAGGCCAGCCCGACCGTTGCCAACTACGAGAAGCGCCCGCAGCCGATTACCTTCCAGCATCCCTTCAGCGTGAAGGGCAGCATGGAGCGCACGCAGGTGCCTGCGGACTTGCGCCTCCAGCTCTTCGCCAGCGAACCGCAGATCGGCAAGCCCATCGCCTTCGCCTGGGACGAGCGCGGTCGCTGCTGGGTGGCCGAGACGCGCGATTATCCGCACGACGTGAAACCCGACGGCCTGGGCAACGACCGCATCACGATTTGCGAGGACACCGATGGCGACGGCCGGGCGGACAAGTTCACCGTCTTCGCCGAGAAGCTAAACATCCCCACCGGCCTCGTCTTCGCCAACGGCGGCGTCATCGTTTCCCAGCCGCCGCGCTTCCTCTTTCTGAAGGACACCGACGGCGACGACCGCGCCGATGTGCGGCAGGAGATCCTCACCGGCTGGGGCATCGGCGACACGCACGCGCAGGCCAGCAGCCTGCACTACGGCCACGACAACTGGCTCTACGGCTGCGTGGGCTACTCGGGCTTCAACGGCGAGGTCGGCGGCGTGAAGAAGCAGTTTGCGATGGGCACCTATCGCTTCAAGGCGGACGGCTCCGCGCTGGAGTTTCTGCACCAGTTCTCGAACAACTCCTGGGGCCACGGCGCGAACGAGTGGGGCGACCAGTTCGGCGGCACGGCCAACAACGCCCCCATCTTCTTCGGCGGCATCCCGGCCACCATCGTGCCCAAGGGCCTCCGCGCCATGACCGCCAAGCGCATCAACCTCGTGGACAAGTGCCACACCATCACCCCGAACTTCCGGCAGGTGGACGTGATGGGCGGCTACACGGCGGCGGCCGGCAGCGCCATTTTGCACTCGGGAAATCTCCCCGCGCGCTTCCAGGGCAAGGCGCTCATCTGTGAGCCGACCATGAAGAACATTGCGCTCATGGACTTGCAGCCCAGCGGCGCGGGTTATGTGGCCAAGGATTACTTCAACCTCGTGGCCAGCAGCGATGAATGGATGTCGCCGGTCTTCGCCGAAGTCGGACCGGACGGCGCGGTGTGGTTCGCCGACTTCCAGAACTTCATCATCCAGCACAACCCCACACCCAGCGTTGAGCGCGGCGGTTACCCGGCCAAGACCGGCGTGGGCGGCGCGCACGAGAATCCTCTCCGCGACCACGTCCGCGGCCGCATCTACCGCGTCGTCGCCCGTGGCGGGGACACTCCTGTCCCCGATGCCGGTTCAAAGAACGCTGCCAAAGCGGACAAGAGTGTCCGCCTCACCTCGTTGAAGGGCGCTGCCACGCCGCAGCTGGTCGCCGCCCTCAGCCACGACAACCCATTCTGGCGGCTCACCGCCCAGCGTCTCCTCATCGAGGGCAAGCGCACCGACGCCGTGCCCGCCCTCAAGCAGGCCGCCACCAACAGCGCCCCGCTCCCCGCGCTGCACGCGCTCTGGACCCTGCACGGCCTCGGGCAACTCGACGACCAGACGCACAACACCGCGCTGCACGCCGCGCATCCCGCCGTCCGCCGCAACGCCACCCGCGCCATAGGCACCGATGCGCGCGGCGTGAAAACCTTCTTCAGCTCCGGCGTCATCAGCGACCCCGACCCGCAAACGAAGCTGGCCGCGTTCGTGAAGCTCGGCGAGTTCGCCACCACCAAGGAAATCACCACCGTCACCGCCAGCCTCGCCCGCAATCCCGCCAACCGCGCCGACGAATGGCACACCGAGGCGCTCCGCGTCCTCGCCCGGCTGCACAAGGCCGAAGCCTACAAGGAAGGCCCGAACCTCCTGCCCAATCCCGGCTTTGAAGTCGTGGGCAAGGACGGCCTGCCCGAGGGTTGGAAGCGCCGCGACTACGGCAACCGCGAGGCCAACAAGACCGCCGCTTGGAAGGTGGTTTCCGACGCCGGACTGTTCCACGGCGGCAAGCAGGCCGTCCGCTGCATCACGAGCGGCGACGCCGACACCAGCCTGCATGCGGATGTGACCATCAAGCCGAACACCCAATACCGCCTCAGCGGCTGGGTGAAGACCAAGGCGTTGCAAGGCAAGGTCAGCCTGAACGACCATCTGGGCCGCGCGGAAACGGAAACCGTGCGCCGCCGGGACACCGATTGGACCGAGGTGGAAGTCCTCTTCACCAGCGGCAACCGCACCACCGCGAGCATCAACATTCTGCACGTCGCCAAGGGCGATGGCTTGTGGGACGACGTGAAGCTCTGCGAACTGCTCCCCGCCGAGGATCCCAACGCGCTCGCCGCCGGCGACGTGAAGCGCGGCGAGCAAATCTTCTTCAAGCACGCCGCCGCCTGCATCCTCTGCCACACGGCCAAAGGCCAGGGCAGCACCGTCGGTCCCGCGCTGGACGGCATCGCCACGCGCGCCACGAAAGACTACATCCGCGAGAGCCTGCTGGAGCCGAGCAAGGTGCTGGCCAAGGGTTTTGAGCAGCTCAAGGTCTCCCCCATGCCCCCGATGGCCGACATCTTCAGCGCCCAGGAACTCGCCGACATCCAGGCCTTCGTGCTCACGCTGAAGTAAGCCCCGCAGCCGCCGCGAGCAAGCGGAGGCGGGACGTTCTTCAGTGGTCATCACCTCGCAGTTGTGGCCGCAGGCAGATTGAGGCTTGCCGCACAGGGTCACGCTTTGGAGACTGGCCGCAGCATTTCCCTGCACCTCATGCGCCTGGCCTCTGTTCTCACCCCGCTGAACGACTATCATCTCACGCTCGCCGCGCAGTGCGGCGTGCAGGACATCACCGTGCGTTATCCGGGACCGGACCCGGAGGTGTTGCTGCGCCAGCAACGGCAAATCGCCGCGCACGGATTGCGGCTGGCCATCGTGGAAGGTTATTTGCCCATCGAGCGCCTGAAGCTGGGCCGTGATGAAGATGGCAAGGAACTTGCCGCGATGAAGTCGCTCATCCGCCAGATGGGTCAGGCGGGCATTCCCCTGCTCTGCTACAACTTCATGGCCGGCACCGACTGGGTGCGCACGCGGCTGGACGCGCCGGAGCGGGGCGGGGCGCGCGTGACGGGCTTCGACCTCTCAGCGGCAGAACACGCGATGTCCCTGAGCGCCACCGCCAGCACCATCGGCACGGACCGCATCAGCGCGGACGAACTGTGGCGCAACCTGGAACGCCTGCTGCGGGAGCTGGTGCCGGTGGCCGAGGAAAACGGGGTGTTCCTCGCGATGCACCCGGATGATCCGCCGCTGCCCGAGTTTCAGGGCAAGGCGCGCATCATGAATTCAGTCGCGAACTTCGAGCGGCTCGTCGGGCTGGTGCCCAGCGCGCACAATGGCATTTGCTTCTGCCAGGGCACGTTCGCGGCGATGGGTGTGGACATTCCCGCCACCATCCGCCGGCTGGGACCGCACATCCGCTACGTCCACTTCCGCGATGTGCGCGGCAGCGGACCGGGCAATTTTGTGGAGACCTTTCATGACAACGGACCGACGGACATGGTGGCCGCGATGGCCGCGTATCGCGAAGCCGGCTTCCGCGGGCCGATGCGCCCCGACCACGTGCCGCAGCTCATCGGCGAGGAGGCCGGCGAGCCGGGCTACACCATGCTCGGCCGGCTCTTCGCCTACGGCTACATGCGCGGACTGATGCAATCGGTGGAGAAGTTTGTCCGCCGTCCGGATGAAGCCTGAACCCCAGTCCGATTTGCCACCGCCACCCCACGGCTGCCTGCCACCGTGGCGCGTGGAGGAACTCCCCGCTCCCCTGCCCTTCAGCGCGCGCAACGCGCTCCGCACCATCGGGCCCGGGGCCATCCTGCTCGTCGGAGCCATCGGCATGGGCGAATGGGTGGTGGGCCCGATGTTCGTGGTGCAGCACGGCCGCGGCATCCTGTGGATCGCGACTCTCGCCTTCATCCTGCAATCGCTGCTGAACCTCGAGGCCGTGCGCTACACGCTCTACACCGGCGAGCCGATTCTCACGGGCTTCATGCGGCTTCGTCCGGGACCGGGCGTGTGGGGCTCGGTTTATGCGCTGGGCGCGGTGGCGCAGCTTGGGCTGCCCGCCGCCACGGCAGGCTGTGCGGGCATCGTGTTCGCAATGGGTGCGGGCCGCGCGCCTGCTGCGGGCGATGCCGCGAACGTGGCCTGGATCACGGTGGCCCTGGTGCTCGCGGCGGCCGCAGTGCTGGCCTCGGGCAAGAAGGTGGAACGCCTGCTGGAACGAGCGTCGTGGCTGATGATCGCCTACATCTTTGCGTTTCTCATCTGGGTGAACGTGGCCTTTGTGCCCGCCGCCGAGTGGCAGCGCACCTTTGTCGGCTTCTTCCAAGTTGGTGCCCTGCCCAAGGAAATGGATTTCGTGATGCTGGCGGTCTTCGCCTCGCTGGCGGGCTCCGGCGGCGTGGGCAATCTCGCCATTGCCAGTTGGTTTCGCGACAAGGGTTTTGGCATGGGGGCAAAGACCGGAAATCTCGGCGGCGTCTGGTCGCAGGAACAAACGCTTTCCCCCACCGGGGCAGTCTTCCCCATCACCCCTGAGAACCTGCGCCGCTGGCGCGACTGGTGGCGCTACTCGATGGTGGACCAGTCGCTGCTCTGGGCCGGCGGCTGCATCATCGGCATGTTCCTGATGGTGAACCTGGCCGCCAACCTGTTCACGCCGGGCCTGAAGATTTCCGGCGTCGCAGCCGGCGTCTTCCAGGCGGCCGAGATGCGCAAGCTGTGGGAAGGTTTCTGGTGGCTGGGCCTGCTCAATGGTTTCTGGATCCTCTTCTCCACCGCGCTGACCAACACCGATGTGCTGGTCCGGCTGGTGACCGACATGGCCTGGGCGGGCGCGCCCAAGGTGCGGCGCATGCCGGCGGGCCGGGTTTACGGCGGCCTGCTACTGGTCTTCACGGTGCTGGCGGTGGCGGGAGCATTTCTGGGCGATGCCCGAACCCTGCTCGCCATCCTCGGCGCGACTGCGGCCCCCATCACCGCGTTCTCGGCGGTGCAAATCCTCCGCGTGAACACCACCCTGCTGCCGCCGGAATTGCGGCCGCCGCTGTGGCGCCGGGCCGCGCTGGTGCTCTGCGCCTTGTTTTACGGTGGGGTTTCCGTCGGCATGTTCTGGCAGCTCGCGCGCTGAGCCGTCCTTGACGCGCTATCCGTAATTAGTTCCACCCCTCACCACACCGAGAAGCGGAAGTAGCGGCGGTGGGCGGGCGCGACGGTGTGCGTGCGCTCGGTGGCGGTGTCCACTAGCGTGTTCGTCACGAGTGTCCACGTCACCAAGTTGGTGGATTCCTCCAGCGTTGCGCCGCCCACGCCGAGCGGCCAGGCGAACTGGAACATGCCGTTCGCGGCGGGGCGCGAAATCAGCGTCGGCAGCGCGCCGAGAACGCGGATGGGCACGGGCGCGGAGAGTCCGCGCCGGCCACCGGTGTCGTAGGCTTTCGCGACGAGCGTGTAAGCACCGGGCGGCGGATTGGTCCAGGTGAAGGTGAACGGCGGGGCAAGGAGTTGGGCGAGTGCGTTCGTGCCTTCGTAAAACTCCACGGCGTAAATGCCATCGGCGTCCGTGGCGCTGGCGGTCAGCACGATGTTGGTCGGGCCGACGAACCAGGCGTTGGTCCCCGGCGTGAGCAGACTGACGACGGGCGGCGGGTTCGCGCTGGAGTTGATGGCGAGCGTGACGACGGCAGGCGCGGAGTCAGCCTTTCCGTCGTTGACCACGAAGCAGAAGTAGTCCGGGCCGCTGGTGTTGTTGTTCGGCGTGTAGGTCAGGTTCGGCGCGGTGCCGGAAAGGACGCCCCGGTTCGGCTGGGTGGTGATGGTATAAGCCAGCGGGTCGCTGTCGCCATCGCGGCCCGCGAGCGTGATGGGCGTGGCGGTGTTGAGCGCGACGAGCACGCACTGCGGCTGCGCCTGCGGGCGGCGGTTCGGGCCGACGACGACCGGCGGCGTGTCGTCATCGAGCAGCGTGACGGTGGCGATGGCGGTGGCTCCGAGCGTGGCGGTGCCGGTGGGATTGGAGAGCGTGGCGGTGAAGGTTTTCGTGCTCTCGGCCCCGGCGTCGTTCACCAGCGTGACGGTGAAGGTCTTCGGGGCCGCGTCGCCGGCGGGCCAAGCGAGCGGGCCGCTGGCGGCGATGAAGTCGGCGGGCGCAACCGCCGTGCCGTTGGCCGTGGCGTAGCTCACGCCGACCGCGCCGTTCGTGCCGTTCACCCGGAGGACTGTGAGGGTGACGCTGCCGGCGGATTCGTTGACGGAGTAGGTCGCGCTGGCGAACTGCAACTGCCCCGGTCCGGGCGGGGGCGGCGCACCCGAGCTCTCCAGCGCGCCGAGGTCCGGCGCGGCACCGAGCGTGGTGCGAACGGCGAAGTTCTGCGGAGCGAGGTATTGCTGCATCACGTCGTTCGCCGGCAGCACGGCGGCCGCGAGCGGGCCGGCGGCGTCGAGCGCGTTCGCGCCGGTGAGCAGGCGGTAGTCTTTCGCGGCCATGTCGGCGAAGCCGGGGTTGTTCGCGCCGGTCGCGTCGCCGACGATGAGGTTCGCGGTCCCGATGAGCTGGCCGGTCCACGGGTGGCCGGGGCTGTCCTTGCGCCAGTTGGGGCTAATCCAGTTCTTGCCCAAGATGATGTCGCCGCCGCCGAGGCTGTTGCTGCCGGCGGTGGTGAAATACATCGCATCGTAGATGTTGTTTTGCAGCGCGGTGTCGGTGAAGAAGATGTTGTTCCGGCAATCCACAGATTCATGGGTCCGGTTGGTCCCCGCGTAAGTCCCGTCAGGCAGATGGAAGAGCCCCAGGCCCTCGTGATGGTTCACGATGGTGTTGTGGTAGAAATGCAGCGTGCCGCGATGCTGCTGGGCGTAGGAGTTCGGGCTGTTGAACGCGCCCCAGAAAATCATGCTCATGCTGCCGGCGTAGGGCTGCACGGTGATGAGGTTCCCGTAAACGTAGGAGTCGCGGTAGTCGGGCTGGGCGTCAATGTAGCCGCTGCCGCCCTGCGGGTCCGCGAGGTTCAGCACGTTGGACTGCTCGGTCATGTCGAACTCGTTGAAGCGGATGATTTGGCCCGAGGAGCGGTCCTTGATGGCGACCCCATGCGCGCCGGGCCGGTGCCGGCCGAAGCGATTGTATTGGTAGATGACGCCGAGGCTCTCCGTGTAGCAATGGTGCTCGCCAAAGCCGTTGCTCAAGGGCGCGCCGCCGGGATTGGCGGGGTCTTCGATGCGGGGATTCGAGTTGTCGTGGAAGTAATTCCGCTCGATGAGCAGCCGCTCGGAGGCTTGGGCCGCGCCGTTCTTGGAGTTCGCAAAGAGCCCCATGCTGCAATTGCTGAATTCACAGCCGCGCACCGCGAAGTCCCGCGCCCACTCGATGTAAATGGCCGAGGCAAATGCACCATAGCCGCGCGTCGCGCCGCTCTTGTCCGTGTAGGTCACACTGCCGTCGCCGGAGTAAGTCGCGTTGCGCAGGTCGAGCGTCTCGAGGTCCACAAACTGCACGTGCGTGGTGCCATACAGGTAGCCCGTGTTGCGCGGGCTGACGAGGATGAGGCTCCACTCGGTGAACTTGGGATGGCGCGAGTCAAACGCCGGGTCTTCCACCGCGCCGTTGCCGTCAATGATGGGCAGCGCGCCGGTGGCCGGGTCGGGGATGCCGCGGATGACGATGCGCGCGTTGGCCGTGCCGCTGGCGGAAATCTGGAACTTCTCCTTATAGCCACCGGGCTTGAAGTGGATGTTCACGATGTCACCGGGCTGAAGGCTCGCCCACGGCACTTCGCGCAAGAGCGTGCGCGCCCGGCCGGGGCCGACATCGTAAACCGTGCCGCTGGGCGGAGGCGCGGCATTCACGACCAGCGCCACCACGCTGCTCGTCACGCTGCCGAAGCCGTTCGTAATGACGACAGAGTAACCGCCGGCCTGACCGTTCTGCACGTTGTTCAAGGCGAGTGTCGGGCTCGTCGCGCTGGGAATGGGGTTGCCCTCCAGCCGCCATTGGAAGCCCAGCGTCGGCGTCCCCGTGGCGCTCACGCTGAAGCTCACGTTGTTGCCCACAGTAGTCGTCACCGGCACGGGTTGCCCCGTGATTTGCGGCGGGTCGTTGCTGGGCGGCACATCGTCATCCGTGATGGTCACGGTGGCGACGGTCTGCGCGCCAAGTATGGCTCCGACGGTGTTGGTGAAAAACGTCACCGTGAAGGTCTCGGCCGACTCGACCGCCGCGTCGTTCAGAATGGTAAGAACCACGTTCTTGTTCGCGGTGTCCCCGTCGAGCCAGGTCACGAAGTTTGTCGTGGGCGAGTAGTCCTGCCCCGCAGTGGCCGTGCCGTTGGCGGTGCGGTAGTAGCCGGACGCGGAACCACTGCTGCCGCCGGTGCGGGTGGCGACCAAAGTCACGGTCCCGGCAGACTCGGCCACGGAATAGGCGGTTTGGGCGAACTGAATCGTGCCTGCGCTGGGGGCCACGTCGTCATCCGTGATGGTCACAGTAGCGGTGGTCTGCGCGCCGAGAGCTGCCCCGACAGTGTTGGTGAAGAAGTTCACGGTGAACGTCTCGGCGGACTCCACCACGGCGTCGTTCAAAATCGCGAGGACGACATTCTTGTTCGCCGTGTCGCCATCCGCCCAAGTGACCACGTTGGTCGTCGGCGTGTAGTCTTGCCCCGCCGTGGCGCTGCCGTTGGCGGTGCGGTAGTAACCCGATGCCGAACCAGCGCTGCCGCCCGTGCGCGTCGCGACAAGCGTCACCGAGCCCGCGTTCTCGGCGACGGAGTAGGCCGCTTGCGCGAACTGGATCGTGCCCGCGCTGACCGGCGGTGCGGGCGGGTTCGTGATGGTGTAGGTGAAGGTGGTCGTTGACCCATGTTCACAATCGAGCTGGCGGGGCCGAGCTTGATGACGACGGTTTTGCTCTTGGGCTGACCGGTGGGAAGAATCTTCAGCGGAATCAAATACGGCGTCGGCGCCTGTCCGCCAGTGAAGGAGATGCTGCCGCCGGCCATTTTATAGTCCACGCCGTATTCCGCCGTGCCGCTCGGGTCCAGCCAGTAATAGATGAACTGGTTCGCCGGCCAGGAGTTCGAGCCGGGCGGGAGGGCGAGCGTCACGGGAATGTTGACCGTGCCGACGGTGTCGTCGCTGCTCGCGCTGGCGGAGGTGAAGCCGACTTGCGGCATCTGCCCGGCGACGTTGAGGAACAGGTGCAGCAGGTTGAAGTCGTCCACGGCGACGTAGGGATTCGGGAACGTGCCGAAGACGGAGTTGCCTGCCGTGCCGGACGTGGCCGTGATGTTGAGCGGCGTGCCGTCGGCGACGTTCGTGGTCCAACCGCCGCCGGTCGCCGCGATGTTCTGGCCGTTGACGTTGACCGTGAGCGTGCCGTCGGTGGCGGGGTTGTAACCGCGCCCGGCGACATACACACCGCCGGAGATGGTGCGGTTGGTGCGGACACGGGTGAAGTCCACGTTCGCCACGCTGGCCGAGTAAACGCCCACCGCGCCACCCGCAGCGGAGCAGGTGAAGGAGGAGCCTTGGTGCAGCACGTTCAAATAGAAGGTGCCAGTGATGCCGGCGGGGACGTGCACAACGTATTTTCCGTCCGCCGCCGTTTCACTGGCACCGACAAAGTTGGTCGCGCCGTAGCGGACGAGGTTGGGGTTGCCGCCCTTGTAATTGTTCACGACGGCACCGGCGAGCGGGTTGCCATTCTCGTCCTTCACCACGCCGCTGATGGTGCGTAGCGCGGCGGTGCCGCCGGTGATGGTCACGGTGGCGGAGGCGATGGTCTTGCCGCCCTTCATGTCCGTCACGGTGCAGCGGACGAGGAACGTTCCGCTGCGAGTCCAAGTGTGGCTGCCCTGCGTGGAAAGGCGCGCGTCGGGATTGGTGTTGCCCGCCGCGGTGCCGCCGAGTGCGTCGGGGTCATCGAACTCCCAGTAGTAAGAGAGCGCGTCACCGTTCGGGTCCGAGGCCGTGGCGGTGAAGGTCTGCGCGAAACCCGACGCGATGGTGATGGTGGCGGGCGAGATGGAGGCGGTCGGCGCAGTGTTGCCGGGGAACGGGCCGTAGTTCAGCACCACATCGAGCGACTCCGGCGTGGTGCCGCCTTTCTTGACGGGCGTGACGTGGACGTTCGCCTCGTTATCGGAGTAAGTGCGACCAATGGCGAGCGGGGCGTCGTAGAGCGTGGCGTAAGGAATGTTGGTCACGCTTGGGATGTTCGCGAGGCCACGGCTGCCGGGCGTCATGTCCAGCAATGTCGTGTGGCCACCAGTCGCTGGAACAGACTCGCCACCGATGCGGACTTCGAGGCCGTTGTTCGACCAGATGCTCTCCGCGTTCGTGATGCCCGCGCGATAGCTGAACCAGTAAACGCGGCTCGGGTCGCGCACCACGCGCAGCGCGTAGTTCTTCCCGGCCTCAAGCGTCGGCTGGTCGAACGCGTGGATGCGATACGTGCCGGAGACACCGGGCGTGGCGATGTTCGCGTCCGGCAGCCAGCCCATCTGCCATTTCCAAAACGGGTTCACATCGCGGTCCGGCACGAGCGGGACGGGCGTGGTGTTCTTCCAGCCCATCAGGTCGTAAACGTCGCCGTAAGTGTCCGTGAAGAACGTGCCGCCCTTGACCGGCGAGTAGTAAGTGCTGCGCGAAATCCCGTTCGCGTGCTGGAGGCCGAAGTTGTGCCCGAACTCGTGCGCCAGCGCGAGGCTCGTGGTGCCGAAGATGCCCTTGCCGTGCGCACGGCCTGACGCCAGCGTGCCCTGCCCGGGGATGAAACCGCAGAAGAGGAAGTCGAGGTCGTAGTTGTCCGAGTCGTAAAGCGCGAGCTGGCCGAGTGATTGGCCGACTTGCCGCGCCTTCGCCCGCACGTCATCGGCGAAAGAGCCGGGCTCGTCCCACGCGGCGAACTTGGACATGCCGCTCGTCCCGTGAGTGGCGTTGTAAACCGTGTAGCTGACACCCATGTCAATCTCCGGCAGCACGGTGAACTCCATCGAGACCTTGCCGTAGGAAGCGCGCTGGTAGAAGGCGTTGATGGCCGCCGCCGTGGTGCCGTTGGTCATGTCCCCCCAGCCGGAGCGGTAGCCCTGCGCGTTCGGCACATCCGATGGCCCGGCTTGGTCGGTGAAGCGCACGGGGATGACGAGCACCCGCTTGTGGCCGGTGGTCCAGGTGGCGGGCGGGTTGGCGGCGGGGAGGTTTGTCGCTGCGAGGCAGCCAGCTGCGAGCATCGCAAGCCACGGGAGGGCACAGTAAGTTTTGGTCGGGCGGCCTGCTGTCATGGCAATGTATTTACAAAGTTGTGACGAATCTGGCTAGTCGGGTGCATTACCTAGGGAGATTCGGAGGTTGAGGCGAGGCACAAGGCCCCTCGACAGCCAGCCTACTGGTGGGTCGACGCATCACCCTCAACTGGTAGTGGCATTTCCAGCAGATCCCCCGGCCTAATGGGGTTCTTCCCGGTCCCGACGTATTTCAGATTGGCAACCACCCCGCTTTCCGGTAGTCACCCGCGCGCACATGGCCGACGACAAGAAACCCCACGCTTACGACGAGAGCAAAATCAAGACGCTCTCCAGCATTGAACACATCCGGCTCCGCACCGGCATGTATATCGGGCGCATCGGCACGGGCGCGCATCACGATGACGGCTGCTACGTGCTGCTCAAGGAGGTCATTGATAACGCGATTGACGAGTTCATCATGGGTTACGGGCGCGAGGTCCACATCACCGTGGCCGACGGCACCGTATCCGTGCGCGACTTCGGCCGTGGCATCCCGCTGGGCAAGGTCATTGACTGCGTCAGCCAGATTAACACCGGCGCGAAATACAACGACGAGGTGTTCCAATTCAGCGTGGGCCTCAACGGCGTCGGCACCAAAGCCGTCAACGCGTTGTCCAAGGAGTTTGTGGTCCGCAGCCATCGGGACGGCGAATTCTTCGAGGCCACCTTCAAGCAAGGTCGCTTGAAAAAGGAAAACAAAGGCAAGACCACCGAGCCCAACGGCACCTTCGTCCGCTTCACGCCGGACCCCGACATTTTCAAGCAGTCGGAGTTCCGCCACGAGTTCATCGAGCGGCGGTTGCGGCACTACACCTACCTGAACGCGGGGCTGAAACTCATCTTCAACGACAAGACCTTTGTCTCCCGCCATGGTTTGAACGATCTGGTGATGGAGGAGCTGGCCATTGATGGCGCGGAACCGATTTACGCCCCGCTGCACTTCACCAGCAAGACGCTGGAGTTCTGCTTCACCCACAGCAACAGCCGCTACGGCGAAAGCCTTTTCTCCTTCGTCAACGGCCAATACACCAGCGACGGCGGCACGCATCTGAGCGCGTTCCGCGAGGGCCTGCTCAAGGCGGTGAACGAATACGCGAAGGGGAATTACGAGGGCGACGACGTGCGCGAGGGCATTGTCGGCGCGGTGGCGATCCGGCTGAAGGATCCGATGTTCGAGTCGCAGACGAAGAACAAGCTGGGCAACACGGAAATCCGCACCGACCTGGTGAACAAGGTGCGCGAGGAGCTGCTGCACTTCTTCAACCGCAACAAGGAAATTGCGCAACGCATCGTCGGGAAGGCCGACGACAGCCGGCAGTTGCGCAAGGAATTGCAGGAGGTCAAAAAGCTCGCCCGCGAACGCGCCAAAGCCGTCAGCATCCGCGTGCCGCAGCTCAAGGACTGCAAGCGGCACTTCGACAAGGAGAAGGACAAGGGCCACGGCTCCATGGTCTTCATCTGCGAGGGGCAGTCCGCCAGCGGCTCCATCACCAGTTGCCGCGATGTCGAGACGCAGGCCGTCTTCACCCTCAAGGGCAAGCCGCTCAACGTGTGGGATCTCAAGCGGGACGTGATGTATAAGAACGACGAGATGTATAACCTCATGTGCGCGCTGGACGTGGAGGACAACCCCGACCACCTGCGTTACGAGAAGATCATCCTCGCCACCGACGCGGACGTGGACGGCCTGCACATCCGCAACCTGCTCATCACCTACTTCTACAAGTTCTTCGAGCCGCTGGTCCACGGCGGCCATGTGCATGTGCTGGAGACGCCGCTCTTCCGCGTGCGCAACAAGCAAGAGACGATTTACTGCTACAGCGAGGCGGAGCGTGACACTGCGGCGGCGAAACTGGGCAAGAGCTGCGAGATCACGCGCTTCAAGGGCTTGGGCGAAATCTCCCCGGCGGAGTTCAAGCAATTCATCGGCAAGCAGATGAAGCTGAGCCAGGTGGAGTTCGCCCCGCGTCCCGAGGCCAGCGGCGTGCTCAGCTTCTACATGGGCAAGAACACGCCGGAGCGCCGCGACTACATCATGAGCAACCTCGTGGTGTCCGTGGAAGAATAGCCGCCCACGGCTGGAACTCGGCGCGGTCTCGCGCCGCGCACCGCTCCGCAGAGGAAGCTCCTTCGCGGGCGGGAGCCGCCGCATGCTTCAACCCAAAATCCGAGGCAGGAATTGAGAAACCACGGATGGACACCGATGAACACGGATGGGAGGGAACACCGAGCCGAGGACAGCAATTTTCCCGGCCCCACAGTGACCCGCCAAAGAGTTCACCGTGCTGGGTTTTGCTTATCCGTGTTTATCGGTGTCCATCCGTGGTTAACCTCCAGCATCCGGTTTCAATCAAAGTCCGAGCAGCTCATGAAATAGTGGCAGCGCGGACAGCGGAACTTGCACTTCTGGTTCTCCAGTTCATGGCCGCAACGCGGGCACCACTTCCAGTATTCGCCTGCGTCCGTGCCGGCCTCGGTGGCCGCCGCCTCCGGGCTGGCCGGGCTGGGTGCGGGATTGCGCTGCGGTTCTGACACGCCCATTTGTTAGGCCGGGCGCGGGCAGGTTGCAAGTTTGCGAGCGGGTTCGGAACGGACGACTGGATTCGCACCCTCGGGAGGGCTGCCTAGCGGACGGCCCCAAGGAATTCCCAGCCAACCATCCGCGCCGGATCGGGGGAATCCCGTATTTTCCGGGAACTTTGCCCGGCCGCCTGAGACCGGCACTCGCGCTGCTGAGAGGGCAGGCATGTCCGCCATGAAGCACCTCGCCACGCGATGCGCGCCATGCCCATCAGTCGCCGCCCTCCTTGCGGTGACGGACCGTCCACTAACATCCCCCTGACGCGAGCCGGGCATTCTTGCCCGCTACTCGCTCACTGAAAGCGACACCGGCGGTGGCGCAAGCTGCCGCCGGTTGCGTTTTTCCCCTTCGCACCGGGCTCCGCGTCTGCCACTGTCCCGCGCCGTGACCAGTCCAGCGCCCAGCGTGCTGCTGTTGATTCCAGCCTACAACGAGGAGGATCGCATCGAGCCGACCCTCCGCGAATACGCCGGCTATTTCCGGGCGCATTATCCGGGCAAGTTTGAAATCCTCGTTGTGCTCAACGGCTGCCGCGACAACACCCTCGCCGTCGTGCAGCGCGTCGCGCAGGACTTCCCCGAGGTGCAGGTCGAGAATTTCCCCGCGCCCATCGGCAAGGGCGGCGCGCTCATCGAAGGCTTGCGGCACGCGCCCAAGGTGGACTTGATCGGCTACGTGGATGCGGATGGAGCCACGCCCCCGTCCGCCTTTCACCGGCTGCTCGGTCACACCGCCTATGCGGACTGCGTCATCGGCTCGCGCTGGCTGGACGGCGCGGTGCTGCACCAGGCGCAGCCGTGGTTCCGCCGCTTCACCAGCCGGTGCTTTCATGCCATCGTCCAAAGCCTCTTCTGGATGGACATCGCCGACACGCAATGTCCCGCGAAGGTCGCGCACCGCCATGCCATCGAGGCGATCCACGACCACCTCCGCATCGCCGACCTCGCCTTCGACGTAAACCTGCTCTACTCCCTCACGCACGCGAACTTCAAAGTGCTGGAACTCCCCACGGAATGGACCGACAAACTCGGCAGCAAGGTCAACAGCTCCCTCTTCCGCTCCTCGGCGATCATGTTCCTGTCCACGGTGCGGCTGCGGCTGGTGTATTCCCCGCTCTACGAACGGCTGCAACCGCTCCGCTGGGTGGGTGACTGGCTATACGCGGCACTCCGGGCACCGACGGTGAAGCGGGACCGGTAAGCCCGGAGTCCAGTGGGCCAGCGTCCAAAGCCGGGCCGCTCTGCACACGACGCGCCAACAGCCGCGATTTCAGTCGTAAACCCGTGCCGGCGACTTCCAGTCGCCGCGTTGCGGGTGAATTACCCGGCGCGGGATCGAACTGCTGTAGCCCACGAGCTGCCAAGGCAGGCGGTTCGTGACCCAGATCCACACACTGATTCAGGGCGGAGCACAGATATGGGAAGTCTGACAGCCTGAAATCTCATCTGTGTTCCGCCCTGAATCCGTGTGGCAGTTCTTGGAAAGGCGAGGAGTGAGAAGCATCAGCAACGTGCACCGCCGCACTCAGACGATGGACTCCTGGCTTTGAGGCTTTGGACCTTCCGCCCTTCCCCATGTGAACCAGGCCGCCGTTCCCAACAACGCCACACACGCCACGCACAACACCCGCACCACCGCCTGGAAGGCAGCCAAGGTCTCCAACCCCGCCAACTGCGGCTGAATCCACCAGAGCCCGCCCGCAAAACCCACCGCAATGACCACGAGCCACGGCACAATCGCAAACCGCTCGCGGGCGAGCAGGTTTTGCACGAGCACATTCGCCAGCACGAGACAGAGGATGCTCCACGCAAACCACGGCACCAGCGGTGCGGCCGGCAGAAACTCCTCCGGGTTGCGGAAATACACCACCCGCAGCGGCAGCGTGGGCATCACCGAACACACCGCCGCCACCGCGCCGCCTAGTGCCGCCGTGCCCAGCAACGTGTGCCGCAGCGCCGCGTCCGCTCCCTTGCCCCCGGCGATTTTCGGGAACATCACGCTGGCGATCGGCAGCGTGAACTGGCTCAGCCCAAAACCCACAATCACCCCCGCGCCATACAGCCGCGTCAGCCTCGGGTCGAACTGGCTCTGCACAAACAACGTGTCCACCGAGCTGATGAACATCACCGCCCCCATCCCGAGCGTCAGCGGCACCACGCGCGCGAGCCATGGCCGCCAGCGGAAGTCGCCGCCTCCCGCACGCCACGCCTCCCGTGTGCACCAACCGGCCAGCACCACCGCCACGAACTGGCTCACCAGCGAGGCCGAGATGCCGCTTGCCGCCTGACCGTGCAGCACTGCCACCAGCACCACCACCATCGTGAACCGCCCGATGCCATCAATGATCAGCGTCCAGCCCAGTCCGGCAAAATCCTGCTGCCCCTGCAGCACGCCGCGCAGGACCGGCAGCCACAGGGTCGTCAGCCCAAGTCCCAGCGTCGCCAGCAGCGCGTTCGGGTTGCTGATCTTGAACGTCGAGCAGATCACATCGCTCGCCGCCCAGCCGGCCAGAAACATCACCAGCCACAGCCCGCTGATCGCCCACAGCACGGCCCGCAACGTCGCCGCCAGTTCCGCCTGCGCCGGCGGGCTCTTCGCCATCGCCGCCTGCAACGCGAACACCGGCTGCAAACCCGCTGACGGAATGCCGAGCAGGAGAAAGAGTTTCAGCAGGGTTTGAAACACGCCGTATTCCGCCGCCTCCATCTTCCCCGCGATCGGATGCACGGCGAACATGAACACGCCGCAGCTGAGATTGGCCGCGACCATCCAACCGGCCTGCTTGAAGAAGTGCCGACCCGATTCCGTGCTCATGCGGGGGAGATGGTTTCCAACGACACGGCGACCTGCCCCGGCGGCTTGGGCTGCGGCCGGGTGAAAAGGCCTTTCCAAAAGCCCAGCCCGTAAAAGACGTGCGACACCACAATCAGCGGCGCGACGCGCCACCAATCTACGCCCGCAGCAGCCGACGTGAAGAGGCACGGATTGATTTCCGATTTCCGATTTCCGATTTCCGATTGGGGAGCGGCGGGCGAAGACGCCGGAGATTCCGCATTCCGCGTTCCGCATTCCGCATTTGATTGGAGCCTCCTCGCGTCGGCGGCTACGGAGAGGAAGGTCTGCCCCAGCACCGCGACCGCGTAGAACGCCAGCGGCCACAGCAGCAGCCTGGGCAGGAACGGCGTCAGGACGAGATACAGCAGAAACAGCGGCGGCACGAAGTTCGGCGCGGAGCCGAGCGTGGGATGCAAACGAAACTGCTCCGCGCGCCCGCGCCCGTAGTTCATCAGCATCTTGCAGAACGCACCGAACGTGCGGCGCGGTCGGCGATGGACGACGAACGCCGGGTCGTAGAGCAGCTTGCCGCCGCGCTTTTGTAATTCGTCCATCAGTGCATTCTCCTCGTTCGGATACAACGCCTCGTCGAAGCCGCCTGCCGCCAGCAACGCATCGCGTCGGCCCATGAGGTTGCAGAGAATCAGCTCTTTCTCTCCGCTCGCCCTCGCCTCGCCGACGGGTGTGTAGCGCGCGCGGCTGGGGCCAAACGCCAGCCAGGTTCCCATCGTGGCGGCGAAGGCCTGCTCCAGCGGCGGCGCGTCCGGAGGACACAAGTTCGGCCCGCCGACCATGACGACCTTCGGGTCCGCGAAGTGCGCCAGCGCGCAACTCAAGTTGTCGGCCAGCGGCAGCGAGTCGTCGTCGAGGAAGTAAATCAAATCACCCTTCGCGGCGCGGAGCGCGGTGTTGCGCTGCACGGAAGGTTGCTTGCCACGCGCCACGATGATTTCGAGGCGGTCAGCCGGATGAACCAGTGCCTTCGCCGCCGCGAGCGCGAGCGGCGGCTCGTCACCCGGCCGCGTCGGGATGATGACGGTGACGCGGGGAGCGCTCATGCGCGGAAGGCGACGCGCCCGTGCCGGCGATTTGCAATCGCCGCGTTGCGGGTGGGCAGCTCGGAACCTTCTCGAACTGCTGCTCCCCTCGGGCGGCGGTTGCAAACCGCCGGCACGGGCGCTGTGTTCCCGCCGCGTTTCATCGGTGGCTGAAGAAACTTCTCACGGCTGGTCACGGAGGAATTTGACCAGCAGCCGCGTCAGGCGTTCGAGGTGCGCCAGCTCCACCCACTCGTCTGCCGTGTGGGCTTGTGCGATGTCGCCGGGACCGAGGAGCACGCTCGGGATGCCGCCGCTGGCCAACACCGCCGCGTCGGAGAAGTAATCCACGCCCAGCGCGCGACGTTGTCCGGCGCAGCGTGTCAGCTGACGGACGAGCGGCAGTTCCGGGTCCGTTTCCAGCGCAGGACAGGGAGCGTTCTTGGTGTCGGTCAGGTCCGCGTCCACACCGAGGCGATGTAGCAACGCGCGCAGTTCCGTAAAGACACCCGCGTCTGTCTCGCCGGGCAGGGTGCGGCGGTCAATGAGGATTTCGCAACGGTCGGGCACGATGTTCGGCTGCTTGCCGCCCGCGATGCAGCCTACGTTGACCGTGGCATGACCGAGCAGCGGGTGAGTGCGGCGCTTCAACGTGGCGGCGTAGTTCGTCTCCAACTCCTCGATGACACGGGCCATCGCATGGACGGCGTTCTTGCCGAGGTGCGGCTTGGAGCCATGCGCGGACTTGCCGTGCGTGGTGAGACGGAGCCAGAGGTCGCCCTTGTGCGCGGTGATGACTTTGCAAAGCGTCGGCTCGCCGACAATGGCGAGGTCGGCCTTGAGGCAGCGTTTCACCAAGTCCCGGCTGCCGCTTTGGTTGTTCTCCTCGTCCACGAGGGCGGTGAGGATGATTTCCGTCTCGCGCGGACGCGGACCGCGCGTGGCGAGTTCGAGTAACGAAGCGAGATACGTTGCAATGCTGCCCTTCGTGTCGCAGGCGCCACGACCATGCAGGCGGCCGGCCTTCACCACTGGCTTAAAACGCGCCTCGCCGTCCACGCCCACGGTGTCCATGTGCGGGGCCAGCAGGATGCGACGACGGACTTTCCCTCCGGCAGGCGTGAGCCGGGCAAGCAGGTTGGAGCGGCCGGGGAAAACCTCCTGCCACTCCAGCTCCAATCCGGCGCGATCCGCCGTGAAGGCGAGGAAGTCGGCGACGCGCTGCTCGCCGGTGAGCTCCGCCCGACCGGGCAGAAACGCGGGATTCACACTTGGAAGCGCGATGAGCTCACGCAGAAGTTGTTGGGCGGTGATGGGCATCGGGCGCGCCGAAGGTAGGCGGCACACCCCGAGGTGTCGAGCCGGGGATGGGCCGTGCCGGCGACTTGCAGTCGCCGAGTTGCGGGTGGATTGCTCGGAACGCCCTCGAACTGCTGTTTTCCACGGACGGCGACTGCAAGTCGCCGGCACGGGCTCCTACACCTTCGCCAGCTCGGGCCAGAGCAACGCGCCCATGCGCATGCCAGCGCGGAAGCAGTCGAGGTCGAACTTCTCGTTCGGCGAGTGCGCGTTGTCGTCCGGGAGCGAAAGGCCAAGGAGCAACGTCTCGACGCCAAGGATGCGCTTGAAGTCGTTCACAATCGGGATGGAACCGCCTTCGCGCATGAGCACGGGCTCGCAGCCGAAGGCCCCACGCAGGGCACGCAACGCCGCTTGGGCGCGCGGGCTGTCGGGCTGGACGAGATACGGTTCCCCCGCATGGCCGGCCTCCACGGTCAGCTTGCAGCTCGGCGGGCAGAGCTGTTTCAAGTGCGCCACAATGAGCTTCTGCACCCGCTTCGGGTCCATGTTGGGCACGAGACGGAAGGTGAGCTTCGCCCGCGCCCAGGCCGGCACGATGGTCTTGCTGCCCTCGCCCTGATAGCCGCTAGTCAGGCCGTTGATCTCGCAGGTGGGCCGCGCCGCGCGGCGCTCGGTGCTGGTGAAGCCCTGCTCACCGAACAAGGCCGGCGCTCCAACGAGCTTGCGGAAGGACTCCTCGGTGCCGGGCAGCTTCGCCAGCATGGCGCGCTCGTATTTCGAGAGCGGCGCGACGTCGTCGTAGAAGCCGGGGACGGTGATGCGTCCGTGCTTGTCGCGGAGCTTCGCCAGCATCTGCGCCAGCGCCATGGCCGGGTTGTCCACCGCGCCGCCGAAGAGGCCGGAGTGCAGGTCACGGTTGGGTCCGTCGAGCCGGATCTCCACCGCCAAGATGCCGCGCAAGGCATAGGTGAGCGCGGGGTGGCGCTTGCTGGGCAGGCCGTTGTCCGAGATGACAAAGGCGTCGCAGCGGAGCTCCTTTTTCCGCGCCCGCAGGAAGGGCGCGAGGTTTTCGCAGCCAATCTCCTCCTCGCCCTCGATGAGGAAGGTGAGGTCGCAAGGCAGCTCGGTGCCGGTCTTCAAGTAGGCTTCCACGGCCTTCAAGTGCGCGAAGTGCTGGCCCTTGTTGTCGCAGGAGCCGCGGGCGAAGAGGTTGCAGCCGTCGATGCGCGGCTCGAAGGGCGGGGACTTCCACAGCTCCAGCGGCTCGGGCGGCTGCACGTCGTAATGGCCATAGACCACATAGTGCGGCTTGCGCGCGCCAGCCCGGCGCGGCGTGCGGGCGAGGACGATGGGGTTGCCGGCGGTGGGGCCGACTTCGACCTCAAGGCCGAGCGATCGGCAATGCGCCGCGATCCATTGCGCGCACCTTTCCAAGTCGGGCTTGTGCTGGGGCTGGGCGGAGACACTGGGGAAGCGCAGATAGTCGCAGAGTTCGCGGAGGAAACGCGCTTCGTTGGCGGCGAGGTAGTCGAGGACCGGTTGCATGGCGGAGAGGAAAGCGGAGCCGGGCCAGGAAGGCAATCGCAGGCGCGGGGAAATAAGCCTTGGCGCGGCCGAACATTACGTGTAGGTAGCAACCCGCTTTCCAGCACAACAGATTACGCAACCACACATGAGTTCATCCGACACAACCAGCGACGGCCCTTGGTGGAAGCAACTCAACGGCTATCACTGGTTCGTCTTCGCCGTGGCGGCGCTGGGGTGGCTCTTCGATTGCCTTGACCAGCAGCTTTTCACGCTGTCGCGCGGACCAGCGATGAAGGCGCTGCTGCCCGCCGACAAGGACCCGCTGCTGTGGGGCGGCTATGCGACCTCGATCTTCCTCTGCGGCTGGGCGACGGGCGGGCTGGTCTTCGGCGTCTTGGGCGACCGCATTGGGCGGGCGAAGACGATGATGCTCACAATCCTGATTTACTCGCTCTGCACCGGATTGAGCGCGTTGTCCCAGTCGTTCTGGGATTTTGCGTTCTACCGCTTCATCACCGGGCTGGGCGTGGGCGGGGAGTTCGCAGTCGGCGTGGCACTGCTGGCCGAGGTGATGCCGGCCAAGGCCCGCTCCGGCGCGCTTGGCTCGCTCCAGGCGCTCTCGGCGATAGGCAACATTTCCGCCGCGTTAATTGGCATGGGCATGGCGAATCTGGAGAAGACCGGGGCCATCTCGCTCGGCAACTCCTGGCGCTGGATGTTCGTGATCGGGGCGATTCCGGCCTTCCTCGCGCTCGTCATCCGCATGCGCATGAAGGAGCCGGAGCGCTGGCAGCAGATGAAGGATTCCGGCGAGCTGAACAAGCATAGCGCCTTCACCTACGGCGAACTGTTCAGCACGCCCCGCTGGCGCAAGAACGCCATCCTCGGGATGCTGCTCGTGTGCTCGGGGGTGATTGGCTTGTGGGGCATCGGGTTCTACACGCCGGAGCTGGTGCGCACGGTGCTGCGGAAGTCCTACACCGCCGCCTACGCGGACTATGCAAAAGTTTCCACGGCCGCCGCCGCGGCGACCTCGACCGACACCGTGCCGCAAGTCATCAAGGACGCGCACACGGAGCTGACCAAGCAGGGCCTGCCCCCCGCCGAGATCCAAAAATCCATCGAGGCCAAGACCATCGGACCGCTGGTGGACAAGTGGGCTAGCTGGGGCCTGCTGACACTGCAAATCGGCGCGTTCTTTGGGATGCTCGCGGCCAGTTGGGTGGCGGCAAAGCTGGGGCGGAAACCGGCCTTTGCCCTCGCCTTCTCGACCGCGCTGGCGGCGACGGCGTGCGCGTTCTGGTTCTACCGCGAGGCGAGCCAGACCTTCTGGCTGATCCCGATCATGGGTTTCTTCCAGCTCTCGGTATTCGCGGTGTATGCGATTTACCTGCCGGAGTTGTTTCCCACACACCTGCGCAGCACGGGGACTTCCTTCTGCTACAACGTGGGGCGGTTCCTTGCCGCCGCTGGCGTGCCGGTCATCGGCCTGCTGAAGACCCAGGTTTATGCCAGCTCGCCCGAGCCGATGCGCCCGGCCGCGCTGACGATGTGCTGCATCTTCCTGCTCGGCCTGGCGGTGCTGCCCTTTGCGCCGGAAACCAACGACAAGCCGCTGCCCGAGGACGAAAAAGGCTTCGCGCACTAAGCGACGAGGCAATTCTTTTCCGCCGGCCAGCGGTCGTCAGACTGAGAAGAAGTCCTTGATCTTGTTGAGGAAGTCGTTGGCGTATTCCTCCTGGCTCTTGGGAACCGCGTCCAGATTCCGCCGGGTCTGTGATTCAGCCAGGATGACCTCGGTCTCCAAACGGCGCAGCGCCAGGATCTCGCTGAGCTTCTCGACCAGTTCGGGTGACTCGCGCAGGACCTCGGCCATGCGATCGCGCTGGATGAGGACGACCTCGCAGTCCTTGGTGGCCTGCACCGTGGCGCTGAGCCGCTCGCCGGTGAGCAGGGAAAACTCACCCAGACAGTCGCCGGAACGGACCACATTCACCCGGGTAAAGTGCCCGTCGGCATCCACAAACACGTCCGCCTCCCCGTCCAGGATGACGTAGAGCGCATTGCCTTCCTCGCCCTGGCGGAAGATGCGCTCGCCTTTGGCGAACAATTGCTTCTGCGCCCCGGCCACCAGCTTGTCACGCTGCCCCTCGTCCAGCACGGAGAACACCATGTTCCGCCCCACCAGATCGGACAACTGCTTGATCTGCTGGCCCGAGTCCTCTTCCGGCCGCTCGTAGCGAACCACCCGCTGGGGCAGCGGAATGCTCACATTGGCGCGGCGGAGTTCATACCAGGCGTCCGTGCGGATGGCGTCCAGGATCTGGTCCGTGCGCTCGTCCCGCTCAATCCAGCACTTGATTTCGTAAAGGGCGGAACTATCGCCGAATTCCTTGAGGAACACCTCGGGAACGGGATCCTTGAGCACGCCCTCCACGTCCGCCGTGGCGCGCAGGAGGATGCGCCGCACTTTGTTGGGGGGCGCGTTGTAATCCACGGGCACCGTGACCCGCACGGCGTGATGGGGCGTGGGGTAGCTGTAGTTCTGGAGGTGCGCGTTGACGAGATCCACGTTGGGGATCTCGAGGTAGGTGTGGTCCACCGTGCGCAGCCGGCTGGTGCGCCAGTTGAGCTCCATCACCTCGGCGAGGCGGTTGTCAATGAGCAGCCAGTCCCCTTGCTTGAAGGGCTTGCCCAGTTGGATGGTCAGGCCGGCGGTCAGGTTCGAAATGACCGGCCGCAGAGCCAGACCGATGACGACACCGCCGCCCGCCAAGCTGGCGAACAGACCGGGAACACGCACCTCGAAGATGAACTGCAGGATAAGCAGCACGGCCGTGGTGATGCCCACCAGCCGCGTCGCGTGGGTGAAGAAGCGCGGCACCACGATGTTGCGCTTCTTCTGAAAGTAACCCTCCCAATACAAGCGGTTGAACAGCGTCAGGAGCAGCAGCGCGTCCATCATGTAGGCGGCGGCCATGATGACGCGGTAGGTCTCCAGCGGGATCTGCATGAAGTAGGCCGCCGCCAGCACGGCATTGGCGATGCAGATGAAGTGGTAGGGCGCCCCCAGCCGCATGGTCCAGCGCGTGCGCATCTGCCGGCCCAGCAGCATCATCACCACATAGACCGGCAGCCCCACCAGGAGGACGAAGAATAGATTGGTCATACCTGTGTCGGCATTTTCTGAGTGAGTTCAGCCCGCTGCAACTGTGAATTCCCGCGCGGCCTCAGCGCCTGGCCGCATCGTAACACACCAGCTTGTCCTCGCTGCGCAAGTAGAGGCGTTTGTGCGCCAGAATCGGCGCCGCCCACGTCGGATAACCCAGCATTGGCACCTGCCAGCGGCCCAGCTCCTCGGGCTGTTTGGGATTCGGCTTGAAGAGCCCCAGCAGTCCAGCCTCGCCCAGCACGAACAGCTTGCCATCCGCGAGGATGGCCGAGCCCCGGCCATACACGGGGAACTTGGTCCCGTGCGGTGGATGCTTCTGCCAGCGCTCGTCGCGGCTCCACGTCACCTTGCCCGTCTTGAACTCCACGCAGCGGAAGGTCGCATCCGGCTCATCGCGTCCGCTGAAGGCGTAGAGGTGGCCATCGAGCAGGATGGGCGTGTTCCAGTGCAACTCCAACGCCGGCACCTTCCAGCGGCCCGTTGCGGGATCGCGGTCCGCCGGGTCCATCGGATGCCGCGCCGGATCGCGCCAGACTTCGTCGAAAGATTTTCCATCCGGCTTGACGCGCAGCAGCACGGCCCCGCTGCGATAGTAAGCGGCGGAGATGAGCACCTGATCACCCTGCACCACCGGATTCATCGCGTTGACCGAGTCGTTGGCAAACGACTGAAACCACCGGCTGAAGTTGACCGCGCCATTGGTTGGATTCACGGAACACAGGCCCTGGCGCATCAGACAGAAGATGTGTCGCTGGCCATGAATGGTGGCCGCCACCGGCGAGGCGTAGCTGGCCAGCTTCTCATGACCGGTCCACTCGTAAGGCCGCTCCGCCCGACCGCCCAGGGTGGTGACCCCCTCCCAGTTGGCTTTGCCCACGCTTTGCCAGAGTGTCTTTCCGCTCTTCGCATCGAAGGCAACCATGCCGGCATTGGGCTGGCCGCCCACCATGGTGATGAGCTTGTCGCCTTCCAGAATCGGCGTGGAGCCGACGCCAAAGAACGCCTCCGGCACATTGAAGTCTTTGGCCGTGTTCCGCTCCCAAACCAGCTTGCCGGTCTTGAGTTCGAGGCAGAGCAGCTTGCCCTCCGCGCCATAGGTGTAGCAACGATCCGAGGTGAGCAAGGGCGTGCAGCGCGGGCCGTTGTTGTAGCCGTAAGGATCCTGGTAACGACTCGGATACGCATGTCGCCACACCGGCTGGCCGGTGGCGGGGTGCAGCGCCTCCACCACTTCCTCGTCCTTCACCCGATGGTGAAGGACCAGCAGTTCCCCCCGCACACTGGGCGCGCTGTAGCCAGTGCCGATGTCCCGCTCCCAGAGCAGCGGCGGACCGTCCTTGGGGAACTTGTCCAGCAAGCCAGTCTCGCGCGAAGTGTTGTCCCCGCGCGGGCCGAGAAACTGGGGCCAGTCCTCCAGCACCTCCGCCGCGGGCAAAAGCAGGGCGAACGTCCACAGGGCCACGAACAGGAGACGAGCATTCATGTGTGTGGCGCGCAGGGTCCAACCGCCCCGTCGGCAGCGCAAGTGAAAGATTGCCGCCACCTCCGACGGCGCACAATAAAACAGCAAAGGCCCCGCCCTGTTTCCAGGGCGGGGCCTCGCTCAAAAGCAACCCTCAGTTCTTCAGATATTCGCGCGGGTCCGTCACGCGGCCGGTGATGGCACTAGCGGCGACGGTCGCGGGCGAGGCGAGATAGACTTCGCTTTCCTTGCTGCCCATGCGGCCGGGGAAGTTGCGGTTCGTGGCGCTGATGCACTTGAGGCCGCCCTGGTTCATGCGACCAAAGGTGTCCACCGGGCCGCCGAGGCAGGCAGAGCAGCCGGCGTTTTCCGTCATGCGCACGCCGGCGTTTTCCAAAATCTGCCAGATGGTTTCATTGCCCCAACGCGTGGTCTGAAGGTCATGGACAATCTCCGGCGTCGCGGGCACGCCGAAGGTATCAATGCTCACCTTGTGCCCGCGCAACACGCGCGCGAACTCGACGAAGTCGCTGGTCTTGCCGCCGGTGCAGGAGCCGACGTAGGCGCGGTCGAGCTTCATGCCGTTCATCTGCTTCGCCGTCTTGCGCTGGCCGGGGTCGGGGTGGCACGCGACGGTCGGCTCCAGCTTGCTGAGGTCAACGACCGTCTCGTAAACGAACTTCTGGTCACGGTCCACCTCGACGGGTTCGTAGCTGGACTTGGTGCCGTTGAGGCGCGTGCGGGCTTCCACGTATTCGGCGGTGCGGGCGTCGAACTCGAAGATGGCGTTCTTGCCGCCGGCTTCGATGGCCATGTTCGCAATGGTCATGCGGTCGTCCATGGAGAGGCCGGCAATTCCAGGACCGTCGAACTGCATCGCGCGATACGTCGCGCCGTCAAAGCCAATCTCGCCGATGACGTGGAGGATGATGTCCTTGGCCATCACACCGGGCTGCAACTTGCCTTCGAGGCGGAAACGCATCGTCTCGGGCACCTTGATGAGCAGCTTGCCCGTGCCCATCACAAAGCCCGCGTCGGTGTTACCGATGCCCGTGGCGAACTCGTTGAACGCGCCGGCCATGCAAGTGTGCGAGTCGGTGCCGAAGAGCACTTCGCCGGGGCGCGTGTGGCCCTTGGCCGGGAGCGCGGCGTGGCAGACACCGGCGTATTGGGAGCCGTATTGGCGCTTGGTGTTGCCCTTCGAGGCATCGAACTTCCACGAGCCGTTCGGGTCATCAATCACGTCGTAGAAGTAGGGCAGGCCCTGCTCTCGCACGAAGTCGCGGAGGATGTCCACGTTGCGGTTGGACATCGAGTCGGCAGTGAAGATGTAGTGGTCGGGGATGATGACGACGCGCTGCTTGTCCCAGACTTTGGCGGTCTTGCCGAACTCGCGCTTGAACACGCCGATGGTCCCTGGGCCGCACACGTCGTGCGTCATCAGAACATCGGCCTTCACCCAAATGTTGTCGCCCGCCTGCACGGAGGCTTTGCCGGCTGCGCGGGCGAGGAGTTTTTCAGTCAGCGTCATAACAGGGGCGGCAAGGTAGCGGCGGGAAAAGGCAGGTGCAATACGAGAAACCATTGAAGGCTACCTGCAGCCGGCGCTCCCGACGCAACCAAAGGATTGCGGGCGCCTGCGCCAGACGACATAGTGCCGCCATGAACACATTGCGTCATCGCTGCCTCCTCGCCAGCCTCAGCCTGCTGGCCGTGCTCTCCACCTCCGCCGCCACCATGAAGGCCCTCATCGTGGACGGACAGAACAACCACAACTGGAAAGACACGACCCCGCTGCTCAAGAAGTATCTCGAAGACACCGGCCTCTTCACTGTGGACGTGGCCACCACGCCGGCGAAAGGCGACCCCGCCGTCTTCAACCCGGAATTCAAGAAATACAAACTGGTCGTCTCCAACTACAACGGTCAGGACTGGCCGAAGGAGACGCAGGCGGCCTTCGAGGAGTTCGTCCGCAACGGCGGCGGCTTCGTCAGCGTCCACGCGGCGAACAACTCCTTCCCCAACTGGCCAGCCTACAACCAGATGATCGGCCTGGGCGGCTGGGGCGGCCGTTCCGAGAAGTCCGGCCCGTATGTTTACTGGGAGGAGAAGGCCGCCAAGGTCGTGAAGGACGTTGCCCCCGGTCGCGGTGGCAGCCACGGCCCGCAACACGCGTTCGTGGTCGAAACCCGCGATGCCAAGCATCCCATCATGGCTGGTCTGCCGGCCAAATGGATGCACGCGAAGGACGAACTCTACGACCGTCTGCGTGGGCCGGCGGAAAACCTCACGGTGCTCGCCACTGCCTATGCGGACAAGCAGAAGAACGGCACCGACCGCCACGAGCCGATGCTGATGACCGTCAACTTCGGCAAAGGCCGGGTCTTCCACACCGCGCTCGGTCACGCCGGCGCGGGCAAACCCGAGGCCCAGCTTTGCGTCGGCTTCATCGTCACCTACCAGCGGGGCGCGGAATGGGCCGCCACCGGTGCCGTCACCCAAAAGGTGCCCGCCGACTTCCCGACTGCGGACCAGGTGAAGCTGCGCGAATAGTCAGGACCGCCCCCGCGCGTGAACGTGCCCGTCTTGGAGCCGCCGGACCTGCATCTGGTGCGAGCTGCCGAGGGCTGGCTGGAGTTGCGCCTCCCGGCCGAGGCGGCGAACGAACTGGCCCAGATCTCCACGCCGCATCGGGAGCACCCGGCCGTGCTGGATGCCCACTGGCAACTCCACGCCGCCCGCAGCGAGTGGGAGGTTGCCCATCAATTCGGCGAACGGCTAATCGCCGCCGCGCCGCAACTGGTAAGCGGCTGGATTCACCGGGCCTATGCCGCCCGTCGCATGGCGGGTGGCGGACTGGCGTCCGCCTGGGACGCGCTGCTCCCGGCTGCCGAACGATTCCCCGACGAAAGCCTGATTCCCTACAACCTTGCGTGCTACGCCTGCCAGCTCGGCCAGCTCCCGCTCGCCCGTCAGTGGCTGCAACGCGCACTGGCCATCGCCACTCGACTGAACCACAAGGCGACCCTGCTCCAGATGGCGGCGCAGGACACAGACCTGGCTCCACTGCACGAAGAAGTCTCCCGCTGGCCGCAGCCTTGACACTGGCGAAGCGGGTCTTACGGTGCGGGCGTAATCCATGAAAGCCAGTTACCGCAGCCTCCGCTTGGATGCCGCTTTCACGTTGATCGAATTGCTCGTCGTGATTGCCATCATCGCCATCCTTGCCGGAATGCTGCTGCCCGCGCTCTCCAAGGCCAAGACCAAGGCCACCAGCATCAAGTGCGCGAGCAACGCCCGCCAGCTCGGCCTGGCCGCTCGGTTTTACTCGGATGAACGCGATGGCATCCTCATCCCTTACGCCGTGGACAAACCGGCCCCTGCTGGCTCCTTCGTGCCCGACCCAGTCGTCACACGCTGGCCGGACATCCTCGTGCCCTACGCCGCCAACAACTCCAACATCTTCCACTGCCCCGCCAACCCCCAGACCTCTCGGCTCAACATCGGCATCAACCTGAATCTCAGCGGGGGCTGGACCAATGTGTTCTTCCCCGAAACCCGCATCGCCAAACCATCCGCCACCATCTACTTCTCGGACACCGCCATCGTGAGCAATCCCTTCGAGACCAACCCCGACCTGTTCGTGGAGGCACCCGGAAACCTGAGCATCCACTTCCGTTATGATCCGGTGAACGACTCCACCTTCTACTCGCATCCCACCCGCATCGTGAACCGGCACCTCAAGCGCACCAACCTCATCATGGTGGATGGCCATGTCGAAACCATGCCGGCCAGCGGCGTGGGCTATTTCCTCCCCGTCGGCAATCCGGGAAACCTCTGGGACATCCAGTGACGCCCTGCCCGCTGCGCGCGGGCACCGGCCTCACTTCCCCGCCAGCGCCTTCGCCACCGTCTCGGCGATCACCTTCGCGCCGGCGGCATTGGGGTGAATCTTGTCGGGGAACATCTCCGGCTTCCCGCTCAGCGCCACGTAAAGGTCGATGGTCGGCAGCGTGAGATCCTTGGCCACCTGTTGCAGGATCGGAATGACCTCGCCCTTCACCACCGGCTCGTTGATGCCCCACCGCTCCTGATACACGGGCACCGGGAGGCAGACGAAAACCTTGGGCTTGCTGGGCAGCGCCTGAAAGTGCGCCACCAGCGCGCGGGCATCGGCGGCAAATTCGCCCTTGTGCTTCTGCCAGTTCTGCGGCTTGGAATCATTCGTGCCCAGCTTGATGACCACGATGTCCGGCTGGTAGGCGGCTGCGCCCTCGAATTCCCTGGTCTTCCAATACGGCAGATCGCCCTGCTTCAACAGGGTCGCCCCGCTCCGCCCGAAGTTGCGCGTCTCGTATTTCGCTCCCAGAAGTTCGCCGAGCACCTTGGGATAGTTGTTCACCTCCCGCTGCTCCACGCCCGCGCCAAACGTGATGCTGTCACCCACGCAGGCGACCCGGACGGGCTTGGCCTCCGCCGCTGGCAAGCTCGCCGCCAGAGAGAAAACGCCGAGCGTGGTGAGAAACGAACGAACCGAAACAACGAAGTGCATGGCGGAAGATGAAACCGGGAGCAGCCACCGCCCGCAAGCGGCAAACGCTACGGCACAAAACCAAGGTGAGCTCGTGGCGGCCCGGCCAAGAAAAGAATACGGGCTTCAGCGGGCACACGACTGCTTCCGCTGAAGCCCGTCACAACCTCACACGAGGCTGCTAAATCCAACCGTAGCCGCCGAGGTGACGAGGCGGAACCGTTGCCGATTCCATTTCGTCCGCCTCCTCACGTCGGCGGCTACGCGAACCGTCAAGGCGTCTCCACCAGCTTGTAGAGCCGCAGGCCCGCACCGTGCGCCGCCGGATCCACGATCTTGAGCGCGCCGTTCTCCACCACCAACGCGTTGGGTAGCACCGTCCAAGAACCGCCGAGGTTGCTGGTCACGTGGACCTCATACTTCGCCGCCTGCGCCGCCGTGACCGGCGTGCCATCGGCGTTGCGCACCACCAAGCGCAGCGAGCCATCCGCCGCGCGCTCCATCCCGGCAGCCTTCAGACCAGCCGGGAGAATAATGTTGAACGTGCCACTCTGGTAGCTGGCCCCGAGGACGTTGGCGTTCACATCCGCCACTTCGCGCACCACCGGCGAATCGCTGGTCAGGCTAATGACAGTGTTGCCGCTGCCCGTGACTCTGAAGCTGACCGTGATGATGTCCTTGGTCCCGGCTGCCAAGCTGCTGCCTGCGGGCAGCACCACCACGAGGCCGACCTTGCCAGCCACTGCCTTCGCACTGTTGACGACAAGCGAGCCACCGTTGGCCCCGCTGCCCACGCTGGCGCTCACGAAGGTCAGCGCGATCGGGTCGAAGGCCAGGCTCAGGCTGAGGCCGGCCTCATTGCCCAGCGCGTCCACTTGCACCGTCACGGTGTTGGCCTGGCCCGCCACCAAGTCGCCGCTGACCACGCGCACCACGCGGGTGCCCGCCGGGACGCGGAGGCTGCTGGCCGCTTGCAAACTCGCCGGCGTCAGCGGACCGCCGACGGTGCCGGGCGTATCCAAGCTCGCCGCGAAGCGCAGCGCCTGCACGTAATCCGACACCGTGATGCGGCCGTCGCCCTTGGCGGCGAACGGCGCGCAGTCGGCCCGTTGGAACTCGCTGCCGTTGGCCGCCGTGTCCAAGCCGGCGGCGAACCGCCCGATCTGCACCGCGTCCGCCACAGTCACGCTGCCGCTGCCGGTGCCGTAGGGCCGTGGGGCCACGTCGCCTTCGTAATTGCTGTCCGTGCTGGCCACGCCAGCGGTGACGCTGACGCTGCCACCGGCGAAGACGGCGGCCACCGCGGTGGCTGAGGTATCGCTGACTTCGCGGCGGCTGACCACATCCGTGAAGGTCACCGAGCTGGAGCCAACCGCAGCCGTGGGGCTCACCTGGAACGTCACCAACAGGACCTGCAAGCCAGCACCAGCCGGGAAGGAGGAACCCGCCGGACGCGCCACCACCAAGCCGACGCTACCGGCCCCAGCCGCACTGGAGTTCTCATGCAACGTGGCACCCGTGGCATCCGAGCCGAGCGCCGTGCCGCGATAACTCAACTTGGAGGCATCGAAGTTCAGCGTGAAGCCCACGCCCGCCTCCACGCCCGTGGCCTTGAGCATGATGGGCACGGTGAGCGTGTCACTCTGCGCTGCTGTGGGCGTGCCCGAGACGAACACGCGCCGGGCCGATTCCGCAACCGTGATCGTGAAGGTCTGCGCCGCGCTGGTGTCCACGCCGCCGTTGTCCGTGCCGCCGTCGTCATGTGCTCGCACTGCCACCGTGGCCGTGCCGAAGCCGCTGGCGGCCGGGGTGAAGGTCAGCGTGCCGTTGGCCGCAATGGCCGGCTGGCTGCTGAACAGCGCGTTGTTGTCGTTCGAGACGAGGAAGTCCACGACCTGCGCCGACTCGTCCGCCGGGCCAGGCGAGATGCTCGTGGCAAAGCCCGTCACGCTCTGCGCCCCGGCGGCTTCATTGACCGTCACCGTATAGGGCGCGCCGCTGCTGCCCACAGAGGTGTAGATCTGGCCGCCACCAATCACCACCGCCACCAGCTTGCTCCCGTCCGCCGAGGAGGCCACTGCCCGCCAGTTGCGGTAGTTGTCCCGCGCCGTCCAGTTCACGCCCGAGTCGGTCGAGGTGTAGATCCGGTCGCCCACGGCGGTCGCCGCCAGATTCACTCCGTCCGCTGAACTGGCCACGGTGGTCCAGTTCAGCCCGCTCGCGCGCGGGGTCCATGTCGCGCCCGAATCCGTCGAGGTGTAGAGCTGACCGCCGTGGACGCCCGCCACCAATTTGCTTCCGTCCGCCGAGGACGCCACGCCATGCCAGGTCTGGTTGCTCGCGCGAGCCGTCCAGCTCACCCCAGAATCTGTGGAGGTGTAGATTTGGCCACCCCACGATACGGCCACCAGCTTGGTGCCGTCCGTCGAAGAGGCCGCCGCCACCCAATTGCGATTGCTCTCCCGCGCGGTCCAGGTCGCGCCGGAATCCGTCGAGGTATAAATCTGCCCGCCGGCACCGCTGCCCACGAAGTCCACGGCCACCAGTTTGGTTCCGTCTGCCGAGGAGGCCACGCCACGCCAGTTGCGCACGCCCTCCCGTGCCGTCCAGTTCACGCCGGAGTCCGTCGAAGTGTAAATCTGCCCGCCCCAAACCACCGCCACCAGCTTGGTGCCGTCGGCAGAGGAGGCAACGGAGCTCCAAGCCCGGGCATTCTCCCGCGCGGTCCACGTCGCGCCCGAATCCGTCGAAGTGAAGATCTGGCCGCCGTCCACCACGGCCACGAGTTTGGTCCCGTCCGCAGAGGAGGCCACGGCATTCCAGTTGCGGCCACTCTCCCGCGCGGTCCATGTGCCTCCAGCTGGAACCGCAGGGGAACCTGGCGGAATCGCAAAGCTCGGCGCGTCATTCACCGGCGTGATGGTGATGGTGAAGGTGTTCGTGGCCTTGTCCACGCCGCCATTGGCAGTGCCGCCGTTGTCCTGCGACACCACCGTCACCGTCGTGCTGCCGTGGGCGTTGGTCGCCGGGGTGAAGGTCAGCACGCCGCTGGTGTTGATCGCCGGCTGCACGCTGAAGAGCGCGGTATTGTCGCTCGTGACCACATGCCCCAGAAGCGTCTGGCCCGTCTCGCCAGGGCCGAAGCTGGTCACCGAGGCGAAACCGTTGACCGTTCGCGTGCCGCTGTCTTCCAGTGCGGTCACGCTCGCCGAGCTGAAGGCCACCGTCGGGGCCTCGTTGATGCCCGTCACGTTGATCGTGAAGGTCTGCGCCGCGCTCGTGTCCACGCCGCCGTTGGCCGTGCCGCCGTCGTCATGCGCCCGCACCGTCACCGTGGCCGTGCCAAAAGCGTTGGCCGCCGGGGTGAAGGTCAGCGTGCCGCTGGCGTCCACGGCCGGCTGGCTGCTGAAGAGGGCGTTGTTGTCGTTCGAGACGAGGAAGTCCACGACTTGCGCAGACTCGTCCGCCGGACCAGGCGAGATGCTGGTCGCAAGATTGGCCCCGCCGGTGTAAGCGCCGCTGTCCTCCGCCACCGCAAGGCTGTATGGCACGGGGACCGTTGAGCTAGCCAGGGCCAGCGTAAAATGACTGCCCGCCGCCAGTGCCACCCAGCTTGTGGACAAGCCCACCTGGGCCGGGCTGGTGCGCGACGAGCCGCCGCCCAACTGGCCGTTGCCATTGTCTCCCCAGGCCCAGAGCGTGCCGTTCTGCTTCATGGCCACGGTGTGAGACCGCCCCGCTGAAACCATCCGCCAGTCGGTGTCCGTCCCGATCTGCACCGGTGCGGTGCGCATGGTGGTTGTGCCGTCACCCAACTGCCCGGTGCTGTTGTCGCCCCACGCCCAGAGCGTGCCATCCGTGCGGATGCCCACTGAATGATTGCCCAGCCCTGCACCATCGGAACCAACGACCGTCACCCACGTCGCCGTGCCCACCTGGACATAACTGTTCTGGTCGGTCGTGTGGCCCAACCCCAGTTGGCCTCGGTCGTTGCGGCCCGTTGCCCAGAGGGTTCCGTCCGCCTTAAGCGCGAGCGTGTGACGGTCGCCGGCGTCCACGGCCACCCAGTCGTTGGCGGTGCCGATGCGAACTGGCGAGTTCCGCTGCACGGTGGTGCCATCGCCCAGGGAGCCGTAATAGTTATTGCCCCAAGCCCACAAGCTGCCGTCGCGCTTGATCGCCGACGCATGGGTAAGCCCCATGGTAACGCGCTGCCAATCGGTGTCCGTCCCGGCCTGCACCGGTGAAGTGCTGCTGGTCGTGGTGCCGTTGCCGCCCTGGCCCAGGTGATTCAGCCCCCACGCCCACAAGGTGCCATTGCTGCGCACAGCCGCCGTGTCCACCCAACCAGCGGACACCGACTGCCAGTCGGTTTGGCTTCCAATCCGCGCGGGTGACGAACGGTTGACCGTGGTGCCGTCGCCCAGTTGACCATTGTCGTTGATGCCCCACGACCACAACGTCCCATCGGCCTTTACCGCAACGGAATGGGCGAACCCGCCGGAAATCGTCTGCCAGTCCGTGTCCGTTCCGACCAGCACGGGACTAAAACGGTAGGTGGTGGTGCCATCCCCCAACTGGCCGACGGCGTTGTTACCCCACGCCCACAGCGCGCGCCCCCCGCTCGCCGTTCCCGTCGGCAGCGCAAAGCTCGGCGCGTCGTTCACCCCGGTCACCGCGATGGTGAAGCTCACCGCCGCGCTCGTGTCCACCCCACCGTTGGCCGTCCCGCCGTTGTCCTGCGCACGGATCGTCACCGTCGCGCTGCCGATAACGTTCGCCGCCGGGGTGAAGGTCAGCACGCCGCTGGTGCTCACCGCCGGAGCCACGCTGAAGAGGCCGGGGTTGCTGTTGGCCGTCACCGTCACGCTCGTGATGCTCTGGCCGGACTCGTCGGCCGGCCCGGTCGTGAACGTCGCCAGCGCGCCGCTGTAGGCGCTGCTGTCCTCCGGCACCGTCACGGTCGTCGCCGCCAGCGTGATGCTGGGCGCATCGTTCACCGGCGTCACCGTGATCGTGAAGATCTGCGCCGCGCTGGTGTCCACGCCCCCGTTGGCCGTCCCGCCATCGTCGTGCAACTGCACCGTCACCGTGGCAGAGCCGATGGCATTGGCCGCCGGCGTGAACGTCAGCGTGCCATCCGCCGCAATCGCCGGCTGGCTGCTAAACAACGCGTTGTTGTTGTTCGCCACCTGGAAGTCCACGACTTGCGCAGACTCGTCCGCCGGACCGGCGACGATGTTGGTGGCGAACAAGGCGACGCTCTGTGCCCCCGCGTCTTCCGTGACGGTCAGGATAGTGTTCGGAGTGGCAGTGCCGGAGACGAACAATGCCACACTGTGGTATCCGCCCGCCCCAATCGCCGTCACCCCGCTCAGGCCAACCGGCACATTCCCCTGGCCATGGGCATTGGAGCCCCACGCCACCACGGTCCCGTCGCTCCTAAGCGCCAGACTGTGATATAAGCCCCCCGAAACCGCGGTCACCCCGCTCAGGCCACCTGGCACGTTACTCTGGCCCTCGACGTTGCGCCCCCACGCGACCACCGTCCCGTCGCTCTTGACCGCCAGACTGTGGTTTAGGCCCGCCGCAATCGCGGTCACCCCGCTCAGGCCCGCCGGCACCGTCCGCTGGCCCTCGGCGTTGGAGCCCCACGCCACCACGGTCCCGTCGCTCTTGAGCGCGAGACTGTGGCTTCCCCCCGCCGCAACCGCCGTCACCCCGCTCAGGCCCGCCGGCACCGTCCGCTGGTCATAACTGTTGTCGCCCCAGGCCACCACGGTCCCGTCGCTCTTGAGCGCCAGACTATGGTTTAGTCCCGCCGCAATCGCGGTCACCCCGCTCAGGCCCGCCGGCACCGTCCTCTGGCCATAACTGTTGTCGCCCCACGCCACCACGGTCCCGTCGCTCTTGAGCGCCAGACTGTGGTTTCCCCCCGCCGCAACCGCCGTCACTCCGCTCAGGCCGACCGGCACAATCCTCTGGCCAAGGAAATTAGCGCCCCACGCCACCACGGTCCCGTCGCTCTTAAGTGCCAGATTGTGGTTTACGCCGGCCGCAATCGCCGACACCCCGCTCAGGCCGGCCGGCACGGCCGTTTCGCCATCGTTATTATTGCCCCACGCGGCCACTGCCGTCGGTGCCGGGGTCCCGCCGCTCAGCAAACCGCTGTTAACCGCAAAGCTCGGCGCGTCGTTCACGCTGTTAATCGTGATGGTGAAGGTGTTGGTGGTCTTGTCCACGCCGCCGTTGGCCGTGCCGCCGTTGTCCTGCGAGACCACGGTCACCGTGGCCACACCATTGGAGTTGGCCACCGGGGTGAAGGTCAGCGTGCCGCTGGTATTGATCGCAGGTTGCACGCTGAAGAGCGCAGTGTTGTCGCTGGTGACCACGTGCCCGATCAGCGCCTGACCGGATTCGTTCGGGCCGAAGCTCGTCACGGTGGCGAAGCCCGACTGCGAATACGCACCGCTGTCCTCGTTCCGTGTCACATTTGCAGAACTCAAGGCCACGGTCGGGGCCTCGTTGATGCCTGTCACAGTGATCGTGAAGGTCTGCGCGGCGCTGGTGTTCACGTTCGGGGGCGTGCCAGAGCCGCTGTCCACCGCAGTGACGGTCACCGTGGCCGAACCGAAGGCGTTGGCCGCCGGGGTGAAGGTGAGCGTGCCGTCGGCCGCGATCGCGGGCTGGCTGCTGAAGAGCAGGTTGTTGTTTTTCGAGACGGTGAAGCTCACGGTCTGCGCCGACTCATCCGCCGGACCGGGCGAGATGCTGGTCGCAAGATTGGCCCCGCCGGTGTAAGCGCCGCTGTCCTCCGCCACGGCCAATGCGTAGGGGCCATGGCCAGCCGAGGAGGTGTAAACCTGGCCTCCGGCCCCGGCGAGCGTGGCCGCGAACCTGGCGCCGTCCGCGGTCATCGTCACCGCTCGCCAATTCGACCGAGTGGTGTCCTGCACCCAAGTCTCCCCGGCATCCGTCGAGCGATACATGAACCCAGATGCGACGGTCAGCAAAGTGTTGCCGTCAGCGGACGAAACCGGCCGGCCCCAACTCCTCACACTTTCGCGCGCGGTCCAATTAAGCCCCCGTCCGTGGAGGTATGGATTTGTCCGCCATCCGTCGTGCCCACCAGTTTGGTGCCGTCCGCAGAGCAGGCCACTCCCGTCCAGAAAGCCGTCGGCCCCCGCGCCGTCCACGTCGCTCCAGAGTCCGTTGAGATGTAGATGCGGTCAGGGATTGAACCCGATGCCCGTGCATAGGATGCAGCCGCAAGCACACTACCGTCGCTCGATGCGGCCACGCCGCCCCACCCACGGACCGCATCGGTAAGGTGGGCCGTCCATGTGGCTCCGTAGTCAGTCGAAGTATAGAGGTAACCAAAGTCCCCGTTGCCACCGATGACCACCTGCCCACTCGAGGAGCAGGCCACACCAGTCCAGAAGCCGTTGTTTCCCGGCGTCAGCGGCAGCGTGGTCCAAGTCGTGCCGCCATCTGCGGAGGTCAACATCGGCGCATAGCGGGGCGCGGCGTAGATTCGTGAGCCATCTGCCGAGAAGGCAAAACCTCCCTGATAAGCGCGGGTAGTATCCGTATTACGCGCCACCCAAGTGAGGCCATGGTCGGTGGAAAGATAGCTGTGGCCACCCCACTGCCCGGCCATGAGCCGGCTGCCGTCGGGCGAGTAGCCGATCGTGGGCGTGTCGGATTGCGGATAGCCGCTTTGCAGGATCCAATTTTGCCCCGCCGGCAAAAGGGGGCCGAGTGGCAAGGCGAAGCTCGGCGCGTCATTCACCGGCGTCACCGTGATGGTGAAGGTCCGCGTCGTCAGATTCACCCCGCCGTTGGCCGTGCCGCCGTCGTCCTGCACGGAGAGAGTCACGACGGCGCTGCCATTCGCATTGGCCGTCGGCGTGAAGGTCAGCACGCCGCCCGCGCTCACCGCCGGCTGCACGCTGAAGAGCGCGTTGTTGTTATTGCTAATCACCATGTTGGTGATGCTCTGGCCGGACTCATCCGCCGGCCCGGTGGTGATGGTGGCAATGGCCCCGCTGTAGGCACCGCGATCCTCGTTCACGACCAGCTCGGCCGTGTTCACGGTGACGCCCGGGGCGCTGTTCACCGGCAGCACCGTGATGGAGAAGGTGTGCGGCACGCTCGTGTCCGTCCCGCCGTTGTCCGTCCCGCCGTTGTCCTGGGCCCGGACCGTCACCGTGGCCAGACCATTGGCATTCAGCGCCGGCGTGAAGGTAAGCGTGCCATCCGCCGCGACGGCGGGCTGGCTGCTGAAGAGGTCGTTGTTGTTGTTGGCCACGAGGAACGCGACCGTCTGGGCGGACTCAGTAGCAGGGCCGGCCAGGATGTTCGTCGCGAAGTTCAGCGTGCTGCTGGCACCGGAGTTCTCAAAGACCGTGAAGTTCGGCGTGGTGGCAGAGAGCCGCACGTTGTCCAACTGGAACGAGCCGTTGCCCACGTCGCCCGCCGCGATGTCCGTCACGAGCACCAAGCGAACGGACTGCCCGGCGAACGCCGAGAGATCCACCGTCACCGGCGTGCTGGCAGTCTGGAAGACAAAGCTGTTCGGGGTGGCCGTGAGAATCGTCTGCGACAGCAGATCCGCGCCGCCGCCGCCGGGCTGCACCACGAAACGGAACACCCGGTCGGCCGCCGCCCCGAAGGTCTGCCACGCCGCGCGATAGGCGAAGGACAGTGTCGCCCCACCACCGGGCGGCAGAGTCACATCCTGCGCGATGCTGATGCTGCCGGCGGTGGCCCCGCTGAAACCGTGTGTGGCGGAATACGTGCCGTCCGAGGACACGACATTGAAGAAGCCGAGGTTCGCCGCATTCGCGCGAACCGCCAGCGCGGGCGTGCTGTTCGCCGTGTCGGTGGCCGTCCAGCCGGTGAAGCTGCCCGTCTCAAAGCTGCCATTGTTCAACAGGCTGCTCTGCGTGTTGACCGGCCGCAGCGCAAAGGTGGGCGCATGATTCACGCCGATCACCGAGATGGTGAAGGTGTTCGTCGCCTTGTCCACGCCGCCATTGGCCGTGCCGCCGTCGTCCTGTGCGATGACCGTCACCGTGGCGAGGCCAACCGCGTTCAAGGCCGGGGTGAAGGTAAGCGTGCCGCCGCTGAGCGCCGGCTGCGCGCTGAAGAGCGCGGTGTTGTCGTTGCTCACGCTGAGGTTCGTGATGCTCTGGCTGGACTCGTTGGCGGGACCAGTGGTGATGCTGGCAAAGGTGGCCAAACTGGCCGCACCGCTGTCCTGCAACACCACGACGTTCGAGGCAAAGGTGATGACCGGCGGATCGTTGAAATCCGAAACGGTGATGGTGAAGGTGCGCGTGGTCTGGTTCGCGCCGCCGTTGTCCGTGCCGCCATCATCCTGCGCAACGACCGTGACCAGGGCCGACCCATTGGCCCCGGCTGCCGGGGTGAAGCTGAGCGCACCACCCGTCAGGGCCGGAGCCACGCTGAAGAGCGTCGGGTTGTCGCTGGTCACGGTGAAGTTGGTGATGGTCTGGCTGGACTCGTTGGCCGGGCCCGTGGTCACGGTGGCGAAACCAACGATGTTCGTGGCCCCGCTGTCTTCCGCCACCACCACCAGGCTGGCCGCGAAGGTGATGACCGGCGCGTCGTTCACGCTGTTCACCACGATGGTGAAGGTCTGCGCCGCGCTGGTGTCCACGCCGCCGTTGGCCGTGCCGCCATCGTCCTGCGCGCGCACCGTCACCGTGGCCGTGCCAGTCGCGTTAGGTGCCGGGGTGAAGGTCAGCGTGCCGTCCGCCGCAATCGCCGGCTGGCTCGCGAACAGCGCGTTGTTGTCGCTGGTGACCACGAAGCTCACCACCTGGCCGGACTCGTCGGCTGGACCGGTGAGGATGCTGGTGACGAAGCCGCTGCCGGTGTAAGCACCGGAGTCTTCCGCCACCGTCAACGTGTGGGCACCGCCACCGCCACCGCCACCGCCCGCGCCCACCATCGCCATTGGCGTGTAGCCAACGCTCATGCCCGAGAACAGTTTCACGAACTTCTGCCCGGCCGGCAGCCCCGAGGTGCTGACCAGCACCGGCACCGGGCTGGGCGTGGTGCTCCCATTCCCCAACCCGCCAAACCAGCCTTCGCCCCACACCACCACGCTCCCGTCGGAGCAGAGGGCGTAGGTGTTCACAGCCCCGCCCTGGAGTTCCGTGACCGTTTTGCCCGCCAGCACGCCGCTGCGGTCCACGAGCACCGGCAGGGTGGCGTCGCCGGTCGAGGTGCCATTGCCCAACTGGCTATCGTAACCGCGCCCCCAACTGGCGATGGTCCCGTCCGCGCACAGCACCGCGCTGTGGCTCTGGCCGACGGTGATTTCGACCACCGTCTTGCCCGCGAGCACCCCGCTGCGGTCCACCAGCACCGGCGAGGCACTGCTGGTCAGGTTGCCGATGCCCAACTGGCCCGAACCGTTGAAGCCCCAGGCAACCAGCGTGCCGTCCGCGCACAACGCCAGGCTGTGATTGGCCCCTGCGGCCAGCTTGGTGACGGTCTTGCCCGCCAGCACGCCGGACTGGTCCACCAGCGCCGGCACCAGGACGTCGGCGCTGGTGCTGCCCGTGCCGAGCTGGCCAAGGTTGTTGTAGCCCCACGCCACCAAGGTGCCGTCCGAGCAGAGCGCAAAGCTCTGGTTCCCGCCGCCCGCAATGCGCGTCACGGTTTTGCCGGCCAGCACGCCGGTCTGGTCCACCAGCACGGGTTGGTTCACGTGAGCGGTGCCGCCGTTGCCCAAGGTGCCGTTGTTGCCCTGGCCCCACGCGACCAAGGTGCCGTCGGAGCAGAGCGCCAAGCTGTGGCTGCTGCCCGCCGCGACTTGCGTCACGGTCTTGCCCGCCAGCACGCCGGTCTGGATGACCTGCACGGGCACGGAGCTGCCGTTGTTGTTGCCCGTGCCGAGGTTGCCATACAGGTTGCGGCCCCAGGCCGCCACCGTGCCGTCGGAGCACAGAGCGAGGCCGTGGGCGTTACCGACCGACACGGAGGTGACCGTCTTGTCGGCCAGGACGCCCGTGGTCAACACGGCGACGGGTTGCAACTGGTTGGCCGTGGTGCCGTTGCCAATCGAGCCATACTCGTTGTAGCCCCAGCTCCACAGGGTGCCACTACCACCAACCGCCGGTCCGGCCGGCAGCGCAAAGCCCGGCGCGTCATTCACCGGCGTCACCGTGATGGTGAACGTGTTTGTGGCTCGGTCCGCGCCGCCGCTGGCCGTGCCGCCGTCGTCCGCCACCACCACCGTCACGAGTGTCGCGCCATTCGCATTTGCCGCCGGGGTGAACGTCAGGGTGCCATTGGCCGCGAGCGCGGGTTGCGAACTGAACAGCGCCGGATTGGCCGCCGTGACACTGACCAGACTGACCGTCTGCGTGTTCTCGTTGACCGGACCAGCGCTGAACGTGGCAAATGCGCCCACGGTCTGCGCCGCCGCGTCCTCCAGCACCACCACGTTGTTCGTGGCGTAGCTCGCGGAAGGCGGCACATTGCCCGAAACCACGGTGAGGGTGAAGGTCTGCGCCGCGCTGGTGTCCACTCCGCCGTTGGCGGTCCCGCCATTGTCCTGCGCGATCACCGTGACGGTGGCCACTCCGTTCGCCATGACGGCCGGGGTGAAGGTCAGCGTGCCATTCGCGCCAATCGCCGGCTGGGTGCTGAAGAGCAGGTTGTTGTTGTTGGCCACCGAGAAGCTGACGGTCTGGCCGGCCTCGTTCGCCGGTCCGGGCAGGATGTTCGCCGCGAACGCCGGCACGGATTGCTCGCCCACCGCACCCACCGAGCTCAAGGCACTCGTCGCCAAGGTGAAGCTCGGCGCGTCGTTCACGGGCGCGACGGTCAAGGTGAACGTGTTCGTGCTGCGGTCGTTGCCCAAGTTGGCGGTGCCCGAATTGTCCTGCGCCACCACGGTGATGGTCACGGTGCCGGTCGCATTGGCCAGTGGCGTGAAGGCCAGTGTGGCCGTCGTCGCTCCCGGCGTGTAGGTGACCAGCGGATCTGGCACCAGCGCGGGATTTGAGGAGGTCGCCGTCAAGTTCGTCACTGCTTGGGGCACCACGGTCAACCCATCGCCCACCGGCCCGGCCGCAATGCCCGTGACCGTGACCGAGGCCAGGACACTGTCCTCCAGAATCGTGGAGTTGGTGACCGTGAAGACCGGGGCCTGGTTGATAAAGAGGCTGTGGATGCGCGTGATCCGGTTCCGGCTCACGCCCTGATACGTGGTGAAGTCGCCACCCGCCACAAAGCTCCCATCCGGCTCCAGCACAATCTCCGTGATCCGGTTGTTCGCCCCCACACCAGGATTGAAGGCGGTATCCAGCGTGCCGTTGGCCAGCAACCGCGCCACGCTGTTCCGGGAGACCCCGTTCACCGCCGTGAAGTAGCCGGCGATGATCACGGTGCCATTCGCGTGCGACACCGCCGTCGTCACGTCCGAGTTGATCACGTTGTTGCCCACGTTGAACGTGGTGTCCACCGAGCCGTTGGGATTGAGCCGCAGGAGCCGGGAATTCAAGCCCACGTATAGCCCGCCACCCACCAGGATTTTGCCGTCGCTGCCCGTGCTGGTGAAGTTCGCGTAGCCGTTGTCCAACGTGCCCGGCACGAAAGTCGTGTCCACCGTGCCGTCGGTGTTAAGCCGCGCCACCCGGTGCCGGGTCACCCCGTTGACGGAACTGAAGTAGCCAGCGAGCAGCACCTTGCCATCCGCCAGCAATTCGAGACCCAGCACTGATGAATTCGGCCCCGTGCCCGGAGCGAAGGTCAAATCCAGCGTGCCGTCGATGTTCAACCGCGCCACCCGCGAACGAGAAACGCCGTTGACGAGCGTGAAGCTGCCCGCGAGGTAAACCCGGCCGGCCGGATCCACCGCAACCGCCTGGATCGTGCCGTTCACCACCGGAGCGAAGGTCAGATCCAAGGAGCCATCGACATAAAACCGCGCCAGCCGGGTCCGCGACACCCCATTGACACCGAAGAAATCCCCGCCCGCCACCACCTTGCCATCGGCCCCGACCGCCACGGCGTTCACCGTGCTGTCCGGGCCACTGCCGGGATCGAAGCTGGTGTCCAAAGAACCATCATAATTGAGCCGGGCCACGCGGCCGCGCGCCACCCCGTTGAAGGTGGTGAACTGGCCGCCGATCACCAGCTTTCCATCGCTCTGTCGAACGATGCCCAGCACGCGCGAGTTCGCTCCGGTGCCGGGATTGAAGCTGGTGTTCAAGGAGCCCGGGGATTGTGCGCGTGCGCCAGCGCCCAGCAGGAGCAGCAACACAGCCGCAGCGCCAGGAGATTGTGCCCAAGGAAAGTGGCGTTGGTCGTGGTGTTCATAGTGGACCCTTCGGTTTTCGGACTTCAGTTATCGGCATTTAACGTTCCCAATTAACGGCTTGGTGGCAGCATGGATAGACAGCTCGATCTCCCATGGCAAAACAAAGATACTCACATCTCCCTAGGGAAATTCCTTAGACTAGAGCCCTGCCGCACCACCAATGCCGGCCCTAGCTTAATCACCTCCGAATACAGGCACCACTAGATGCATGCAGCATGAATGGAGCAGGCTTATCCCTGAGTCCACCAGAGTCTGCAAGGCCAGCCACCGGCTCAGCCAACTCCCCACGCCCGGGGGAAAGGGAAACGGGCCTCAGCGGGCACACGTGTTTTTGCCGCTGAAGCCCGTCGCAATCTCACACGAGACTGCTAAAGCGTCGCCCTGCCCTCACGGCTTCTCCACCAGCTTGTAGAGCCGCAGGCCCGCACCGTGCGCCGCCGGATCCACGATCTTGAGCGCACCGCCTTCCACCACCAGCGCGTTGGGCAGCACCGTCCAAGAACCGCCGAGGTGGCAGGTCACCTGGACTTCATACTTCGCGGCCTGCGCCGCCGCCACCGGCGTGCCGTCCGCGTTGCGGATGACCAACCGCAGCGAACCATCTGCCGCACGCTCCATCCCGGCGGCCTTGAGGCTGACTGGCAGGAGGATGTTGAAGCTGCCGCCCACGAAGCTCGCGCCCAGCACGTTCGCGTTCACGTCCGCGACCTCCCGCGCCACCGGGGCATCACCCGTCACGCTGATCGCCGTGGGGCCGCTGCCCGTGGCGTTGAACGTCAGCGTCACCACCTCCTGCGTGCCGGCAGCCAGCGAACTGCCCGCCGGCAACATCAACACCAGGCCAACCCGCCCGGCTGCCGCGCGGCTCGCATTCACCACCAAGGCGGCCCCGCCCGCACCCTGCCCCGCAGCCGCGCTCACGAAGGTCAGCGCGCCGGGATCAAACGCCAGGCTCAGGCTCAGGCCCGCCTCGTCACCCTGCGCGTCCACCTGCACGATCACCTTGTTCGCGCGCCCCGCCACGAGGTTGCCGCCCGCCACGCGCACCACGCGCGCACCGGCCGAGAGCTTCGCCGAGGCCGCCGCCACCGCCGCACCGCCGAGGCCCGTCGGCCCGCCCGCTGGCGTGGCCGGGTCCAGGCCCGCCGCGTAGCGCTGCGCTTGAATCGCGTCTATCACCGTGATGCGCCCGTCGCCGAGCGTCGCGCGTGGGGCGGTATCCGCGCGCTGGAATTCGCTGTTCACCCCGAAGTTCGTGAGGGTGTCGAGGCCGGCGGTGAATCGGCTGATCTGGAGCGCATCGGTCACCGTCACCCGGCCGTTGCCCGTCGAGCGCGGCGAAACGTCGCCTTCGAGTCCGGCCACGCCTTGGATGCTGGCGCTGCCGCCCACGTAAAGCACCGGCGTGATTTCCACCGCGTTGGTGTCGGACACCTGCCGCATCACCACCGCATCGCCAAAGCCCAGGGCCGCGTTGGTGTCAACCGCTCCCCCCGCCACGGAGAAGGTCAGGAGCACGACTTCGTTGGAGCCGGCCGGCCAGACTTCACCGAGGGGCTTGGTGACCACCACGCCGACCTGCCCGGCCGTATTTGCGTTCACCAGCACGGAAGCCCCGGCGGAGCTCCCGCCCGCGCTCGCACTGTCGAAGGTCAGCAAGGCGCGAGGGAAGGACAGTGTGAAGGTCAGGCCGCTCTCCGCCCCCGCACCCAGCAAACTCACCGGCACCGTGACCGATTCGCCTGTGCCTGCCGACGGTGTGCCCGCCAAGAAGACTTTGCTTGCCGCGAGTGAGATCGTGAACGTCTGCACGGCACTGGTGTCCACGCCGCCATTGTCCGTGCCCCCGTCATCCACCGCGCCCACTCCGACGGTGATCACGCCCACCGCACCCGGGACCGGGGTGAACGTCAGCGTGCCATTCGCAGCCACGGCCGGCGGCACAGTGAACTTGCTGCTGTCGCTGTTGGTCACGACGAAGCTGATGGCCTGGCCAGCCTCATGGGCCGGGCCGACGGAAATGCTCGTGGCCCAGTTTGCCACCGTCACCGCGCCATCATCGGCGAAGACGAGTTGATCCGCTCCTTTGGTGAAGCTGGGGGCCACGTTGCCCGGAGCGAGAGTGATTACGAATGTGTTCGTGGTGCGATCCACCCCACCACCCGCCGTCCCACCGGTGTCCACGGCCACCACTGTGACCGTGACCGCACCCAGCACGCCCGCAACCGGAGTGAAAGTGAGCGTGCCGTTGGCCGCAATGACCGGCTGCACCGCAAAGAGGTTCGAGGCGGAATTGCTCACGTTGAAGACCACGCCCTGCCCCGCCTCATCCGCCGGCCCGGCGCTGATGCCGGTGAGGAAGGCCGCCACGGTCTGCGCGCCGAGGAGGGTGTTGGCGAAGTGGTTTGCAGTGGAAAGGGTGAAGCTGGGCGCATCGTTGACGCTGCTCACCGTGATGATGAAGGTGCCCGAGCTCTGCGCCGCACCGCCATTGTCCGTGCCGCCGTCATCCCGCACGACCACGGTTACGAGGCTGCTGCCATTGGCGTTGGGCGCGGGGGTGAAACTCAGCGTCCCGTTGGCCGCCAACGCCGGCGCGGTGGCAAAGAGCGCCGGATTCGCCGCCGTGACACTGACCACGCTTACGGTCTGCGTCCCCTCGCCCAACGGGCCGGGGCTGAAGGTGGCAAAACCAGCCACGTTCACCGCGCCCGCATCCTCCAGCACCACCAAGTTGTTCGTGGCGAAGCTGGCCGCAGGCGGATCGTTCACCGGTGTGACCGTGATGGTGAACGTCTGCGTGGCGCTCCGATCCCCGCCGCCGCCGGCCGTGCCACCGTTGTCTTGCGCCAGCACGGTGATCGTGGCCGAGCCGCTGGCGTTGGTTGCCGGAGTGAACGTGAGCCGGCCATTGATGTCCAACGCCGGCTGACTGCTGAAGAGCGCTTGATTGTCGTTGGTGACCGTGAAGCTGACCACCTGACCGGACTCGTTCGCCGGGCCGGCGGTGATACTGGTGGCAAAGGCCAAGTTGGTGCTCCCCCCGCTGTCTTCCAACACTTCAAGGGCATTCGTGGCCAGCACAAAGCCCGGCGGATCGTTCACGGCCGTCACGCTGATCGTGAAGGTGTTCGTCGCCCGATCCACGCCCCCGTTTGCCGTGCCGCCATTGTCCAGCACCACCACCGTCACCAGGCTGCTGCCATTGGCATTGGGGGCGGGGGTGAAACTCAGCGTCCCGTTGGCCGCCAACGCCGGCGCGGTGGCAAAGAGCGCCGGATTCGCCGCCGTGAC
>Ga0255188_1000020_pt1 | contig 75840 bp, 68 predicted proteins | sample Miss_Cont_RepB_8_FD_188427 | JGI IMG/M metagenome (GOLD analysis project Ga0255188, IMG submission 188427) | Freshwater microbial communities from Mississippi River, Louisiana, United States - Miss_Cont_RepB_8h | ecosystem: Environmental > Aquatic > Freshwater > River | place: USA: Louisiana... | reverse complement strand
CGGTTACAGCCTCGCCTTTGGCAAGGGCGGCGGCTGGTTGGGCGGGCTCCAACATGCGTTCTTGAGCGGGGTGGGCAGCGAGCCCAACACCGACTACGGCGCGTGGGTGCCGCACAGCCTGTTCATGGTGTATCAACTCATGTTCGCCATCATCACGCCGGCGCTGACGGTGGGGGCGATTGCGGAGCGGATGAAGTTCTCGGCCATCATGCTCTTCAGCATCCTGTGGATGTTCGCGGTGTATTTCCCGGTGGCGCACTGGGTGTGGGGCGCGGATGGCTGGATGAACGGGTTGTGGAATGACAAAGCGGGCATCAAGGCCATTGATTTCGCGGGCGGCATCGTGGTCCACATGACTTCAGGTTGGAGCGCGCTGGCGTTGTGCATCGTGCTGGGCAAGCGCCTGGGCCACGGCAAGGAGCCCATGCCGCCGCACAGCCTCGCGCTGTGCATGGTGGGCACCGGCATGTTGTGGGCAGGCTGGTATGGCTTCAACGCGGGCAGCGCCGTCGCGGCCGACGGCGTGGCGGTGAATGCCTTTGTCACCACGACGCTGTCGGCGGCGGCGGGCTGCTTCACCTGGCCGGCCGTCGAATACTTCACGCGCGGCAAGCCCTCCGTCCTGGGCTTCTGCTCGGGTGCGGTGGCGGGCCTGGCGACGATCACGCCGGCCAGTGGTTTTGTAACCCCCGGCGTGGCGGTCTTGATCGGCATTTTGGCCGGCGCGAGCACCTGGTTCGCGTGCAACGTCATCAAGGCGAAGTTTAAGTATGACGACTCGCTCGACACCTTCGGGGTGCATGCCGTGGGCGGGACGCTGGGCACCTTGCTGGCCGGCGTTTTCGCGAGTGTGAGCGCCAATCCCAACCTGGGGGCGGACCGCATCAAAGCCTTCGTGGGCGGCACGCTTTGGCTGGAGCAGCTCAAGGCCGGGGCCATTGTGCTGGTCTGGTCCGTCGGGGCCACGCTCATCATCGCCAAGGTCGTCGCAGTCGCGTGTGATGGATTGCGGGTGAGCGAAGAGGTGGAAATCCTTGGTCTGGACCTCACGGAGCACGGCGAAGAGGGTTACCACGGCTGAACCTGAACTCCGGATCAAGAGACGCCGAGCGGGGGTTCAACCCATCGGAACCGGAGCCCTCGGGCCTGCGGTGCAAGTCCACCCGCATCCGCACTGCCGCATCCGCAGCGGCCCCTTCGCTCGCCGCGCCCGTCCCCGGCACGGGCCCGCCTACTCCTACTTCTTGAACAAATCGCCGAGGCCTTTGGTGGCACCTTTGACCGCATCGGTAGCGGCCCCGCCGACGCCCTTGGCCCCGTCCAGCAGTGCTTTGCCCGCGCCGCTGAGGTGGCCTGTCACGGCGGTGGTGGTTTTGCTCATCACGTCCTTCATGACCACCTTGATCACCTCGGCGGGGGTGATGCCCTCCGCGCCCTGGCCGAGGTTGGTGAGCTTGATTTCCGGCAGCGGCACGGTGGCGGACTTGCCGCCGAGGATGGTGAGGCTGAGGTTGATCTTGGCGTTGGAGATGATGAGTTCGTTCACCTGCAGCTTCTTGCCCGGCGCGGCCTTCTTGTCCTTCTCGGCGGCACCCAGCAAAGCGGCGACGTAGGCGTCCACGTTTTCCTGGAGCTTGCCGAGGTTGCTGCTGCTGAGGCTGCCCTCGAAGGTGATCTCCGCGCCGTCGGCCTTGAGGGATTGCACGACGATTTTATCGGCGAGGAGGGAGGCCGGGGTCACGTGCAGGCTGGCCGTGCCGAGCTTCACGGCTTGGGGCGTCTTAAAACCCTCGGGGTTGCCGATCACCAGCCCCGTGAGCTCGCCCTTGCCGGAGAGCGGCGAAAGACTCACGCCGTCGAGCTGGATGGGCGCTTTGATCACCTCCGGGCCGAAGGCCACCACACCTTCCCGGACCATGGAACCGAGCGAGAGGAAGACCACGACTCCGGCGACAATGACCAGAAGCAGAAGGGCGGCGATGGCTTTGCGGAGAGTGCTATTCATACATGTATTGCAGGACAAGGGCGGACAACCAGACGCGCGACAGCGTCGGCGGAAAGCAGCTCAAAGGCAATTCCGATCACCTGCTCGCCCGGGGACGATGCGCTGGCAGGGGCGGGTGCGGGGGCAGGAAGGGATGCAGGGAAGCGGCTAGCTCAGACCCACCGCAATCTGCGCACAGCATCTGGTTGTCCACCAGCTCCACCTGGCGCAGCGGAAACACGCACCGGCAACCATCACAGTGCTCGAGTTTTTCCACTGCCACGCCGGACAGAGCCAGACGGCGCAGGGCAGCACGAAGCGAGGGCAGGCGGTGCTGGGCACTCATGAGTGTGGCGTGGGTAACAAGGGTGAAGACACCTGTCAACTCTGGTTACAATCCTGTGACGTTGTGTGGTCCTTCGGGTGAGCCCGCCGGACCAGTTCCGGGAAGCGGCAGTGTTCACACAAGGCGTTGGAACTCCCGCAGAAGTCGCGGACAATCTGGAGCAAACCTTGCTGCGCCGAGGCCCACTGGAGCAGTCCACGCGGTGGCCTGCCCGCGAACAGACGTTCCCGCACCAGCCGCAAGGTGGCGTTGTCCTCCCCGGCGGGCCAGGTGAGGAAGCGGGCTTCGGCCGTGGCGCGGAGTTGCGGATTCCGACCGGCGGCGGCGCGGGCCCAAAGCCACGGGAGGATGACGTTCACCGCGAGGTCCGTGAGCCGCGCCGCGCCCAGCAGGGGCTGCGCCTGCTTCAACCGCGGTGACTTGAGGGTCCAGTGCCACGACCAAAAGTCATCGGCGGCGGGCTGGAGCAACGTGAGGAGCGAAGCGGCCTTTTCATCCGAGCCAATCTCCTGCACGAACCACCGCTCCAGCCGCGCTGCCAAATCACCGCCCGCCAGCCAATGCGCGGCGAGCGCCAGCCGCCGGAGCGGCTGGTTCGCCGGACGCAGCCCGCCCATGTGCCACGCCGCGCGAGGCAGGATCACTTCGGCATATCGCGCCTGCTCGCGCCACCAGGTGTCCCACAGGCAGCGCAGGTAATCTGCGTCCGCGCCGCGTCCGCGCGGCAGCTCGGCGGGCAACAAGCCACTCCAACCCGTCAGCCGGGCCTGCCAATGCTGGACGGAAAGTTTGTCGGCGACCCCGCTCGCCAGCTCCGCGAGCCGGCGCATGGGCCAGACGTTGTGCTTGTAGCCCAGCGCAGCGAAGAGGCCTTCCCAGAGTGATTGCTCCCAGCCGCATTGCCGCGCGCGGGCGGCGAGTTGGGCGGCCTTCAACTGGAGCCGGACGAGCGCGGCCTGCTGAAGAACTTCCGCGAGCTGCTCGCGGGACAGGGCCTGCAGCGGGCCACAGCATTTGCCGGCAAGCTCCGGGGAGCGCGGCGCGGTTTCGCCACCAAACCACTCGGTCAACTCGCCCAGCGGCGCGTCGAGCCGGGACTTGAGGGCAAGGGTCGGCAAGCCATCCGCCCCTGCGCCGTCCCAGACCACATGGAGCACGACGGCGCGGAAGTTCGGATTCACATCGTGCCGATGGGCACGCCAGCCGCTGTCAGCCAGGTCCACCTCCACGTCACCCCGCTGCGGCGCCTCCGCGCCGAATTGCACGATGGCATCGCGAAAGTCCGGCCCGGGCTCGCGGTTGTGGAAGCCGGGGTGCAGCACGCGCACCCGCCGTCCGTCCGCGAGCGTGAGTTGGTCGCGGAGCAGCCGCTGATGCTGCCACACCGCCTGCAACAAGCGCTCCGGGGGCGGGCCCTCCTCGCGCAACGGGGCCGCACCCGGACGTGCCGCGCGCCAGGTGGCGTAGAGATTGGCGGGGAGGGTCATTGGAATTGTTTTGCGCGAAGGATACGAAGTGCGTCCCCGAACGCAGTTCTTTTCCTGCTCGTAATCCTAATCTTAATCCTGCTCCTCCCGCCGCGACCCGAGGAGCAGGATTAAGATTAGGATTACGAGCACGAGGGGAAAAGCCCGAGGGAAAAGCCCGGCGCTTGCACGGCAGCGGCGGCTTCTCCACACTCGCGCCCCTATGTCGTGGAAAGTCCTCATTACCGCCCGCGCCGCTGAAGAAGTCGGCCAACCCGCTTACCAACTCCTGCGCGATGCCGGCTGCGAAGTCGTCGTCGCCCCCAAGTTCGGCCCGCTCAGCGCCGACGATGTCCAAGCCTACATGGCTGGTTGCGACGCGACCCTGTGCAGTGCCGACAAATACACGGCCGCCGTGCTGGAACACGCCAACGCCGCCGGCATCAAGTGCCTCTCACGCTGGGGCGTGGGCTACGACTCCATCGACATCGCCGCAGCCACACGGCTCGGCATCGTGGTCGCCTTCACGCCCGGCATGCTCGACGGGGCGGTGGCGGACTACACCTGGGCGCTCCTGTTCGCAATCGCCCGGCGCGTCCATGAAGGCCACATCGTCATGCGCGACAACCGCTGGTCCGTCGCGTGGGGCCACGACGTGTCGAACAAGACGCTGGGCATCATCGGCTGCGGCCGCATCGGCCAGGCCGTGGCGAAGCGCGCGGCGGGTTTCGACATGCAGGTCCTCGGGCACGACATCGCGCCGAACCCTCATGCGGAGGCGCTCGGGGTGAAGTTCGTCTCGCTCGACGAGCTGCTGGCCAAGAGCGATTTCATCTCCCTCAACTGCGCGCTCACGCCGCAGAACCGCGGCCTCATCGGCGAGGCGCAGTTCAAGAAAATGAAGCCCACGAGCTACCTCATCAACACCGCGCGCGGCGCGCTGGTGGACGAGGCGGCGCTGGTCCGTGCGCTGGAGCAGAAGACCATCGCCGGAGCCGCCGTGGACGCCTTCAGCACCGAGCCCTTGCCCGCCGATCATCCGCTGCGCCGCTGCCCGAACATCCTGCTCACGCCGCACCAGGCGTTTAACGGCCGGGAGAATGGCGAGCGCGTCAGCCTCGCCGCCGCACAAGCCATCGTGGACTTGATGCACGGGAAGAAGCCGAAGCATGTGGTGAATGGCGACGTGTTCCAGTCGGCGGCGTTGCGGGCGAATGTGAAGTGATGGTCAACCAACGGCCTTCGTTTGTCCTCGGCCTTTGCCTCGTTCTGGCGGGAAGTTTCAGCGTGGCCGCCAGCCTCGCCGCCGACTGGCTTTACCTCGACAATGGCCAGGTCCGCCTCGGCGTGGACCGCGCGTCGGGCGGGAGCATCGGCTACTTCGGCGAGAGCGCGACGGGACGGAATCTGCTGAACCATTACGACAAGGGCCGGTTCATCCAACAATCCTACTACGGCGCAAAGGACGGCTCGGACTGGAACGGCAAACCGTGGCGCTGGAATCCCGTGCAGGGCGGCGGCTGGCGCGGCGAGCCGGCGCGCACGCTGGCCTTCACGAACACCGCCACCTCGCTTTACGCCAAAACGCTGCCCAAGCACTGGGCCACGGGGGTGGACCTGCCGGAGGTGACGATGGAGGAATGGATTGAACTGCACGGACGCGTGGCGCAGGTGCGCTTCCGCATGACTTACTCCGCGGCCCGTGCCGGCGACTTGCAGTCGCCGTCTGCCACGCCACGGCCGCCCACGGACGGCGGTTCCAAACCGCCGGCACACCCGCCCGCGCATCAGGAGCTGCCGGCTGTCTTCGCGGACCTTGCGCTGACGAACCTCGTTTACTACCAGGGCGGCGCGCCTTGGACGGGCGGTGCGCTCACACGGCGCGTGCCCGGCTGGCCAAACGAATACGTGAAGCAACTCCCGGAGCAATGGGCCGCCTTCGTGGACGGCCGCGACTGGGGCCTGGGCGTCTTCTTCCCCGGCACGACGGAGGTGACTTGCTACCGCGCCGCCGGCCAGTCCGGCCCGGCGGGCAGCGGCTGCTCCTACCTCGCGCCCATTCGCACGCTGGCCATCACCAACGGCTTCAAGCTGGAATACGACGTATTCCTCGCCATCGGCCCCGTCAGCGAGCTGCGGGAACGCTTCCGGGCTTTGTCGGGGAAGTGAGCCTAGCTTCAGTAGTTGGAGCCCACGAAACACACCAAACACACGAAATGAAACGGGTTGGCAGTTGCCCCCACTCACCCAGCCGGTGAAAGCCATCGCGCTTGCAACGGCCGCTCCTTTCGTGTGTTTCGTGTGTTTTGTGGGCACAACTGCGGCTTTTAGCTCTGCGCCGCGGGAGCCGACAGAAAAATTGCGGACAGAAAGATAACGCGCGGATTTTTCTGTCCTCAGTTTTTCTGGCTCTGCCCCGCTTCCTCGCTGTGCCTTTGTGCCCTTGCGCGGCTGAACCTCGGGGCTCCCCTCCTCCGAGGAAGGGCGAAGGCGCGCGTCCCGGCGTCCGGTTAGCATTCCTCCGACGCGCCGCGGGAGCCGACAGAAAAATTGCGGACAGAAAGATAAGGCGCGGATTTTTCTGTCCTCAGTTTTTCTGGCTCTGCCCCGCTTCCTCGCTGTGCTCTTGGTGCCCTTGCGCGGCTGAACCTCGGGGCTTGGATTAAAAATCCACTCGCAAATTCGCGCCTCTTCGCGTGCCATTCGCGCACATGAAAACCAATCACGTTCGCGCCAAACTCAAACGCGGTGAGCCCAGCTTCGGCACCTGGCTCGCGCTGCCCGACCCCGTCGCCGCCCGGCTCATGTCCGGGATCGGCTTTGACTGGCTCACCTGCGACATGGAGCACTCCGGCTACAACTTCGAGACGGTCTCGAACAGCTTCATGGCCACCACCGCTGGCGGGGCTGCGCCGCTGGTGCGCGTGCCGTGGAACACCGGCGAGAACATCAAACGCGTCCTCGACCTGGGCGCGTGGGGCGTGGTGGTGCCGATGGTCAATTCGCGCGCCGAATGCGAGGCGGCCGTCCAGCACACGCGGTATCACCCCATCGGCAACCGCTCCGTGGGCGGGCAGTTGCACGCGCCCAGCTTCGGCACCGACCCGGCCACTTACTTCGAGAAGGCCAACGACGAAATCCTGCTCATCGTCATGATCGAGCACGTCGAGGGCGTGAAGAACCTCGACGCGATTCTGAGCGTGCCGGGCATTGACGGCGTCTTCATCGGACCCAACGACCTGCACAAGAGCATGGGGCAAAAGCCCTCCTTCGACAGTGACTACGCGCCGTTTGTGGACGCGCTCAAAGCGGTGCGGGAGACGGCCAGGAAATACGGCATCGCCTCCGGCATCCATGTCCCCGATGTGCAGTCCGCCAAACGCCGTGCCGAGGAAGGGTTTCAATTCATCGCCGTGGCCAGCGAGCTGGGCATGATGCTGGCCAAGGCCAAGGAAAACGCGACCGCGCTCGGCCTGAGCAGCCGGGTGCAGACGGCGAAATACTAGGCCGGTCCGCCGCCCGCACCGGCGGGCACCCCGCCTGCAAATGCCTTGCCCGCTTCCCCCGGCTGCGCGGACACTGCGCCCCTCCCGATGAACCGCATCCGCCTGCTGCCCGAGCAAGTCGCGAATCAAATCGCCGCTGGCGAGGTGATCGAGCGTCCGGCCAGCGTGGTGAAGGAGCTGGTCGAGAACGCCCTCGATGCACAGGCCACGCACATCACCGTGGACGTGCTGGCCGGCGGCCGCGGCCTGGTCCGGGTGACGGACGATGGGCTGGGCATGAGCCGCGATGACGCGTTGCTCTGCCTCGAACGCCACGCCACCAGCAAGGTGCGGAGCGCGGAGGATTTGTTCCACATCAGCACGATGGGTTTTCGCGGCGAGGCGCTGCCGAGCATCGCGAGCGTGAGCCGCTTCACCCTCACCACGCGCGAGCGCGACAGCGATTCGCCCGAGGCCACGCAAGTCATTGTCCACGGCGGAAAGATTCTGGAAGTCCGCTCGGCGGGCGCGCCCGGCGGCACGAGCATCGAGGTGCGGCAGCTCTTCTACAACCTGCCGGCGCGGCGGAAGTTCCTGCGCAGCGAGGAGACGGAGCGGGCGCACATCCACCACTACCTCACGCTGGCCGCGCTGGCGCATCCGCAGGTCGCGTTCACACTCACGACGGACAGCCGCACGATTTTCCAGCTCCCGGCCGGCCCTTCGGCCACCGATCCCGCCGGCCAGCTCGCCGCGCTCCGCGAGCGGCTCCGGGCCCTGCACGGCGCGGACTTGAACCTGCTGACGGTGGACACGCAGGGAACTTACGCGGAATTGCCCGATGCAGCCGATGCCGACCAATCGGAAATCGGAAATCGGAAATCAGAAATTCGGGTTTGGGGCTTCATCGGCGCGCCCGGCGTGTCGCGGGGCAGCCGGGATGATCAAAACCTCTTCGTCAACCGCCGCCCCATCGAGAACCGCGCGCTGAACTTCGCGCTCATCGAGGGCTACCACACCGCGCTGATGAAGGGCCGCTATCCGGTGTGCTGTCTCTTCCTCGAGCTCGACCCCGCACAGGTGGACGTGAACATCCATCCGGCCAAGCGCGAGGTGAAGTTTCATCACGAGCGCGCCGTGCGGGCATTCGTCACGCAGGCCATCCGCGACACGCTGCTGAACTTTCACAGTGGACCCGTGGCGGCAGGCGTCCCGCCTGCCGTAGAGCCGGGCTTCCAGCCCGGCGGGAAAAACGCCCCGTCAGTAACATCACGCACCGAATCACCCCGCAGCCCAAGTCCGGGCGGCGAGACGCCGCCCTCCACGGCAGGCGGGACGCCCGCCGCCACCAACGCCACGCCCGACTTCTTTCCCGCGCTGCCAAGCCGACCGATCCCCGACTGGCCCGCCAGCGCACCCAAGCAAACGCCTTTGCCGATGGGGTTCAGCGCACAGCCGACAGCGGTCAGCAATCCGCCCGTCACGCCCATCGCCCCAGCTCCCGTCTCCCATTCCCCATCGCCTTCCGCTCCCCCGCTGCTCGCGGTGCCGTTGCGGCTCGTCGGGGTCATCGGCCGGCTCTACGTGGTGCTGGAGAGCGATCGCGGCCTGGTGCTCATGGATCAGCACGCGGCGCATGAGCGGATTCTCTTCGAGCAGATGCTCGACCGGCTCGAAGCCGGCGGCGAGGCGGCGGCGCAACGGTTGCTGCTGCCGGAGACGGTCGAGTTGTCCCTGCGCGACGCGGATTTTCTGCGGAAGCACCTGCCCATCCTCGCGCGGCTGGGCGTGGGCTTGAGCGAGTTTGGCGAGCGCACGTTCCTGCTGGAGGCCCTGCCGCCCATGGCCAAGCTCCCCTCGGCCCGCCGGTTCGTGATCGAGCTGGTGGATGCGCTCAAGGCCGCGGGTGAGGGCGTCAACGCCCTGCGGCTCGGCGAGGACGTCATTGCCAAGACGGTCTGCCGCCACGCGGTGAAGGCCAACGACCCGCTCGCCGGGCCGGAGCTGGAAAACCTGGTGGCCGATCTGCGCCGCTGCCGGATGCCCTACACCTGTCCGCACGGCCGGCCCACGCTCATCGAGATGAGCCTGAAGGAACTGGAGAAGAAATTCGGCCGCACGCAGTGACGTTCCGGACCGGGCAAAAACCTTTTCCCGACAGCCAAGTTTCGCTTCAATCAGCCCATGCAAAGCCGCCTCGCCCTCGTGCTGCACGCGCACCTGCCGTTTGTCCGGCATCCGGAGCACGACCGCTTCCTCGAGGAGAGCTGGCTGTTCGAGGCCATCACCGAGACCTATCTGCCGCTGATTCAGGTGTTGGAAGGCTGGCAGGCGCTGGGCATGCGGCCACGCCTGACGCTCACCCTTTCGCCCACGCTGTGCGCCATGCTGCTGGACCCGCTGTTGCAGGACCGCTACGTGCGGCATCTCGAAGGCCTGCTGGAGCTGGGCGAGAAGGAAATCCATCGCACGCACTGGGACCGCGACTTCCGCGAGCTGTCGTGGATGTATCACCACCGGTTCACCAGCCTGCGTGCGACCTACTTCGCCTACGGGCGCAACCTCGTTGGCGCGTTCCGCAAGTTTCAGGAGCAGGGCCTCCTTGAAATCATCACCACCGCCGCCACGCACGCGCTACTGCCGCTGCTGAACCACCCGCCCTCCGTCCGCGCGCAAATCCTCACCGCGCGCGACCATTACCGGAGCTGCTTCGGCTGCGACCCGCGCGGCATCTGGCTGCCGGAATGCGCCTACGTCGAGGGCGTCGAGGCCGTGCTTCAGGAGGCGAACCTGCGCTGGTTCATCATGGACACCCACGGGCTGCTGCACGCCCGCCCGCGTCCACGCTACGGCGTGTTTGCCCCGGTGCTAACGCCCAACGGCATTGCCGCCTTTGCCCGCGACCTCGAATCTGCGCGCCAGGTCTGGAGCCGCAACGAGGGTTATCCCGGCGACCCGCGCTACCGGGACTTTTACCGGGACGTGGGCCACGACCTCGACTTCGACTACGTGCGGCCGCACCTGCCCAGCCCGGACGTGCGCGGCTTCACCGGGCTCAAGTATTACCGCATCACCGGGCCCACGTGCGACAAGGCAGTTTATGATCCCGCCCTCGCCCACCAGGCCGTGGAGGACCACGCCAGCCACTTCCTGACCGCCCGCTGTGAGCAGGCGCGCAAGCTGGGCGGGCTCATGGACCGCCCGCCGCTCATCGTCGCCCCTTACGACGCGGAGTTGTTCGGCCACTGGTGGTATGAAGGCCCGCAGTTCCTCGACCTCTTCGTGCGCAAGGCCTACTACGACCAGCAGGACTTCCAGCTCGTCACGCCCAGCGATTATTTGAAGGACGGTCCCACGCTCCAAATCGTCCGCCCCAGCCCGTCCAGTTGGGGCGAGGAAGGTTTCTGGAAGCTCTGGCTCAACGACACCAACGAGTGGATCCTGCCGCACCTGCAAGTCGCGCAGGAGCGCATGACCGCGCTGGCCCGCGCACATCCCGAAGCCGCCGGCCTCACCCTCCGCGCGCTCAACCAGGCTGCCCGCGAACTCCTCCTCGCACAGTCCAGCGACTGGCCCTTCATCCTGCGCACCGGCACCAGTCCGGAATACGCGCGCAAGCGGGTGAAGGACCATCTCCTCCGCTTCCTCACGCTGCACGGGATGCTCACCACCGGCCAGCTCGACGAGGCTGGCATCGCCCGCATCGAATGGCTGGACCAGCTCTTCCCCGACGTGAACTACCGCTATTGGGCGTGATTGGTTCACGCCCCGGCCGAGCCGCAGGAGTGCCCTCCGCCGGGCCGGTTCGCTCCTGAATCTTGAGGCCAGGCAAAGGCGAAATCTCGACGGGCAGAAGGCTGTCCGCCACGCTGCTGGCCAGCATGAATTCCCAAGCCCACACACTTGGTTGGTTGCGCCTGGCAGCCATTGGACTGCTGCTCGCGCTGAGTTTGCCCGCTGCCGAGCTGCCCACGCAGCCGCTCTTCGTCTCGGGCGAGGGCTACAAGCGCTACCGCATCCCCGCGCTCATCGTCACCGCGAAGGGAACCGTGCTCGCCTTTGCCGAGGGCCGCGTGGGCGGAGGCGGTCTGGTGGGCGACATCGATCTCGTCCTGCGCCGCAGCACAGACGGAGGCAAGACCTGGCTGGCCGAGCAAAAGGTGGCGGACCTCGGCGAAGACACCTTGGGCAATCCCTGCCCCGTGGTGGACCGCGACACCGGCACGATCTGGCTGCCCTTCACGCGCAGCCCGGGCAAGTCCACCGAGAAGCAAATTGTGGCCGGCGAAAGCCCGGCTCCCACCACCGTCTGGATCACGCACAGCACGGATGACGGCCTGACGTGGTCCGCTCCGCGTGATCTCTCCGCCACCGGCCGCCGCAGTGATTGGCGCTGGTATGGCACGGGGCCGGGCATCGGCATCCAGCTTGCCACCGGCCGCCTGTTGATCCCGAGCTATCACACGGAAGCGAACCAGATGTATCGCAGCCACGCCCTTTACAGCGATGACCACGGAGCCACCTGGCAGGTGGGAGCGACCGTTGGCGAGCACACCGCCGAGTGTCAGGCTGCCGAGCGCCGGGACGGCACGGTGGTCCTCAACATGCGCGGGACGAACAAGCAATTCGTCCGCACCCTGGCCGAGAGCAAGGACGGCGGGAACACCTGGTCCGCGCCCCGCTTGGAGAAGCAACTGACCGAGCCAGCCTGTGAAGCCGCCTTGCTGGCGCTGCGACCGCCCCTGAGCCCGCCGGGAAAAATTACGGCGCAGGCTTCACTGTGGCTGTTCAGCAACCCGCCCGGCACCACGCGCCGAGCCCTGACCATCCGCCTCAGCCGGGACGAAGGCCGCACCTGGTCGGCGGCGCGCGTGTTTGATCCAGGCGCGACGGAATACTCCTGCCTCACGCAACTGCCCAACGGCGAGATTGGCCTGCTCTACGAACTCGCACGCGCAGGCCAGCCGTATCGCCCGGAACTGCACTTCGCGAAGTTTCCGCTGACCTGGGTGGAGGGGAAGTGACGGACGCGGGCTCTACGACGCAGGCGCGGGGAGAGAAAAACCAGGAGCTGCAAAGGCTCGTGCTTCGTGACCTGGAACCGGAGGCAGAGGGCAGGAAGATTCGAGTCTCAATTTTCCTGCCCAAGTCCCGGTTCATGGCGAGGGCTGGAGGAGAGGGGCCAGGCTTCCTCGTTCGGATGGTGCGTCTGCCAAAGCTGCGCCCGGCAGACACTTTCCGGCGATAAAACCGTTTGCGCGTCCGCTCCGCAGTGCTAGTTTTGCCGCGCCTTTCCCAAACGTAAAAGGCACCAACCCAAACCGAACAACTATGGCCCACGAACTCCCCGCTCTCCCCTACGCTCACGACGCGCTCGAACCCCATGTGGACAAGGCCACGATGGAAATCCACCACGGCAAGCACCACGCCGCCTACGTCACCAACCTCAACAAGGCCATCGCCGGCACCGCCCTCGAAGCCAAATCCATCTGCGAACTGGTCAAGGACATTGCCTCCGTGCCGGAAAACATCCGCGGCCCCGTGCGCAACAACGGCGGCGGCCACTGGAACCACTCCTTCTTCTGGAAGCTGATGGCTCCGAATGCCGGCGGCGCGCCCACCGGCGATCTCGCTGCCGCCATCAACGCCGCCTTCGGCTCCTTCGCTGACTTTCAAGCCAAGTTCGAGGCCGCCGGCATCGGCCGCTTCGGCTCCGGCTGGGCCTGGCTCGTCGTCAATGGCGGCAAGCTGGAAATCTGCTCCACCGCCAACCAGGACAACCCGCTCATGGGCAAGGCCGTCGCCGGCTGCGAAGGCACGCCACTCCTCGGCTGCGACGTGTGGGAGCACGCCTACTATCTCAAATACCAGAACAAGCGCGCCGACTACCTCAAGGCGTTCTGGAACGTGGTGAACTGGGCTGAAGTCGCCAAGGCCTACGCCGCCGCGAAGTAATCGCAACTTAACCTCTCTCGCAAACGCCCGCTGGCTTCCGGCAGCGGGCGTTTGCCTTTTGAACCCGAAGTCCGAAGCCGAACCGTAGTGGCAGGCATCCTTGCCTGCCGTAGAGCCGGGCTTCCCAGCCCGGCGGAAGCAACTGCACGCCCGATTCAGGGGCCCAGAAAATCCTCGGTCGGCTTGCGGAAGTGGCAAACGGCGATAACCACGTAGCCGCCGACGTGAGGAGCCGGACTTGGCCGTCCGCGATTGCGCCCTGAAGATTGGCTCCACCTCAAGGTCCGCCTCGTTACCTCAGCGGCTACTTGGATCCCGCCGCCCAGCGGCTGAGGCGGCGCATGATTTCCCAGTTGTCCGCACCCTCGATCGTGACTTCGCCAATGGGTTTGCCCGCCAGCGAGTCGTCAGCAATCCAGCCAGCGTCCGTGATCAGCACGACCCGGCCCTTGCCCGGCTCCGCGGTGGCGAGGAGGCAGCCGGGTTCATTGCGCGGGCCGTTGATGGGCTTGATGGCGAGATCGTTGTTCACCAGCGCACGCGGACGGGCGGCATGGCCGGCCGTGAGGACAACCTGGTCGCCTGAATAGTAGAGCCAGTTCAGCCCGCCGATGACCGGCGTGGTCTTCGGCAGCGGGAGAAATTTGATGTCGGTGTGGCGGTCCACGAGCTGGAGGCCGAATTCGGCGAGCAGGCGGTTCAGGTTTTTGGTCTCCAGGTTATGGGCTTCCTGATTGCCCAGGACGATGAGGCCGCCGCCCGCCTGCACGAACTGGGTGAGCGCGGCGATGTCCGGCGCGGCGACGTGATGCGGCGGCGGGTTGGTGCCGGCGGCTTTCTCACTGGGATTGGCGATGAGGACGGCGCTCACCCCGGCCAGCGTCTTGGCGTTCAGCGGCTCGGCGTGGACGCGGACCTCGAACTCGCCCCGCAGGCGGCTGAGCACTTCCTTGTAGTTGCCATCCGGCTGATAACGCGTCTCGCCGATGGCGTTGAAGTAACGGCTGTAGAGCAGCACGGGCTTCTTCGGCGCATCGGCAGCAGATAGGCCAAGCGGCAGGGTGAAAAGGGCCGCAAGCGTGGCCACGATCAAGGATGCTTTCATCAGTAGATAATTTCAGGAGTGCAACCGCAGTAGTCGACTCACACCCGCCCCTTGACCAGCGACTCCACCACCGCCGGGTCCGCCAGCGTCGAGATGTCGCCGAGGTTGTCCAACTCGTTCTCGGCGATCTTGCGCAGGATGCGGCGCATGATTTTGCCGGAGCGCGTCTTGGGCAGGCCTTCGGTGAACTGGATCTTCTCCGGCGAAGCGTGCGGTCCGAGGATGTCGCGAACCTTGGCGTTGATTTCCTTCTTCACCGCGTCGCTGGGCATCTGGCCGGTGCGCAGCGTGACGAAGGCGTAGATGGCCTGGCCCTTGATGTCGTGCGGGTAGCCCACCACCGCCGCCTCGGCCACCGCAGGGTGCGCGCCAATCGCGCCCTCGACCTCCGCCGTGCCGATGTTGTGGCCGGACACGATGAGGATGTCGTCCACGCGGCCCGTGATCCAGTAGTAGCCGTCCGGGTCGCGCCACGCGCCGTCCCCGGTGAAATACTTGCCGGGGAAGCGCTTGAAGTAAGTGTCCACGAAGCGCTGGTGGTCGCCAAAGACGGTGCGCATCTGGCCGGGCCAGCCGGGCTTGAGGCAGAGGTTGCCGCGCACATCGTTGCCAGACAGCTCGTTGCCCTGATCGTCCACGATGGCGGGCTGCACGCCGGGCAGCGGGAGCGTGGCGGAACCGGGCTTGGTGGGCGTCGCACCCGGCAGCGGTGAGATGAGGATGCCACCGGTCTCGGTCTGCCACCAGGTGTCGATGACAGGCGAGCGCTCCTTGCCGACCACCCGGAAATACCAGTTCCACTCCGGCTCCTTGATGGGTTCGCCCACGGTGCCGAGCAGGCGGAGCGAGCTGAGGTCGTGCTGGTTGGGCCACTTGTCGCCTTCCTTCATCAACGAGCGCAACGCCGTGGGCGCGGTGTAGAACAGGTTGACCTTGTGCTTGGCGATGACCTGCCAGAAGCGCCCGTAGTCCGGGTAGTTCGGCACGCCTTCAAACATCACGACCGTCGCGCGGTTCGCGAGCGGGCCGTAGATGAGATACGAGTGGCCGGTGATCCAGCCCACATCCGCCGTGCACCAGTAAACATCTCCGGGCCGGTAGTCGAAGACGTAGTGATGCGTGTAGGCCGCGTAGGTGAGATAGCCGCCGGTGGTGTGCAGCACGCCCTTGGGCTTCCCGGTGGAACCGCTGGTGTAGAGGATGAAGAGCGGGTCTTCCGCATCCATGACCTCCGGTTTGCACTCCGGCGCGGCAGCGGCCAGGGCTTCGTGCCACCAGACATCGCGGCCCGGCTGCATCTCGACGGGCGTGCCGGTGCGGCGGACGACGATCATCTTCTCGACCGAAGGTGTCTTGGGCGCGGCCTTGTCGGCGTTGGCCTTCATCGGGATGTCCTTCTTGGTGCCGCGCACGCCGGTGTCCTGCGTGATGATGAGCTTGCACGTGGAGTCGTTGATGCGCGTGACCAGCGAGTCCGCCGAGAACGCGCCAAACACGACGGAATGCACCGCGCCGATGCGCGCGCAGGCGAGCACGGCGACGGCCAGCTCGGGAATCATCTGCAAGTAGATGCACACGCGGTCGCCCTTGCGGATGCCGAGGGCCTTGAGGGCGTTGGCGGCGCGCTGGACCTGATCGTAAAGCTCGCAGTAGCTGAGGCGGCGGGTCTCGCTGGGATCGTTGCCCTCCCAGATGAAGGCCGTAACCGCGCCGTGGCCGGCTGCGACATGCCGGTCCACACAGTTGTAGGCGGCGTTGAGCTTGCCGCCGAGATACCACTGGATGCTGACCGGCTCGTGGTAATTGACGGCGGAGACCTGGCCCCACTTCTGGAACCAGTCGAGCCGGCCGGCCTGCTCGGCCCAGAACTTCTCGGGGTCCGCCTGCGCGGCCACAGCGAGCGCGTGGTATTCGTCGAGCGACTTCAGATGGGCGTTGGCGGAGACGGAAGCTGGCGGCGGAAAAACAGCGGTGGGAACAGGGTTCTGGCTCATGTAATTGGCGAAAGTCCGGGCATCTTAGGAGCGAGCCGTGAGGCGTCAACCCGCGAAAGCAACGAACACTCGGACAGGCCGCATCTCACTTTCTTGCAGGTTCAAGAGGAGCGGCGAATTCGATGCCCGCAGGCAGTCGCAGGTTTTCTCCCTCACCCCGGCACTCTCCCGCTGGGGGGGGGGAAGCTAGCCAGCTCTCTCGAAGCGCTGAATCGTCCCGGTAGTTCGCAAACGGTGCGCGTGGCTCCTGCTCCATAAACCCCCACACGGATTCCGGGCGGACCACAGATGAAATTCCCAGATGCGCGGTTGCCTTTCGGTGTTCCGCCCTGAATCTGTGTGGAAGTCCCTGGGGCTACCCATAAACCGGATTTGGTCAGAAAGATTTGGGTCAGGAACAAGGGATGGAAAATCTTCCCGCCCATAATTTTCCTGCCCGTTCCCTGTCCGGGTTCAGGGGCTGCAATCGCGGCCGTTGGTTCTTTCCCAGCGGGAGCGGGTTGGGGCGAGGGCGAACGGCCATCCCAATCCAAACAGGCTGCAAAAAAATCTGAGCTGCGCCCACTCCGCCTGGCCGCAGGTGGGCGTTGCCGCTGCTAACGGCTGTCCGCTGCGGCGAATGGCGAAGCCGGGATCTTCTTCGCCGCCGCGCGGGCGTCCTCGAAGGTGGTCACTCCCTCCTTCAACTCGATCAACTGCCAGAGTTCCGGGAAATCAAATGCCTGCCCGGGGGCAAGCGCGGTCAGCGGGCTGAACAACTCCACCGCCGCCATCTGGTCACTCCAGGAAAACTCCACCGTGTGCCCCGCTCCGGCATACGCCGCGCCGCGCCAGGTTTGGAAATGCTTCACAAACAGCAGCCGCCCGCGCACGTAGGCCACCCAGCCGGCATCGGTGTCCGACCCCAGCTTGCCGGGCACACCCGCCGCCTGCACCACGAGCAAGTCCCCGAACACGGCGGCGTTGGGTGACGAAGGCTGTTCGCCGTCGAAGCGGGAACCGCTCTCTGTGGCGCGCAACAGCGACCAACCCGCACGGTGACGGCTCTGCTTCGGCAGGCGCAGGAGGAGGAAGCCGCCGGCGGGACAGAGCGTGCGGTCGTGGAGGTTTTGCCGGGCCGGGTTCGGCGCCGCGTTGACCATGCGCTGCACCACGCCCAGCGAGCCGGTATCGGGGTCGAGCGTGAAGCTCTTGAGCAGACGCAGGCCGGTGACCATGTCGGACGGGCTGGCCGTCTCGATCGTCTGGTCACGCGGTGCCACCACGTCGTGCGGGCCCAGCCACACGGTTCGCCGCTCGGGCCGGCCCAGCAGATTTGGGCCGAAGTCGCATCGGTAGCCGCCGACCCAAAAGCCCTCGGGGAACTGCGCCAGCGTCTTGCCCTGGCTGCCAGGGTTTTCGAGCAAGGCATTGCGCCCGCCTCGGCTGTAGCTCAACACCCGCCCGCCAATCTCCGGCACGATCACCACCGCGCACTTGCCATGGTCATCGCGCAGACTCAACGCATTGGTCCAGCCGAGGAACACCCCTTGGTTCACCCCGGCCGGCAACGCCGCCCGCAACCCAGCGGGGACAAGCGCAAGCCACAGCGCCAGCAGTCCGGCAACGCGCCAGCGGTTTCCTCTTAAAGGTGTCATGGTGCGGCGAAGGGAACAGCTATTGCCGGGATGGCTCAGTTCACCACGTTCTGCGGCGGACCGGCGAGGAAGGCGCGGACATTGTCCACGGTGGTTGCCATCAAACGCGCGCGGGCGGCCTTGGCGGCCCAGGCCAGATGCGGCGTGATGAGGCAGTTGCGGGCGGTGAGCAGCGGGTTGTCGGCCTTGGGCGGCTCGGTGGACAGCACGTCCAGCCCGGCTCCGGCAAGCCGGCCCGTGTTCAGTGCGTCCGCCACCGCCGCCTCGTCCAGCAGCGGTCCGCGGCTGGTGTTCAGCAGGAAGGCGCTGGGCTTCATCAACGCGAGGCGGGCGGCGCTGACCACCGACTTGGTGTCCGGGGTGAGCGGACAGTGCAGGCTCAACACATCGGCCCGGCGGAAGACGGTTTCCAAATCGGCGAACTCGACGCCCGCCTGTGGCGGCTTCGGTGAACGGCTGGCAGCCAGAACCTTCATCCCCATGGCGCGGGCAATGTCCGCCGTCGCCTGTCCAATACGGCCCCAGCCGATGACGCCGAAGGTCAACCCATCCAGCTCCAGCAAGGGGTGCCGCCAGTAGGACCAGTCCGCCGACTTCACCCAGTCCCCCGCCCGGACGGAGTCCGCGTGCAGGCCGACGCGATGGCAAAGCTCCAGCAGCAGCGCGATGGTGAGTTGAGCCACGGCACGGGTGCCGTAGAGCGGAACGTTGCTCACCGGAATGCCGCGCTCGCGGGCCGCCGCGACATCCACGATGTTAAAGCCGGTGGCGGTGACGGCGATGAACCGCAGCTTGGGCAGCGCGGCGATGACCTCGCGGGGCAGCAGCGCCTTGTTCGTGATCACGATCTCCGCATCTGCACAGCGGGCGGCGACCTGGTCGGGCGGGGTGCGATCAAACAACTCAACATCACCGAGCGCCTTCAAGGCGTCCCAGCTCAAGTCACCGGGGTTAAGCGTGTAGCCGTCGAGGACAACAATCTTCATGCGCGGAAGTGAAGCGGAGGGAACGCGGCGGAGGAAGCAGGAAACGGACGTGAGGCGGACACTCTTGTCCGCTGTGACGGACTGGCCGGCAGGGGATTACGAAAGGGGGACAGGAGTGTCCCCACTACTTGGCGACGCGCAGCTTCACGTTCCGGAACCAGCACTCATCGTTGTGGTCCGTGAGCAGGATGTGGCCGGTCACCTTGGTGCCGAAGTCCTCGATCTTCTTGAACTTGCTCTTGGCCACGGCCTCCTTGAGCGCCGCGCTGCCGAGCTCGTATTCGAGCACCTTCGCCCCGTTGAGCCAGTGCTGGACGGTGTTGCCCTGCACCACCACGCGGGAGGCGTTCCACTCGCCGACGGGCTTGGTGGGCTTGTCCTTCGCGGGCGGGAGCACGTCGTAATACGCCGCCGTCTGGCGGTGCGGGCCGATCTTGCCGTCGGGATGGCCATCGTCATCGAGCATCTGATACTCGTGGCCCAGCGTGCCCTTGCGCGCCTCGGTGATGAAATACTTGATGCCGTTGTTGCCGTTCTTGGCGATGCGCCACTCCCATGCCAACTCCCAGTCGGCGCTGCCGCTGACGGGCTGCTCCGTCATGATGTCACCGCCGCCAATCTTCGCCTGCTTCTTGAGGATGCCGTCCTCCACGATCCAGCCGGCGCCGATCTTTCCGCCCTCCTTGTAAGTGCGCCAGCCGGCAAGCGACTTGCCGTCGAAGAGCAGCTTCCAGCCCGCCTGCTTTTCGGCGTCCGTGAGCGTGTTCAGATCGGCGGCCACGGCGGTGGCGGCGAAGGCGAGGAGGGCGAAGAGAGTTTTCATGGCGGTGAAATGGAGGCTGGGAAAGTCCGCTCAGAGCTTCCGCGAGCGGATGTTCCGATACCAGACTTCCTCGCCGTGGTGCTGAAGAACGATGCGGCCCTCGGGCTGTTCCATGAAGCCGGCCCAGCCCTTGAACTTGCTGGTCTCCAGCATCGCCTTGATCTCCGGGCTGCCCCACTTGTAAGTGGCGATCTGGGAGTCGTTGAGCCAGTGCTCGACGTTGCCACCCTTGATGACGAGGCGGGACTTGTTCCACTCGCCGGCGGGCTTGTAGGTCTTTTCCTTCATGCCCTTGCCGATGAGGTCGTAGAGCGAGCCGGCGGTGCGCTTCGGAAAGTTCGCCTTGCCGTCGGGATGCTTCTCGTCATCCAGCACCTGCATTTCGGGACCGGTGGCGTAGGCGGGCTTGCCGGGAATCTCCTTCACGCGGTAGATGATGCCGCTGTTCCCGCCGGGGGAGACCTTCCATTCGCACTCGAACTCGAAGTCGGCATAAACCTGCTCGGTGGCGAGGTCCACGGGCTTGCCGCCAGCGGAGCGGGGGATGGTCTTGATGGTGCCGTCTTCGATCTTCCACGCCTCGGCCGGGAAGGCCGTCTGGTTGTAGCCGCGGAGGCCATTTACGGCCTTGCCATCGAAGTGGACCACCCACGCGCCGGGATCGGCGGCCAGCGCGGTGAGTGTGGAGGTGAGGACGGTGGCGAAAACTGACGCGAGCATTCGGTTCATGATGGCGGGCAACAGGACGTTTGTGCGGCGCGCAAGGTGACAAGCCGGGGAAGCGCACGACAAGCAGATTCCAGCAACTTTGGGGTAGGAGACGACGTGAGGAGTCTCACTTGTTTCCCCAAGAAAGTCAGAGACTCCTCACGTCGTCTCCTACGAGGTTCGTTCAGAACCGCGCGAACTGCTCGAGTTCCTTCACGCGGGCATCAATCGCCTTCCGCGTCGCCTTCGTGGTGGCCACCACGCCGAAGCCTTCGCAGCAGAACGACGCGGTCACCGTGCCGTGAATGATGGCGCGGCGAAGATTCTTCTCCACATCGCCCTTCGCGCTGGCGAGGTAGCCGATCATGCCGCCGACGAACGAATCGCCCGCGCCGGTCGGGTCCACAACCTTCTTGAGCGGATAGGCGGGGGCGATGAAGAAGCCCTTCGGCCCGGACAGCACCGCGCCGTGGGAACCCTTCTTGATGATCACGTATTTGGGCCCCAACTGGTGGATCTTCTTCATGGCGGTGAAGACATTGTCCTCCTTGGTGAGCTGGTGCGCCTCGCCCTCGTTCAGCACGAAGGCATCCACGCGCTTGAGCAGCTTGAGCAGGTCCGGCAGCATGATGTTCATCCACAGATCCATCGTGTCCGCGATGACGAACTTGGGCCGGCTGAGCTGATCCACCACCGCGTGCTGGACGGGCGGGGAGATGTTGGCGAGCAGCACGTAGGGCGTGGTCTCGTAATCGCCCGGCAGCTTGGGCGACCAGTTCTCAATGACGCCGAGCACGGTGTTGAGCGTGCGGCGGTTGTTCATGTTCACCTCGTATTCGCCGGACCAGTGGAAGGTCTGGCCGTCCTTCACGCGCTCCAGACCCTTCATGCAGATGCCGTGCTTGGCATAAAGCTTGATGTATTTGGCCGGGAAGTCGCCGCCCACCACACCGAGCAGCTTGGTCGGGGCGAAGAAGCTCGCGGCGATGGCCGCGTGGCTGGCGGAGCCGCCGAGCAGGCGCGGGTTTTCCGCCTTGGGAGTCTTGATGGAATCGAGGGCCGTGGTGCCGACTACGAGGACGCTCATGCTGTATGGATAGGATGTCAGTTAGTTTGCGGGGCGGACGCTAGAGAATAAACCACCGCGCGGCAAGGCACTTGCAACCAAGAGCCGGCCTGATGCCGACTCACTCGCCTTGCGCCTCCAGCCGGGCCAGATACTCTTCCGGTGACTGCACAGGCAGCACACTCCCGGCATAATCCGGGCGATTGCGCGTGACGATGACGCTCACCCCGTCCTCCGCCGTCGCAGCCGCGTGTTGGATGGCGTCCTCGAAGTCCGTGAAGCCGGATGCCAGCGCGGACCGGATTTCCGCTTCCCCCACCGTTGACACCCGCACAAGGCGTTGAAGCTGGCCAAGCAATCGACGTGCTTCCTCCCGCCCCTTCAGTTTGCGGAGGATATAATGGAGGTTGCTGAACGAAAGCGATGACAGGCAGACGACGAGCTGGCCCGTCTCTGCAAGAGCGAAAAGGCGGTGGGCATACTCGGCAAAGGGCTGGCGATCTGCGAGGTGATCCAGTGCCACATCCGTGTCGAGGAAGAGTTTAGGCACCATGCTGCTTGAGCAGTTCCTCGGTCAGCACCGTCCGTTCCTCAAACCCGGGTGGCAAGGCCACCGCACCCCGCAACGCATCCGTGATCGGAGTTTTGCCTGCCCGGCTGTCGCGCCAGTTGCGCGCCATCACCCGGAGCTGCTGGCTCACCACTTGGGCGACGGTCGTGTGCCGTGACCGGGCCTCTTCCTCTGCCAGACGGAGGACATCGGACTCCAAATCAAGGGTCAAGGTTGCGCTCATGAGGTGAAGCTATCGTGCCCCGCGTCGCACGACAAGCTCGCTACTGGGAACAAACGCCCTTCTCCCCGGCACATGCAACCTTGCGCCCTCCCCGGCCCTCTCCTTAAATCCTCGCGTGCCGACCAAAGTCATCGCCGTGGCGAACCAGAAGGGTGGCGTGGGCAAGACCACCACCGCCGTCAACCTCGCCGCCTGCCTCGCCGCCCTCGGCCAGCGCGTGCTGCTCGTGGACATCGACCCGCAGGCCAACGCCACCAGCGGCGTCGGCCTGCCCAAGACCGAGGGGGCCAGCAGCTATCGCGCATTGCTGGGGGAAGGCACGCTTGCGGACCACATCCTGCCCACCGCGTTCGAACGGCTGGCCATCGTTCCCAGCGAAGTGGACTTGTGCGGCGCGGAGATCGAGCTGTCCCGGCTGGAGAATCATCTGCACCGGCTCAAACAAGCGCTGCAGCCGGTGCGTGACGCGGGCCAGCATGACCTCATCGTCATTGATTGCGCGCCGTCACTGGGGATTCTCACGCTCAACGCCTTCGCCGCCGCGGACGCGCTCCTGGTGCCGCTCCAGTGCGAGTATTACGCGCTGGAAGGCATCTCGATGATCCACCGCGTGCTCGGCCAGGTGCGCGACTCCGGAGTGAACCCGAAACTGGAACTGCTGGGCGTGGTGATGACGATGTTCGACGGCCGCACGCGGCTCTCGCAACAGGTGCTCAGCGAGGTGCGCGAGCACTTCGGCGACAAGGTGTTCGAGACCGTCATCCCGCGCACGACGCGACTGGCGGAGGCGCCGAGCCACGGGCAGCCCATCATCCACTACGACAAATACAGCGCCGGAGCTGCCGCCTACGAGGTGCTGGCGCAGGAGGTTCTGGAGCGGTTGAAGGCCGGGTAGTGGATCGAGCCACAAGGAGGCGCAGAACGCTCAAGAGGAAAGCGGGGAAACGTTCAACTTCCAACGTTGAACGTTCAATGAGCGGCTGTGGTGTCCCCGCAAGGTTTTGAACATTGAGCGTTGGAAGTTTTTTGCTTCAGCTTTGTGCTTTTTGCGCCCTCTCGCGGCAAAACCAACTGCTGTGTGGGCCTTACAACTCGTTCTCCTTGTCCTCGTAGAAGAGCCGGTAAGCGCGGTCGTAATCCGCCTCGGGCACCAGCACGTTCGCCTCGCGGTTCAAGTCGCCGTCGTCGGGCAGCGACGGGTCCACGAACTCCTGCACCGCCGCGATGCCGTGCTTCTCCAGCATCATCACGAGCATCTCGGTGTTGATGACCGGACCGGTGTAGAAGTGCTTCATGGCAGCTTGCGAGCGACCTGCTCCGCCAGTGTCGCCAGCCACTTCGCCGCGTCCGCCTTCGCCTGCTCCGGCGAGGTCAGTTGCGTCAGCCCGCTCGCGGATTGAAATAGTTTCCGCAGCACGGCTTCGTCCCGCACCACGCCGCCGAGGCCGAGGCACGGCAGCTTGCGGGCGCGGCAGCGCACCGCGATTTCGCCCGGCCCCTTGCCCATCAGCGAGGAGCGGTCCAAGGAACCTTCGCCGGTGATGACCAAGTCCGCCGAGCGCAAGTGCTCGTCCAGCTTCGCGTGCCGCGCGATGAGGTCGAAGCCCGGCTCGAGCTTCGCGCCTGCGAACGCGCACAGCCCGAAGCCCAGCCCACCCGCCGCACCCGTGCCGGGAGCGCCTGCGAGGTCGCGGCCAAGTTGTGTCTTCACCGTGTTCGCCAACCGGCGCAGCGCGCGCTCGGCGCTGGGAAACTCCTCCGGGCGCAGGCCCTTCTGGGGCCCATACACGCGGGAGCAGCCGCGCGCGCCGAGGAGTTTGTTCTGCACGTCCACGGCCACGATGAGCTGCGGGAAGAGCTTGCGGCGGCGCGGCGCGACGAGCCGGCGCAATTGCTGCAGGTGCGTCCAGCGGAACAGCTCCTCGTCGCGGCCATTGAAGAACTGCCAGCCCAGCCCACGCGCCAGCCCGGCCCCGCCGTCATTCGTCGCGCTGCCGCCGATGCCCACGAAGCACCGCCGCGCGCCCTGCTTCGCCGCCGCTTGCAGGACGGCGGCGAGGCCGAGCGTGTCGAGCTGGAACGGGTGAAACTGCTTCGGTGGCAGCATCGCGAGGCCGATGATGTTCGCGGACTCGATGACGGCCGTCTTGGACTTCGCATCCCACCACCACACGCCTTCGAGCGGGCGATGCGCGGCATCTACCGTGCGGACTTTTTGGAGTTTTGCCCCGAGCGCTCCGCTCAGAATCTCCCCAAAGCCATCGCCGCCGTCGCTGATGGGCAGGAGGGTGAGGCGATCCTTGGGCCGGGCCTTGCGCCACCCGGTGGCGATGGCTTCGGCGGCGGCCTGTGCAGTGAGCGTGCCTTTGAACTTGTCCGGGGCGATGAGAATGCGGAGTGACATGGCGGCAGCTTAATGGCGGCGACCCGCGTTGTCAGCCGCGCTATGTGGCAGCCGGAGTTCCTCGCAGAACAAAGGCTTGTCAATGCGGCTTCCCGTGGCACTTTACGCCCACGGAACTAACCTGACTGCCATGAACAAACCTAAAATTATCGCTTACCTGAAACCTTCTTGCGGCTGGAGCATGGGCGTGCGCGCCGTGATGAAGAAATACGATCTGCCCTTCGAGGACCGCGACATCATCAACCGTCCGGACCAGTTCGAGGAGATGGTCCAGAAAACCGGCCAGACCAAGCAGCCGACGCTGGACATCAACGGCCAGATGCTCGCCGACGTGAGCGGCGACGAGGTCGAGGCCTTCCTGCTCTCCAACGGCCTGGTGTCGCCGAACACCAAGCAGCCGGACGCGCCGACGAACCAGCCGTGCGCCCACGAGATGCCCGGCGGCGCGCCGATGGCCTTCAAGCGCTAAACCAGCAGCTACCGTCAAAGCCGCCGACCACGAAGTCGGCGGCTTTTCCGTTTTCAACCCTTCGCGAAGACGGCCGCCTACTCATCTTCCGCCCCCACTTCGAGCATCTCGCCGGCTTGGGCAAGCTGAGCGCTGTTGCCCAGCAGGAGCAGTTTGTCCCCCGCACGAATCTCCTCATCCGGACCGGGGTTGACGTGGTTTTCACCGTTGCGCTCGATGCCCACCACGCTGGCCCCGGTGCGGCTCCGCAGTTCCAGCTCGCGGATCAGCTTGCCCACGACTGGTGAGTGCGGCCCCACAGACACCACGCGCAGTTGGGCGTGGGAAAGCAGGCGGAAGAACTGGGTGGTGCTCTCCGGTCGCGCGGGGGGCGGACGGTCGAACGTCTCGATCAGGGCGACTTGCGCCTTGGAATGCCATTTCACAAACGCCCGCCACCACCCCCACATCACCAGCGCCACGATGACCACCAGCACTATCAGCACCTCGCGTGGCGGGAGCAGCGGCGCGCTCAACGCCAACACCAGCAACGCCAGTGCCACCGCGCCCGCCAGCGGGATGGCCTGCGCGATGACGGCCCGGATGCTGGCCGTGCTTTCTCCGGCCGCCGCCGGGCGCACACTCACCTCGGCCAGCAGCAGCCCCAGCGCCTGAAGCTTGCGGAAGGTGGCAATGAGCAGGGGCAGGGCCAGCACGGTCGCCGCCAGCCACAACACGGCGTGCAGGCCGATTTCCCCGCCGGGCAAGGCCGGCAACCAAGCCGGCCGGCGCTGGGCGAGGAACGCGGCCACGATGTAAACCGCCGCCACCAGCGCGAGGTTCAACCCCATCTGCCAGATCCACTTCCGCACCATGCGGCCGGCAAACCCTGCGCGGCGGCCCTCGCGCAACCGGCCCAGCCACTCAGTGTAGAGCTCCAGATAATTCGTGATCGCGCGGGGCGCGTGCCGGCTCCACAATGCAACCAGATCGTCCGACCGGCGCAACCGAATCGGGGTGGCGAACGCAGTGAGCACGGAGACGGCCACCGCGATGGGATAAAGGAATTCGCTCGTGACTTTGAGCTGCAATCCCAGCGCAGCAATGATGAAGGAAAACTCGCCAATCTGCCCCAGCCCGTTGCCCACGCGCACCGAGGTCCAGTTGCTGTTGCCGGCGACGAAGGTGCCAAAGGCGCAGGCCACGGACTTGCCGACGACCACCGCCAGGGTCACAACCAGAATGGGCAACCAATGCTGCGCCAGCATCTGCGGATCGATCAGCAGGCCGATGGCGACGAAAAAGACCGCGCAAAACAGATCCCGCAGCGAGCTGGTGAGAATTTCAATACGTCCGATCTCCCGCGCTTCCGCCACCACGGCACCAATGATGAACGCCCCCAGCGCCACGCTGTAGCCCAGCTTCAGCGCCAGCAGTGACACGCCAAAGCAAAGCCCCAGCACCGTCACCAGCAAAACCTCATTGCTGCGCAGCTTCGCCACCCAGCCGACCAGCTTCGGCACCAACAACAGCCCCAGCACCACCGCCACCACCAGAAAGATCGCCAGCCGCCCCAGCGTGTCCGCCACCTGCCCGGCCTGCAGCCCGCCGGTCATTGCGATGCTGGACAGGAGCGCCAGCAGCACGATGGCCAGAATGTCCTCCACGATGAGAATGCCGAAGATGAGCTGCGCAAACGGCTCCTTCTGCTGCCCGCTTTCCTGCAGCGCCTTCACGATGATGGTGGTCGAGGAAATCGAGATCATGGCCCCCAGAAAGAGCGAGTCCATCCGGGACCAGCCAAACCACTGGCCGATCTGGTAGCCCACCAGAATCATCAGCACGATTTCCAGCGGCGCGGCAATCAACGCCGTCAAACCCACCTTGCGCAGCCGCCGGAGGCTGAACTCCAGTCCGAGCGAAAACATCAGGAAGACAATGCCCAGCTCCGACAGCGTCTTGATCGTGGCTTCATCGGAAACCAACGGCTGCGGCAGCAGATGCGGTCCGATCAACACCCCCGCGAGAATGTAGCCCAGCACGACCGGCAGCCGGAGCTGGTGGAACAGCACCGTCACCAGCCCCGCCGCCATCATCACAATGGCCAGATCTTGAAGGAAGGTCGCGCCGTGCATGGTCCTGTGGTTATCGCGCCGGCTGGCAGCACCGTGCCCGCCGCGCACCCCGCTTCTCTACGGCCTGCCTTGGGGGCGTGGCAAGTTTGCTCCCGACATCGCCCCGGAACCGCCAGACAAACGGCCGATCAGAACTGCACCTTCGGCGCTTCCTTCTCCGCCTGCGGCGTCTCGAAGAACGGCTCTTCCTTAAAGCCCAGCATCCCGGCAATGAGCACGGCCGGAAAAGTCTGGATGCCGGTGTTCAACTTCGTCACGGCGTCGTTGTAAGTCTGGCGGGAGAACGCAATGCGGTCCTCCGTGCCGGTCAGCTCGCCCTGCAACGACGTGAAGTTCGAGTTCGCCTTGAGATCCGGATACGCCTCCGAAACGACCAGCAACCGCGCCAGCGCGGAACTGACCTCGCCCTCCGCCTTGATCTTGTCCGCGGGCGTCGTTGCACTGGTGGCCCGGGCCCGGGCGGCGATGACGCGCTCGAGCGTCTCGGATTCGTGCTTGGCGTAGCCTTTGACCGTGGCGACGAGGTTGGGAAGCAGATCATGGCGGCGCTTGAGCTGCACATCGATCTGCGCCCACGCGTTCTTCACCGCCTGCCGCAGACCAACAAGACCGTTGTAGATGCCGACCGCCCACAGGCCGACAATGACGACGATGGCGACCACCACCCCAAGGAAGATCAGGAACGGAATCATGGCGCGAGCGTATCAGCCGCAAGCACCTTGGCAATGGCGCGGAAGCTACAAGCCCGCACGGGGTTTGTAGCTGAAGCCTTCCTCAGGCCGGAGCTTTCACCGCCAAGTTGATGCTCATCACACCGCCCAGGAAGCTAACGATTCGCGGGTCCGGAGCTCCGAGCGAGCGCAACATCTTGTCCACGCCGCGCTGTGCCGGGTAATGCTGGAGTGATTCGAGGATGTAGGCATAAGCCGCCGCATTGCGGCAAAAGATCCGGCCGAACACCGGCACCGCGATGCGCAAGTAAGCGAAATAGGCTGCCCGCCACGCCGCGTTGTCCGGCTTGCCGAAGTCCAGCACCAGCAGGCGTCCGCCCGGCTTGAGCACGCGCCACATCTCGCGCAAGCCGGCCTCCACGCTCGCGAGATTGCGCAGCCCATAGCTGATGGTCACGACATCAAAGTGCGCATCGGGAAACGGCAGGCGCAACGCATCGCCTTGCAGGAAGACCGGCCCGTCCAGCCCGCCAGCCTTGGCCCTCCGCGCCTCCGCCACCGCGAGCATGGGCGCGCTGAAATCCACGCCCGTGGTATGTGCTCCGGCGGCGGCGAGGGCGAAGGCCACGTCACCGGTGCCGCAGCAAAGGTCCAGCGCCGTGTCCCCCGGTTTCACAGCGGCGAGTTGCAGCAGCCGGCGTTTCCACCAACGATGCAGGCCGAAACTTTGCAGATCGTTGATGAGGTCGTAGCGCGGCGCGATCGCGGCGAAGAGGTCATTGACCCGCTCCGCCCGCTGCTCGCCTGTCTGGTAATAGCCGCTGCCCATCGGGCGGAAGCTAGCCTGCCCACCCGCTTTCGCCTGCAAAATTCTGCCCGGTCGAAGCGTTGCCAGCGGCACTCAGGGATTCATCCGCCAGATCGTGAAGTTCAGCGCGGCGGCAAAGGTCACCCAGAGCAGATACGGCACGAGCAGCCAGCTCGCCGTGCGCTCGACGGCCCGGAACTCCCGGAGCGTGAGGGCGATGGCCAGCCAGAGCAGCACAATCTCCACGAACGCCCAGCCGGGCAATTTCAGCCCAAAGAAGAGCGGCGTCCAAGCAGCGTTGAGCGCGAGTTGCACCAGCCAGCATCGCAACGGCAACGTCCACCCAACGCGCCGCCACACCCGCCACGCGGCCGTGGCCATGAGCAGGTAAAGCACCGTCCACGCCGGGCCGAAGACCCAGCCCGGCGGCGTCCAGCCGGGCTTGGCCAGTGCGCGATACCAATCGCCCGGCGGACACCAGGCACCGGCCAGCGGCGCGAGGAACGTCAGGCCGATGAAGCCGGCGAGAGGCAGTGTGGATTGAGCCTTCATCCCTTCGCTACGGCGAAACCTTGCGCCATTCCGCTTCCACCCCGCGCCGCGTGATCCAGTCGTGCAATGCGTCCCGATCCAGCAGATCGCCGGACACGTTCAGGATGGCGCGGATGTCCCGCAGGTGCTTGTCCGAGCCGCCCTCGCGGTAGAACTCCAGCTTGCGGACAATGACGCACTCCGGAGGCGCGACGCTGATAGTTTCACTCCCGAACTCAAGGCGGCGAAGGTGGCGAAATGCCCAAGCATTAAGTTCGTCGCGCCCGGTAGTGTAGAGGTCAGCTTTGTAGCTCGTGCCGGTGTGGATCACGTTAAATTGTCCGTGTTCGGGCCGCGCGATCTCGGCGGCGATGATTTCGGCGGCCGGCAAGTAGAACTCCGGCGCGGGAAAGGCTTCGGCCAGTCGGGGAATGTCCAGCGGGCGCAGGAACACGACGATGTCCACGTCGTTGGTGAAGCGTGGCTCCCCGTAAAGAATGGAAGCTACGCTGCCAGCGACCATATAGCGCACGCCGAGCTGGTTCAGCGGGCGCAGGAACAGCAGGGAAAGTTCAGCTTCGGGCATTGCTGAAGTTGCGCTTCACCTCCGCCACCACCTGCTCCTCCGTCCAGTCTGGATGCAGCGACCGCAGCCATGCGGCCTTCATCCGCCAGGCCGACCAGTAGAGTTGCTCGGCGATTTCTAATCGCCGGCCCGGCGTCATCCGCCGGAGAATGGCGAACTGCTCCGGGCTGGTCTGTTCATCCGCTAGCATGACTCACTCCTCCTCCGCGAAGTAATCAGAATCAACCCGCTTGACCTCGTAGGCGGCAGCCGTGGCAACTCCAATGCCATAGTCCATCATCAGCTCCGCTAGTTCCTCACCATCAATAAGGATGATTTTGCTGTTCCTCAAACCCGCAGCATACTCACGCGCTTCCTTTGTGAACTGGGAAGTCGTAATGAAAATCCCCTTCACGGCTCCGTGTCCTGATAGCGCCCCCTGAAACTGCTGCACTTCGGGGCGGCCGACGGCCTTGTCAGTCCAACGCTTCGCCTGGGTGTAGATTGTGTCCAATCCAAGCCGGTCCTCCTTGATGATGCCATCCACACCGCCGTCTCCTGAGCGTCCCAGCGCCTTGCCAGCATCAATGCGTGAGCCACCGTAGCCCATCTTTACAACCAGCTCGACGACCAGACGCTCGAAAAACGCTGCGGAGCAACTCTTGACCCTTTCCAGCAAGTCGCTGGCGAGTTGAGCGCGAAGAACCTGATAGCCATTCTCTATCGCCTCCAAGGGAGTCCTCGACGCTGAACTATCCTGAGTAGAATTTACGCCGCTGTCCTCATCCCGCTTCGCGCGAAACTGCTGAAACTCCGGAAATTCAGCCAGAAGGCGCATATCAACCCGCTTGGGGTTTCTCCCCAACACTTCCCGCCCTCGCGGAGTGATTTGAACGCATCCTCGGCGTGGCGTGGAAAAGAGACCGGCCTTCCGCATATGGGTAATTCCCCACTGGACTCGGTTATAGAACTGCGGTGCCCGCCCGCTGGGCAGCAATCGTGCAAGCTCTTCCTCCGTAAGCTTGAACTCTTTGGCCAACACCTCACTGACTTCCCGAACAGGAACGGCCTCTGCCTTGGCAGCCACATGCCGCAGAGCCGGCAACATCAAGCTCTGGAAATCAGGTATTGCCATGCCCAGAGGCTAGAGGAGTGCTCTGACTTTTGCCAGCGCCTCATCCAGTTTCGTCGCATCCTTGCCGCCGCCGCGGGCGTTGTCGGGTTTGCCGCCGCCTTTGCCGCCGACGATGGGGGCGATCTGCTGGATGATTTTCCCGGCCTGCACCTTGGCCGTGAAGTCCGCCGAGACGTTGGCAATGAGCGTGACCGCGCCGCCCGCGCCGCCGCCGAGGACGATCACGCCCTTGAACCGGCTCTTGAGCGCGTCCACCACGGCCTGCAGGAACTCGCCGTCCGCGTCGCCGAGATTGTGGGCGATGAGTGGCGTGCCGTTGATGGTGTGCGCGCGGCTGAGGAGTTCGCTCGCGGCGTTTGAGGCGTTGCGGGCGACGGCGAGCTTGAGCTGCTTCTCCAGTTCCTTCTGCTGCGCGAGGACGGCCTCGATCTTCTTCTCCAGTTCGTGGATGGGGGAACTGACTTTGCCCGCGACGCTCTTGATGAGTTCGCGGTCCAGGCGCATCGCGTCGAAGGCGGTGAGGCCGGCGACGGCTTCGATGCGGCGCACGCCGGCGGCAATCGCGCTCTCGCCGACGATGCGGAAGAGGCCGATCTCGCCGGTCGCGCGGGTGTGCGTGCCGCCGCAGAGTTCCATGCTATAGCCGTCCAGCTTGTTGGCCCCGCCGCCGATTTGCACCACGCGGACGGTGTCGCCGTATTTGTCGCCGAAGAACTGCATCACGTCCTTGCGGGACTTCACGTCGGCGTGCGGGACTTCGGTCCACGAGACGCCCGCGTTCTCGACGATGCGCTCGTTGACGAGCCGCTCGATGTCCGCGACCTGCGCGGGCGTGAGCGCGGCGCTGTTGAAGTCGAAGGTCAGCTTGTCCGGGCCGACGAAGGAGCCTTTCTGCGACGCCTCCTTGCTCACGACTTCGTGCAAGGCCCAGTGCAGCAGATGCGTGACCGTGTGATGGCGCTGGATGGCGTCGCGGCGGGCCTTCTCGACGGTGAGCGTGACGGTGGCGCCGACGGCGGGGGCGTCGCCGCCCTCGACGAAGTGCAGCCAGGTGTTGCCGGACTTCTGGGTGTTGACCACGCGCCAGAGCTGGCCGCTGCCGGTGAGTTCGCCGGTGTCGCCAAGCTGGCCGCCCATCTCGGCGTAGCAAGTGGAGGTGTCGAGCACCACGGCGGTCTTGTCCTTGAGGCCGACGACTTCGAGCACGCGCGCGGGCGTCTCCAGCGCGTCGTAGCCGAGGAAGCGCGTGGGCGTATTGGTCTCGATTTGGGACAGCTCGATGACCGTCTTCTTCTGCGCGGCGCGGGCGCGGGCCTTCTGCTCCTCCATCAAGGCGTTGAAGCCGGCCACGTCCACGGTCAGGCCGCGCTCGCGGGCCATCAGCTCGGTGAGGTCGAGGGGGAAGCCCTGTTCGTCATAAAGGCGGAAGGCGAAAGCACCGGAAATGACTCCGTGCGCCACCGAGGCGGCGGGCAGGTTGCCCGCCGCAACGGGCTGGTAGCCCGTTCCACCCGGAACCGTTCCCGCGCCACCCGTGCCAGCGCTCGCAATGGTTGGCATCGCAGCCTCCGCCTTTGGAGCCACGACCTCTGCCTGGGTGGAACGGGCCACCGGCCCGTTCTGCCGGGCAACCTGCCCGGCAGCCGGCGCGTAGGGGAGCGACGCCGGTGCCACATACGGCTGGGCGGCCTCGATGTCCTGCGTCCACAGCCACCGATACGGCGTCTGCTGGTCCACGATGCCCGCCGCCCACGGGTTCCCGCACACGTAGCGGAACTTCTCCTCCAAGTCGCGGTCCGAGCGGATGAAGCGATCGAACCGCTCGTCCTGCCAAAGGATGCCGGAGGTCTTCTCCAGCTTGTTCACTTCCTTTGCGGAGAAGGATTTGATGGAGTGAAAAATCTCTGACAGCGGCCAGAACACCGGGTTTCCTTCCCTGTCTTCCTCCTTGATGCCGGGTTGGAAAATCATGTGCACGTGATCCGGCATCACGCACGCGGCCACCAGCCGGTAACGGCTCTCGCGCCAGTGCAGAATGCAATCGAAGACGATGTCCCGCGCGGCGGGCGAAAGCGTCCGGCCACCATGGGTCCGGAAGTTCACCGCGTAGATGGCCCAAGGTTTCTCGAAGTGCGGAAGATTGCGCTTGGCGTAGGTAGCCCCCGGGGCGGCGGGCAAGTTGCCCGCCGCAACGGGCCGGTGGCCCGTTCCACCCGGCACAGGCAGGTTGCCCTGCAAGCGGGCGACCTCGTCGTTGAAGAGGGCGATGCCCTTGTCCAACGTCTTGTTGAAACTCTCCTCCTCCAGCTTGAGCACATCCTTAACATGCTGCTTGCGCGTGCGGATTTCGGGGAAGACATCGCCCATCGTCGCGGCGAGCACGTCCACGAGCTTGTAGAAGAACGGCTCGTGGAAGCCGAGCGTGCGGCCGTAGCGCACCGCGCGGCGCAGGATGCGGCGCAGGACGTAGTTGCGGTCGGTGTTGCCCGGCTGGATGCCGTCCGCGATGGCGAAGCTCAACGTGCGGATGTGGTCGCCGATGACGCGGAAGGCGATGTCCACCTTCTCCTGCTCGGTGTCGCCGGTGCTGCCGGACTTGGGCAGCGTGGAGCCGTATTTCTTCCCGCTCATCTTCTCCAGCTCGTCGAAAATCGGGCGGAAGATGTCGGTCTCGTAGTTCGAAATCTTCGCGTTGGCGAAGTCCGAGAACATCTTCGTCCCTTGCATGATGCTGGTCACGCGCTCGAAGCCCATGCCGGTGTCCACGTGCTTGGCCGGGAGCGGGCTGAAGGTGCCGTCGGGGTTCGCGTTGAACTGGATGAAGACGTTGTTCCAAATCTCGATGCACTCGGCGGAGCCTTTGTTGACGAGCAACCCGCGCGTGTCGCCAGCGGGCGTGAGGTCCACATGGAGTTCGGAGCACGGGCCGCAGGGGCCGGTGTCGCCCATCATCCAGAAGTTGTCTTTCTTGTTGCCGTTGACGATGTGGACGGCGGGGTCGAGGCCCACGCTGCGGAACTTCGCGGCCCAGATGTCCCACGCCTCCTGGTCGAACTCGCTGGGGTCGCCCTTGGATTTGTCGGGGTTGTAAACGGTCGCGTAGAGCCGCTGCGGCGGGAACTTCCAGACTTCGATGACCAGCTCCCACGCCCAACTGATGGCCTCCTGCTTGAAGTAGTCGCCGAAAGACCAGTTGCCGAGCATCTCGAAGAACGTGTGGTGGTAGGTGTCCAGCCCCACGTCATCGAGGTCGTTGTGCTTGCCGCCGGCGCGGATGCACTTCTGGGTGTCGGCGGCGCGGCCGGGGGAGTAGGGGCACTTCGTCTCGTTGAGGAAGATGGGCACGAACTGATTCATGCCGGCGTTGGTGAAGAGCAGGTTCGGGCTGTCCGGCATGAGGCTGGACGAGGGGACGATGGTGTGCTGCTTCGACCGGAAGAAGTCGAGGAACGACTGGCGGATTTGCGTGCTGGTCATCATGGCGGACAAAAGTAATCAGTGTTCAGTGTTCAGTAATCAGTTGGCTCGGTTCAGGTGTTGTGGCCGGCGGAAGAGGCCCACTGAACACTGATAACTGAACACTGAATACGCTCGGTAAACAGGGCGGGGAGCTTAGGTGAAGCGGGCGCGGCAAGGCGAGGGGAAGTTTTTGGCTTCGGGCTGTCTCGGGCGGGATTTTTCACCCGGCAAATGGGGGCGGCGCACCGGACAGCGGAGGGTTGGAAATTGGCAGTTTTTGCGAAGTCACAGCACCGACGAGGCGGAAAGTTCCAGCAGCGAGTTCCCGGAGGCCGGCACCGCACGGCGGTGCGCCGGGAGCGCGGATTAGAATCCGAACCTGATTCACGCTTATGTATCCCAACTGTGGCCCCGAACACCTTGGCGCAAATTTTGAGGATGCCCGCTACTTCGGCAGCCGGCGCGAGTTCCTGAACCGCATGGGCACCGGCTTTGGCGCGCTGGCGCTGGTCAGCCTGCTGAAGGACGAGCTGGTGCCGTCAGCGCAGGCGCAGGCTTCCGGCGGGCTGCTGGCCCCCAAGCAGCCGCATTACAAGGGCACGGCCAGCCGCGTCTGCCACATCTACCAGAGCGGCGGCCAGGCGCATCAGGACACGTGGGACCCCAAGCCGGAGCTGACCGCGGCGGCCGAGCAGAGGCGCAGCGACCGCAAACTGCTGGCGTCGCCCTTCAAGTTCACCCCGCAGGGCCAGAGCGGCCTGGAGATGAGCGAGGTGTGGCCTGAGTTGAGCAAGATGGCCGACGAGCTGTGCGTGATCCGCTCCATGTATACGGCCGCGCCAGCGCACGGGCCGGCGACGTTGATCCAGACTTGCGGCGATTTCCGCCTGCCCAAGCCGTCGCTGGGCGCGTGGGTGGTTTATGGGCTGGGCAGCGAGAATCAGAACCTGCCGGCCTTCATCGCCATGAACCCCGGCGGGTATCCCGGCGAAGGCGCGTTGAACTGGCAGTCCGCGTTCATGCCCGGCGCGTTCCAAGGCACTTACGTGGACCCCAACAAGAACGACATTGACCAGATCATCGAGAACATCCGGTCCACCTTCACCTCGGGTCGCGAGCAACGGATGCAGTTGGACCTGCTGAACCGGCTCAATGAGATTCACAAGCAGAAGCGCCAGTGCGAAGGCGCGCTGGACGCCCGCATCCAGTCCTTCGAGCTGGCCTACCGCATGCAGTCGGACGCGACCGAGGCGTTCGATGTGCAGCGCGAGCCGGCCTACGTCAAGGAGGCCTACGGCTTGAACTCGCCGAACCGCACGGTCCAGGCGCAGGCGCGGCAGTTCATCCTTGCCCGGCGTCTGCTGGAGCGGGGTGTGCGCTTCGTGCAGGTGTGGAACGGCGGCTGGGATACGCACAATGATGTCCTCAACGCGGTGGCCCGGAGCGCCGGCAACATTGACAAGCCCGTGGCCGCCTTCCTCAAGGACTTGAAGGAGCGCGGCATGCTGAAGGACACGCTGGTGGCCTCCAGCACGGAATTTGGCCGCAGCTCCACCGAGGACGGTCCCGGGGGACGCACGCACAACGCCCAGGCCTTCTCCTCCTGGCTGGCAGGCGGCGGCATCAAGGGCGGCATGGCCTACGGCTCCACCGATGAACTGGGCGCGCAGTCCGTGGAGCAGAAGGTGAGCGTGCATGAGCTGCACTCCACGATCCTGCACGCGCTGGGTTTTGACTCGGAGAAGCTGACTTTCCGCAACAGCGGGCGCGACTTTCGGCTTACGGATGTCTCCGGGGCCCAACCGGTCAAAGCACTGTTCACCTGACCACGCCCCTTCAGCCACCTCCGCCGGGTGCGCCTCAAGTCAGATCCACCCACTGCCGGACCTCGGTCGAACGCAGCGCTGCGTCCGTCACCGCCTGCATCCGGGCTCCGTCGTGGAAAGTCACCGCGCACGGCCGCTGCTCCCGGATGGCATTCACAAACTCCACCGCCTGGTCGTAACGGAAGCTCACCAGGGGATCGCCGGCCCCGGGATCGCGGGGCGAACCCGGCCAGGTGTAAAATTCCTTGGGCACAGGCAGCGCCTTCAGGCCCGGCCCGCCCACTTTGCCAAACTGCAGCTCGTTCCAGCTCCCGGTGGTGAAGCTGAAGCTGGCCTCACTGCCGTTCAACTCCACCCGGTCCGGGCTGCGCCAGCTTTCATTGGTGCCGCTGGCCAGTTTTGAACTCTCCAGCACCCCGCTCGCGCCGTTCTGAAATTCCGCCAGAATCGCCACCCAGTCATCCGTGTCGTTGGGCGCGCCATCCCGCGTCGGCGTCAACGTCATCAGGTTCGCGACCAGCCGCTTCATCGGGCCGATGAGATGGTGCGCGAAGTCAATGCGATGCGAGAGCATGTCGCCAATTTCACCCGTGCCGGCGAGGCGCTTCTGCTGCCGCCAGCCCAGGTTCCGCGTGCCCCAGTCCTGCAACCGGCACGAACGGTAGTGATAGGGCCGGCCCAGTTCGCCCTGATCCACGAGGTGCTTAAGATAACGCATGGCCGGCACGAAGCGATACGTGAACGCGGTCATGTGCCGGACCCCCGCCTTGTCCGCCTCCTCGGCCATCTGCTTCGCATCCGCCGCATTCAGCGCGAGGGGCTTTTCACTCAGCACATGCTTCCCGGTGCGGGCGGCGGCGATGGCCACCGGCGGATGAAACGCATTCGGGGTGGCGATGATGATGGCGTGGACGTCGTCGCGGCTGACGATGTCCTCCCACTTGGTGGAGGTGACGGGCGCGCCGGTTTCCTTCCGGGCGGCTTCCAGCGTCGCCGGATTGGCGTCGCACAGGGCGTGAATCTTCACGTCCCGGCACAACTTGAGGCCGGGAACGTGGTTTTGGAGGGTGATGCCGCCGGTGCCGATGATGGCAATGTTCAATGTGCTCATGCGAAAAACGTGGCGAGTATGGGGAGCGAAGGAGCAAACGCAAGCGGGCGGAGACCAGCAACCCAACGAGGGGGTGCATCTCACTTTCTTGCACCGGCCAAAGCGCTCTCTCATTAGCACCCGGCTTCAGCCGGGTGTGGCGGGGAAGTCACGGCCCAAACCGTTTCAACGGTTTGGGTCCGAACACAGGGCGGCCCGACGACACGCAGAAAGCCGTTGAAACGGCTCATGCCTCCCCCGGCCACTTCACCGGGCTGAAGCCCGGTGCTAATGAGAGGGTGCCAGAAAATGAGGTGCGCCCCCAACGAGGTTTCCTGCGCATGCCCTCAGTCATGATTCTGTGCTCCAAGATTTTGTGAACCTCCGCTCTTTTCACAGAATCATTTTGGGAGAGATTTCTGGCGGCCGGGGGCTACGCGGTCAGCCTCGGCGGTTCACTCCTCTCGCCGGGCACTTCACCAACGCCGGTGGCATGGCGCAAGTGCGTGGCGAGCCAGTGCAACTCGTCGTTGGTCAGGTGGCTGAAGAAGCCGTGGGCCTTGCCATCCGTCGTGTGAATCTGAAGTTCCTGCACCGGCACGTTGTTGATGACCAACCCGCTGTTGTCCACGCGAATGGCGGCCACCTCCGCCGGGTCACGCCTGAAGGTTTTACCGCCGAAGAGCGACTGCTGCACGATGATGAACTCGGTGCGCGAGGCGCGGAGACTGGCCTTCCGGCGCATCTGGTTCACCGCGCCCGTGAGCAGGCCGACACCGACCAGACCGAACAGGCCGACCACGACCCCGGGGATGGGCTGGTCTTGGTTGCGCCGCTGCTTCTGCGGCTCGGGGGCGAACAGGAACACCGCCCCGACCACGCCGACGAACACGAGCCAGATGATGGCAAAAGCGAGCATGCCGCGGGTGCTGCGCGCCCCTTGCGGCGGCACCACCGCGACGATGCCGCCGGCCTGTTCCGTGAGGCGGAGGGTCGTCGTGGGCGGCGGGTCAAACCTGTCGCCGGCAATCGGCCCCTGGTCGGTCGCCGTGTGGGTGACGACCCGGGCGAGCGGCGGCGGCAGCGTGGTGCCGGTTTGAATAGCCAGGTCGGCGGTGAGACGTGCGGCCAAGCTCTCCATCCACGCCCGTGGATATCCCATCGTCACCAAACGCGGATTGGCGGTGCCCACCTCGGCTGCGAGCGTTCCCACGTCCGCCATGGCGCCCGACTTGACGGGTTGGCCATTAACGCGCACGGCGTCCGTGGCCAGCGTGAACCGGTGGATGTCCTTGAGCGGAATGCGCCGCGTCCACCAGAACGGCCCGCCCCGTTCGCGTGCGACCAGTTCGCCCGACTGGATTTCAATTTCACAGCGCCCGCAAAACATGAACACGCCGAGCCCGACGACGCCGAGCCCGACACCCAGAAACGGAACGCCAAAGAGTGCAAAGAGCACGCCGCCAACTTGAAAACCATCCTTCTGCGACACGCCCAGCACGCCCAGAATCCAGAAAAGCGCAAACCCGCCGAACAGGCAGCCAAACCCGATGAAGAAGACGCCGACCAGCTTGAGCGGGCCGGTCTCGCGCGGCGGCAGCAGGTAGCGTGTCCCATGGCGGCTGGACTCAACGCGGATTTCAGGCGGCAGCGTCGGACTCATGGCTGGAATCGTGTAGCCCCGCCAGCCGCGCGGGTAAAGAGGATTGCGGGAAATGGGCGAAGCGATAAAGTTCCGCCCGCGTCCAACGCCCACATTTAACATGAAACTGACCGCCCTTCTTTCCCGCCGCACCTTCTCTGCGCTGCTCTTCGCCTCGCTGGCCACGCTTGCTGGCGCGGCTGAACCCGACTGGCTCACCTTCGAGCCCAAGGCCGGCCCCGGCCAGGGCAAGCACATCGTCTTCCTCGCCGGCGATGAGGAGTATCGCAGCGAAGAGTGCCTGCCGATGCTCGCCAAGATTCTCAGCCAGCGGCATGGCTTCAAATGCACCGTGCTCTTCTCCGTGGATGCGGATGGCACCATCAACCCCGACGCCGGCGGCAGCCTCTCGCACCCCGAGGCGCTTGATTCCGCGGACGCCATCGTGATGCTCCTGCGCTTCCGCCACTGGAACGACGACGCGAACAAGAAGTTTGAAGCCGCCGTGAACCGGGGCGTGCCGCTCATCGCGCTGCGCACCAGCACGCACGCCTTCAACGGGCTGAAGGGGCCTTACGAGAAATGGAACTTTGGCAACAAGGGCGGCTTCGGCAAACAAGTCCTGGGCGAGACGTGGATCTCCCACTGGGGCCGGCACAAGGTCGAGGCCATGCTGGGCGTCATTGAACCCGGCGCGGAAAACCACCCCATCCTCAAGGGCACCGGCCAGATCTTCGCCGACTCCGACACCTATGAAGCCTACCCGCCTGCCGACGCGAAAATCCTCGTGCGCGGCCAGGTGCTCAAGGGCATGAAGCCCACCGACCCGCCCGCCGACTACAAGAAGAAGCGCGCCAGCGACAAGATGGAGCAGGGCGTCAACGAGCCGATGATGCCGGTCGCCTGGACGCGTGAAGTCAAAAACGAAGCCGGCAAGGTGAACAAGATTTTCACCACCACCATGGGGGCGGCCACCGACCTCCAGAGCGAGGGCACCCGCCGCCTCGTCGTCAACAGCGTCTTCTGGGGCCTCGGCCTCGAAGTGCCCGCCAAGGCGAACGTGGACTACGTCGGCGAATACAAGCCCTCCATGTATTCCTTCAAGGGTTACAAGAAGGGCGTGAAGGTCTCCGACTTGAAGCTCTGATTCCCGGCGGATGGACGGCGGCCTGTTCCTCAGGCCCTTGCGAAATGCGCCGGTCAACCGCCGGCGGGCGCGCTTTCCAAGTCATTTACCCCCGGCTTGCGTGAAGGCAGCACCAGCCACGCTTCGAGGAAGAGGAAGGCCAGCATCCCGATGAGGAAGAGGCGCCAGATTTCCCCCTGCAACGCGTCGCTGCGGGCGGTGCGCTCTTGGAGGAGTTGCAACGGGAGCGGGCCGAGGAGGTTCTTCGCGGCGGCGGGTTCGAGGAGGGAGCGGTCGTCCTCGGCGCTCGGGCGGTTCACGGCGAGGAGGCGTTCGCCCGCGCGATAGATGCCGGCGTTGAGGGCGATGTTCTTGCCGGTTGAACCATCGGCGGAAGTCCATTGCTTCGCGCGGTCGAGGGCGCTGAGTTCGCCGCACGCGACCATGGTCTCCTGGTTCAGCCTGCGCGCTCCGGTCTGAAGGAGGCGTTGCAACATCGGCACAAGGACGGGGCCATCGCCGAGCGTGGACCAGTCATCGTGCGGGACGGTGGCGCAGAAGAAGAACTGGCCCTTGCCCAGCGCGCGGCGCGTGAGGAGGGGCGAGCCGTCGGTGAACGTGGCGAGCGCGGTGACTTCCCCAGCGATGGGCTGGCGGCGCATCACTTCGACGTCGCCGAGCGGGAGGCTTAGCCCTTCGTCGGTCTTCGCGAGCGGGCCTTCCTGCTGTTCCCACTTGGAGATTTTGAACGGCTTGTCGGCGGGCGCGGGCTGCGCGTCGGCCCAGCCGAGTCCGAGGAATTTTCCCGTGTCGGTGCGGCCGGGCGGGAGGAAGAGCACGGCACCACCCTCTTCGATGAAGCCGCGCAGGCGCTTCTCCCCGGCGGCGTCGGGCAGCGGCGCGTGCCAGACAAGGAGCGTGGCGTCGGAGCCGGTGCGTTCGGCGAAGGCGGCGGGCGTGAGGACCTCGGCGGGCTGGCGCGTGGCGGGCGAGAGCGCGGCAAGCTGGGCATTGCGAATGAGCGCGGACTGGTCGCTCACGACGGTGGCGCGGAGGGCGGAGTCGGAGCCGAAGATGAAGTAAGCGGCGTTGTCGCGGGCGTTGGCGTCGGCGGGAAGTTCCAGCGCGCCCCAGCCGAGACCTTTCGCCGCGCCGAGGTCCACCTTGTGCCGCCAGCGAAGCGCCGCGCCGTCCATGTCGAGTTCGGTCTGCGACTTGACGCCGTTGAGTGTGAGCGCGAGCGGGAAGCGGGCCGGGCTGCTGCCGGCGGGGGCGTTGCGGGCGAGGTCGAGCGCAAGGTTGAGTTCGGCTCCGTCCGGGCGGGCGCGGCGGAAGACCTCGGCGAGCGTGGCGGAGGTGTTTGGTTCGCGGTCGTCATCGAAGGCGAGCAGGCGCACGCGGATGCCTTGGGGGAGCTTGCCGAGCTGGGCGGTGACGCTTTTCCAGCGCTCGTCGTCGGGGAGCCAGTTGCTGCGTTGAAGGTCGGAGGCGAGCCAGAGTTCAGCGGCTCCGGCGCGGTTTTCGACGAGCCAGTTGTGCGCGAGCTGAAGGAGCGTTGGCAAATCCGCGGCGGTGTCGGTGGGGCCGGTAAGCGTGGGTTCGAGGAGGGATTTTGCGTTGGCGAGCTGCTGCGGGATGCGCGTGGCGGAATCGAGCAGGACGAGGTGGGACTTGTCCTGAAATTCGCGCGCGGCCTCGGCGAGGAGTTTCACAGCCTGCTCGCGCTTGGTCACGGTCTGCCCGGCGAGGCGCGACTCCATGCTGGCCGAGCGGTCGAGCACGATGACGATGACATCGGGCGCGGGCGAGAGCGTCCAGCCGAGCCAGCCGCCGGCGAGCGGGCGCGCGATGAAGAGGACGAGGGCGAGGACGGCGAGCGTGCGGAAGAGCAGGACGAGCCACTGGCGGAGCTTGGCGTGGCTGGTGGAGGCGCGCGTGGCCTGAAGCAGGAACATCATGGCCGCCCACGGCTGCGGCTTGTGGCGTAGGCGGTTGATGAGGTGGATGATGACCGGCACCAAGACCAGCGGCAGGCCCCAGAGGAGGAAGGGTTGGAGGAAGGTCATGGGAACGCGGAATGGGGAATGCGGAGTGCGGAATGGGGTCGGGCGCGCACGGCTTCGTGGTCAGGTCGTGGCCAGGGGTTGCGTCCAGTCCTCTAATTTCAAACCCGGGACGCGTCCGAACTCGCCCGTGTTCGTGCTTACCAACGTCAGGTCGTTGGCAAGGCAGATGGCTGCGATTTGCAGGTCGTTCGGGCCGATGAGTTGCCCTTTGACCTCAAGTTGATGGCGGATGTCGGCGTAGCGTCGGGCAGCAGCGTCATCGAAGGGGAGCGAGGCGTAAGGCGACAGTAATGATTCCACCACCAACCGTCGTTGTTCCGCGTTTTGGTATTTGTGCGCCCCATGCCACAGTTCGGCTTTGACCACGGAGCAAACGACGATGCGGCTCGGCAGATGGGAATTAAGCCGTGACCGCAAGCCCGCCGGGGGCTGTTTCAAGAGAAGAATCCAAGCGTTGGTGTCGAGCAGGTAGCGGCTCACCAGTCCTCCCGCTTTTCAAACTCTCCCTGCGGGGGCCGCTCGAAGTCGTCGCCAGCCCAGATGCCGGCAAATTTGGCAATATGAGCCTGGTGTTCAGCCAAGGCTTTGGCGTCGGTTGCCGGCGAAAGATGGGTTTCTGCCTGTCGCAACGCGTCGCGCACGAGCTGCTCCACGTAGGTAGCTGCTTGGGGGTCCAGCGTTTGGAGCTTCTGGTCCAGTTCGGCAGCGATGGCGGTCATTGTCTGAATTTAGTTGGCCAGGTTGTTTCTGGCAATTCGCCTTCTTGCTCGCATCAGTGCGCTCCGACTTGGTGCGCGCGCTCGGTGAGGAAGTCCGCCAGCACCTTGCCCGGCTCCTGGTCGGTGACGACTTCGCGGTAGTCGGCGTTGAATTCGAGGCAGGCCTGGCGGAGGCGGGCGCGGTGGGCGTCGAAGGCGCGAAGGTATTCGTCGCGCACCATGGCCGGCTCGGTCACGAGGCTGAAGGGGCTTTCCAAATCCTGGAAGCGCAGCGGGCGGTCGAACTTGAACTCCATCTCCATCCGGTCGAGCAGGTGGAACACGGCGAGGTCGTGCTTCTGGAAGCGCAGGTGTTGCAGGCAGCCGAGCAGCGGCTCCAGCTCGCAGAAGAAGTCGGAGAACACGATGACCAGCGCGCGGCGGCGGATTTTCTCCGCGAGGTCGTGGAGCGCGCGGAGGATGGTGGTGGGGCCGCGCGGTTCGAGACCCTCGAGGGCGTTGAGGATTTCCTGGAGGTGCGCGGGGTTGCGGCGCGGCGGGAGTTCAGGAGAAGCGTTCTCACCGACGCAGTAGAGGCCGGCGGCGTCGCCTTGTTGCACGGCGAGGTAGGCAAGCGTGCCGGCGAGCTGGCGGGCGAAGGCGAACTTGCTCGGACTGGTCTTGCCCGCGAAGGCCATCGAGGCGCTGGCGTCGAGGATGAGGCAGCAGCGGAGGTTCGTGTCCGCCTCAAACTCCTTCATGTAGTAGCGGTCGGTGCGGCCCAGCACGCGCCAGTCGAGGCGGCGCAGGTCATCCCCCGGCACGTAGCTGCGATACTCGGCGAACTCGACGCTGGAGCCGCGATGGGGGCTTTTGTGATGGCCCGAGACGCTGCCCTCCATCGCGAAGCGCGAGACCAGCGGCAGGTGCGCGAGCTGCGCGAGCACCTGCGGGTCGAGGAAGGAGTGGGGTTTGGCGTCGGGGGCGGACATTATCGGTTCAGATAACACTGGGCGCAGGAAACGAATCGGAACCTCCCGGCTCAGGAGTTTGCGCCTTGTGGCGCAATCTTCGTGCTGTTGGCTTCTGCTCGATTTGGAGGGACGCTAGTGTCATGAGCGAAGGCAAATCAAGTTCTGATCTCAGGTAACCGTTTACGGTTTACGACGTGTTCGGGCACCTCGTTCCCGGTGTCACACTATTGGCCTGCATCTACGCGTTCGAGGAGGCTGCAAAGTCTTTTCTTGGTGCCCATGCACCAATGCACTCGCTTCTGACGCGGCTGTCGCCAGCGAAGGATGCGCCGGCCTTCGGCCCAAGCGCGCGTGACAATCGTGGCCGTCGTGTTCACGTATGTGCTTGGTCACGCTATTGCTGGGCTGTCGAGCCTGTGCATCGATAGAATTTTGATGCAAAAGGGGCATGGCTATCCATGCGAGGCACTCCTCCGTGTGCCCGGTGAGCACACTCGACACCGCGTTGTCTGCGAACGCGAATTTTACAAAGGCACTTTTTTCTGGCTCAACTTTGCTGCGTGGCTCTTTCTGCTCGCCGCTATTGGGATCTGGCCGAAAGCCCTGCGCCATGTAGCTTGGATTGCAGTTTTCTCTCTCTGCTTTGCAATTGTTGGGAAGCAAGTGCTCAAGAAGTTCTACCCCCGGCGCGTCAACAAACCAAGGCTCGCCGGGGCTGACTGGATACCTCCCACAAGAGTGGAGTTAGGAGGTGGCTGCGCCTCGCCCTGCGCCTGCCCATGGACACCCAAAGCCAGGATAATGAGGCTGATCCGAGTTGTCGGTTGCATGGCACCGGTGTCCGCGTAATCTGCGGTCCCAATGAACCGCCGCATGAAGCCCATCCTGAAATTACTTGTCCCGGTCGTCGCCTTCCTCGCCTGCGTCCTCACCCTGCCTGCCCAGCCCAAGGAGCCGTTTCCGTTATGGGCGAAGGCCGCGCCTGGAGCACTCGGGACAGATCCCGTGAAGGACATTCCCACCTTGACCCCATTTTATCCGGCGGCGGACAAGGCCAACGGGGCCGCCGTCGTCATCTGCCCCGGCGGCGGCTATGGCGGACTGGCCGGCCATGAAGGCCGGGATTATGCGCTGTTCCTCAATCAACACGGCATCACCGGGTTTGTGCTCAAGTATCGCCTCGGCTCGGCTGGCTATCGCCATCCTGTGATGATGGGCGATGTGAACCGCGCAGTGCGTTACGTCCGCGCGAACGCCGCCGCGTGGAAGCTGGATCCCAAACGCATCGGCGTGATGGGCAGCAGCGCCGGTGGACACCTCGCTTCCACTGCGGTGACGCACTTTGATGCGGGCCAGACCGAGTCCGCCGATGTGATTGACCGCGCCAGCAGCCGGCCTGACTTGGGCATCCTGTGCTACCCGGTGATCTCGATGGGCCCGAACACGCACGGAGGCTCGAAGAACAACCTGCTGGGCAAGGAGCCCTCCGTGGCGTTGGTGAAGCTGCTCTCCAACGAGCTGCAAGTCACGCGCGACACCCCGCCGTGCTTCATCTGGCACACGTGGGAGGACAAGGCGGTGAAAGTGGAGAACGCCCTGGAGTTTGCCGCCGCGCTGCAACGCAACGGGGTGCCGTTCGATCTGCACATTTACCAGAAGGGGGCGCACGGCTTGGGATTGGGGGTCAAAGGCTGGGAACCGGAGAAGACGCCCGCCACCGCCCTGCATCCTTGGACCCAGGATCTGGCGGTGTGGCTCAAGGTGCAGGGGTTCATCCGGTGAGCCCTCAGAGCCGGTCTGAAAATTGGGCGGGGTCCTGCGGGGCGGGATTTTGGCGTTGGCCAGGGCGGTGAGGCCGGCGCATCCCCGCAGCGGGCTGGGCCGGGCGAGCCAACGCCGGCCAACGCCAAAAGTCCGCGCCGCCCGGAGGGTTTCGCGGGCCAGGCCAGCTGGCGGCGTTGCTCCTCAGTCAGAGACCGCTACGGGTATCTTCCTTCGTCGCGCCTGGCCATCTGGCCTGGCCCGCGAAAACAGGACCCCGCCCAGTTTTCAGACCGGCTCTCAGGGTTTCCCCGGTGTGCTTTTCGGTTTGAACACAGTGGGCCGCCAGACAACTATCCCTCTCAACATTCCGGGACGAGCCCCAGATAGCCCCAGTTTGGGGACATACAGCGATGCCAAAAATCTTAATCGTAGATGATGACGCCCAATTGCGTTCGACCATCAGCATGGTGCTCAAGCTAAGGGGCTACGAGGTGATTGACGCGGACAACGGGGCCACCGCGCTCAAGCTGGCCCGGGCCACACTGCCAGACCTCGTCATCAGCGACATCAACATGCCGCAGACGGACGGCTACTCCGCGCTCGCCGAATTGCGCAAGGATCCCCTTACAGCCGCCATCCCGCTGATCTTGATGACCGGGGAGGTGGAGCAGAACACCATGCGCAAGGGCATGGATCTCGGGGCGGACGACTATCTCCACAAGCCCTTTGCCATGAGCGCGCTGCTCAAGGCGGTCGAGACCCGCATCAAGAAGCGCGATGTGGTCCGCCAGAGTGCCGAAAAGAAACTCGCCGAGCTGCGGGCCAACCTCAGCCTCATGCTCCCCCACGAGCTCAACACGCCGCTGGTGGGCATCCTCGGCTACGGGGAGATCATCAGCAATTGCGCGGACACGCTCCAACCCGCCGAACTGGCCGAGATGGGCCGGAACATCCTGGAGTCCGGCCAGCGGTTGCAGCGGCTGGTGCAGAACTTCCTCATCTACTCGCAGTTGGAGCTCCTGCGCGCCGACGACCACGAAGTGCAGGCCATGCGCACCAAGCGGGTGGAGGATGTTTATGAGACCCTCGTCCTGGTGGCCCGCACGAAGGCGCAGGCGGTGGGCCGCCTCAACGATTTGCAGGCCGACATCGGCCATGCCGCCGCCGCCATCGCCGACGATCTGCTGGCCAAGATTGTGGAGGAGTTGCTGGCCAACGCCTTCAAGTTCTCCAAGCCGGGCACGCCGGTCGTGCTGACGGCCATTCCGGAGGGCAAGATCTTGAAGTTCGAGATCACCGACCGGGGCCGCGGGATGAAGATCGAGCACCTCAGCAACATCGACGCCTACGTTCAGTTTGACCGCCGCCGCCACGAGCAGCAGGGCACCGGCCTGGGCTTGGTAATTGCCAAACGGCTGACCGAGATGCATGGTGGCACCCTCAACTTGGACAGCACGGAGGGGGTGGGCACCACGGTGACCGTCCGCCTGCCGCTGGCCGCCAGTTGATTGTTGATCGCTCCAGGCCCCATGCACGCCGGCAAGCACATCCTCATCGTCGAAGACGATCCCATCATTGCGGACTTGTATCAGCGCAAGCTGACGGCTGAGCGGTTCATCGTGGAGCTCGCCGGGGACGGAGCGACCGCCATCGAGTCCCTCAAGGTCCGCCGGCCGGACATCGTCCTGCTGGACTTGCTCCTGCCCCAAGTCAACGGGATCGAGGTGCTCAAGTTCGTCCGCTCCACGCCCGGGTTGCAGACGCTGCCGGTGGTCGTCTTCACCAATGCCTATCTGGGCGATCTCGTCCAGTCGGCTTGGAAGGCCGGGGCCAACAAGTGTCTCACCAAGGCGATCTGCACCCCGCGACAGGTCGTTGGGGTGGTTTGTGCCACGCTGACCGAGACCGCCGCCAAACCTGCGGCCTCCGCCGAGAAACCGGTTCCCGCCGCGCCCGCCCCGCCCCGCACCCTGCCGGCCACCGCCTCAGCCCCGGCCTCCGACTCGGGTTCCGATTCCGCCATGGAGCTGGAGATGCGGCGGCAGTTTGTCAGCAGTTCGCCGCAATTGCTCGCGGAGGTCCGCCAGCGGTTGCAGGCCGTGGTCAAGAGCGAGGCGGATGCCGCCTACCTGCGCTGGCTGGAGGAACGGGCGCAGTTGCTCAGCGAGATGTATCGCACCCTGCACTCGCTCACCGGCAAGGCGGGGGTCGCGGGCTTCCGGCAATGCGCCCAGTTCTCAAGCGCGCTGGAGGCTTTCCTGCGCGAACTCCATCAGGCTCCGCAAAACGCCAACTCGTCCGCCTTGCGCACCTTCGCCCACGCAGTGGATTTGCTCGCCCGGCTGCTGGAAGCGGAAGGCCGTGCCGACCACGATAGCAGCGTGGTGCCGCTGGCGCTCATCGTGGACGACGAGGTGTTCTCGCGGCGCTCGATCATCTCCGGCCTCGAAAAGGCCGGCATCGCCTACGTCAGCCTGGAAAACCCCGTGGAGGCACTGGAGATGCTCCAGCGGCAGCGCTTTGACCTCGTGATTTTGGACATCGACATGCCAGAGCTGGACGGCTTCTCCCTTTGCCAGAAGCTCCGGCAGTTGCCCGATTACGCCCGCACCCCGGTGGTCTTCGTGACCGGCACGAACGACTTTCAAGCGCGCGCCCGGTCTTCGTTGGTCGGTGGCAATGACATCATTGCCAAGCCCTTCCTCCCGATCGAGCTCGCCATCAAATCGTTGACCCACATGTATAAGGCCCGGCTCTTCCCCCCGGAGAAGAGCCTGGCTGCGCCCGGGGCCTGACGGCGGCCGGCCGCCGGCCTCACCTTAGAGCAACCAGATACCGATGAAAAAAGTCCTCATTGTCGAAGACGACGCCATCATCGCGAACATCTACCAGCGCAAGCTGCAGATGGATGGATTCCAAGTCCAGCATGCCGCCGACGGCGAGCTGGCCATGGAGATGATCAAGAGCAACCTCCCCTCCATTGTGCTGCTGGACCTCCAACTGCCCAAGGCCAACGGCATTGAGGTCTTGAAGTTCATCCGCAGCCGGGAGGAGTCGAAAGTCTTGCCGGTCGTCGTCTTCACCAATTCCTACCTCGGTTCCCTGGTGCAGTCCGCCTGGAAGGCCGGGGCCAACAAATGTTTGACCAAGGCCATCTGCACGCCCAAGCAGGTTTCCGACGTGCTCAAAGCCACCTTGGCCGGGGAGGACTCCGCCGGGGGACCGCCCGAGGAGCATGCGTCCATCGTCATGCCAGCCGCACCTGCGGCCGCCGGCCCTGCTCCGAGTGCCGATGCCGGCCCCATCAAGATGGCACCGCTCCCGGCGGCTCCCAAGGCTCCTGCCCCTGCCCCCAAGCCCGAAGAAACTCCCCTGCTCAGCGGCCTGCTGAAGATGACTTCCCAGCCCAAGCCCGCGGGCCGGACCTTGCAGGTGCCGCGCTCGATCGCCGTGAATCCGCCCGCCCCGGCGGCCGCGCCGCTGAAGCTTGCTGGCGAGCCCAGCCCAGCCCCGGCCTCGGGGGCCATCAAGTTCGAGGGCCTGCCGCTGCCCGGCGCATTGGCCATGCCCGGCACCGCTGGCACCGCGCCGGGACCGGCTGAGCCGTATGTCGCGCCCAGCGAGCAAAACCTCATCGAGGTCGAGCAGAACTTTCAACATGAGCTGCGCCGGGGTTTTGCGGAAAGCCTCCCGCAGACGATTGGCTACCTGCGGCAGCGGCTGCAGGCCTTCATCAAGAACGAGAACGACACCAGCAACCTCCGCTGGATGGAGGAGCGCAGCGCGCTGCTCTTCGACATGTATCGCAAGGCCCACTCCCTGAGCAGCGGTGCCGGCGTGGCTGGCTGCACCACCATTGCCCGCATCTCTTCCGCCTTTGAAGCCCTGCTCACTGAGCTCTACGAGAACGCCAAGAACATCACCGCCTCCACCACCCGGAGCATCGCCCACACCGTGGACATTCTCGGCATGCTGGCCGGAAACGTGGACGCGGCGGAAAACATCCGGTTCGACACCGTGAGCGTGCTGGTGGTGGACGATGAGGCGCTCTCCCGTCGGGCGGTCATGCGCGGACTTGAAAAGGCCGAACTCAAGTCCACCGACGTCGCGGACCCCATCGCCGCCCTCGAACTCTGCAAGCAGAACTCGTTCGACCTCATCTTTCTGGACATCGACATGCCGGGGATGAACGGGTTTGACCTCTGCAAACAAATCCGCGCGCTGCCGCAGCATGCCAAGACGCCCGTGGTCTTTGTCACCGGCCTCACCGACTTTGCCAGCCGCGCCAAGTCCACCATCAGCGGCGGAAACGACCTCATCGGCAAGCCCTTCCTCATGATGGAACTGGCCGTCAAATCCCTCACCTTCCTCCTGAAAGCCCGGCTCGCCGCTCTTCCCAAGGCCGCCTGACAGGACCACCAGCCAGACCGCCGGCCGGCTCAGACACGCAACGTCCCCACCAGCCCGGTCAGGGCGGTAGCGATCGGGCGGTTCGATTCCACGGTCGCCTTCTCTCCACCTGCCGCCCACGGGAGCAACGTGAGCGGGAGCTTGGGGAAGTGCTCCTGGAGCAATGAGGGATTGCACCGCGCCGCCGTTCCTGCGCCACGCACCGCCGCGAACACCACCTGCGCCTTGGCCCGAGCCCGTCCGGGCAATGCTTCAACAACCAACCTCGCCTGATTCACCGCGCCCAGCCGATTCGGCACCACCACCACGGGGATGGCGCGCAACTCCCGGACCAAATCCCGCGTGTCAAAGCCCTCGCCCAACGGGCTCAACAACCCGCCGGCCCCTTCCACCAAGACCAGCTCGTGGGCCTTCGACACCGCGCGTATCCAAGCCAGGATCGGCTTCAGTTGGATACGCTGGCCGGCCTGTCGCGCGGCCAGCACCGGGGCGAGCGCAGCGGGATAGTGCCACGGATTGACCTCGTCCAGGGTGAGCGTCCGCCCGTTCGCGTCGCGGAGCGCCCGGGCGTCCGCCCGCCCGCCGGAACAGACGGGCTTGAGCGCAACTGCGTTGATTCCCTCCGCCCGCAACCGCCGGGTCAGCCAGGCGGTGAGCACCGTCTTGCCCACGCCCGTGTCACTGCCGGTGATCACCACATATCGCGGTTGGTGGCGCATGGGCATGCCTCAGAATTTTGCCTTGATGCCCCGGATGGCCGTGCCCAGCACGGGCACATGCTCATACACACCTGCGGTGCTATCCCAGAAATCCTGGTGCAGCACCGCCCGCCCTTGGGCGTCGAAGCGCATCAGCGTGATGCCGATGGTGCGGATGGTCTCGCCCGGGCGGAGCTTCTTGAGCCGCGTTTCCATCACCCAGCGGAAATAGTAATTCCCGCCGGACTCCGCCACGTCCTCGAACCTCACCGTCACGCTCTCGGCCTGCCGCACAGTCGCGAGGAAGTAATCTTCAATCGCCGCCGCGCTATTCAGCGACTTGAGCGTGTCGTTCAAATAAGCCTCCGGCGCGTAAACCTGCCGCGTCTGCTGGCGCACGGAGTCCTCCGTCATCGCGGCGAAGAAATCCTTCACGCGCTGCACGGCGGCCCGCTCCGCCTCGCTGCCCTTGAGCACGCCCAAGGTGTTCGTGCGCGCGGCCAGGGCCTCGTGAAAGGGCCGGGCCGTGTCCAGCACCGGAGGCGTGGTGCGGCAGCCGGTCAGCCACAGGACCGGCAGCAGAAGCAAGAGCGGGCAGCGCATGGCCGCAAGCTAAGGCAAAGCCTCCCGCAGGCAAGCCCAGCCACGCCGCCATCTGCGCCTGCTTCCCGCGCTCCAACCCACTGCCGATCCCTGCTCCCGGCCACACTCCCACGCGCCGCCCAGGGGACATTCTTATCAAGTTACCAAGGGACATTTTCACCGTTGCTCCGGAGTTGAACCACGGATGGACACGGATAAGCCAGGCCCAGCACGGTGAACGGTTCAGCGGGTCACTGTGGGGTTGGGAAAATTTCCAACCACGGCTCGGGGCTCGCTCCCATCCGTGTTCATCGGTGTCCATCCGTGGTCACTCACCTCCTGCCTCGGAATTCGGGTTTCATGGAGTTCCGACCAGAAGTGAACCCCGGCTCGACTCTGCGGCCCCTTCTCGCGACACTCCGCGCATGGCAGTTCGCGTCCCGCGCTCACTCATTCGCCCGCTGGTTCAGCGGTTGCACGCCTATGTCCCCGGCGAGCAGCCGAAAATTCCCGGCCTCATCAAGCTCAACACCAACGAGAATCCCTACCCGCCTTCGCCCAAAGTCCTCGCAGCGGTGAAGGCGGCGGTGGACGGACGGCTTCGGCTTTACCCCAATCCCACGGCCTCCGCGCTGCGCGAAAAGCTCGCCAAGCTGCACGGCTGCGCGCCGGAGAACATCATCGTCGGCAACGGCTCGGACGAGTTGCTGGCGCTGGCCACGCGCACGTTCGTCGAGCCAGTAGCCGCCGACATGAGGAGGCGGACTGACAGCAACGCGACGGAATCCGCCTCCTCACGTCGGCGGCTACCGGAGGCAATGGTGCAGTTCTTCAGTCCCAGCTACTCCCTCTACCCCGTGCTGGCCGAAATCGCCGGCGCGCACACCAACGCCGTCCCGCTCAACGCCGACTTCACCCTGCCCGCGCTTTCCGCACTGCCGAAACAAGGCTGGGACTTCAAAGCCGCGCTTTCCCTCATCACCACGCCGAATGCCCCGAGCGGACGCGGCTTCAGCACGGCGGAGCTGGATGCGCTTTCCACCAAGTCGAAGGGCGTCGTGGTGCTGGACGAGGCTTACGTGGACTTCGCCCGGGAGAATGCGATGGCGCTGGCCTTGAAGCACCCGCAGGTCCTCGTCTCGCGCACGTTCTCAAAGGCCTACTCGCTGTGCTTCCAGCGCGTCGGCTACTTCGTTGGTCATGCGGACCTCATCGCTGCGCTCGACAAGGTCCGCGACAGTTACAACGTCAACGGCCTTGGCCAGATCGCCGCGCTGGCAACTCTCGATGACCTGCCGCACTACCGGCGCAACTTCCGGCGCATCATCGCCACGCGGGAGCAGGTCACGCGGGAGTTGACCGGCCTGGGCTGGACCGTGCTGCCGAGCCAGACAAACTTCCTGCTCGCCCGGCCGCCGCGCTTCCCCGCCGAGGAATGGCTCGCGAAGCTGCGTGCCAGGAAGCTGCTCGTCCGCTGGTTCAAGTATCCCGAGGTGCGCGACTACCTGCGCATCACGATCGGATCGGAAGCGGAGATGAAGACCTTCGTGCGGACGGCGCGGACGCTCGTTGCGGCGAAGTGAAGCGCCGTGACCGGCAGACTGCGCGAAACGCGGGATGGGGTGAGGTCTCGGTGGAATTTCGATTGCGCGGCCAGCGGAAGATTTCCAGAGTCATCACCATGAAAATCAACCCGCTTTCCGGCCTTGGCCTCGCCCTGTTCCTCGCCGCCGCCATTGGATCGGTGGTTGCCCAGGACGAAAAGCCGGCGAACACCGTGGCCGTCGAAGTCCCTGCACCCGTGAAGACCGCCCTTCAAAAGGAGGCCGCCGGCGGACGGATCGTCGAGTTGGGGCGCGTGGAGGAGGACGGCCGGCAGCAATACGAGGCCACGGTCAGCCACGAGGGTTTGGAATACCAGGTCCGGGTGAACTTGCAGGGCGTGGTCGTGCGCGTGGAGTTGAAGGGCTACAGCGACACCGAGGACCAGAGCCTCGCCCAGCTTCCAGCGGCGGTGCGCGACGCGTTCAAGAAGCTGGCTCGTGGTGGCCAGGTGGAGAACTCGCGCCGGCAACGCCTGTCCTTCGCCTGCGAAACGCGGATTGATGGGCGGCGCTACAGCCTCACGACTGATGAGCAAGGCCGCTTGTTGAAGAAGGAACTACAGCAGGACGACCACGAGAACAAGTAGCGCGGGGCGGCTCAAGTCTCCTGAATCCGGGAGATGCGCGCGCCGAGCTGCTTGAGCTTCTGGTCGATCTTCTCGTAGCCGCGGTCGAGGTGGTAAATGCGGTTCACCTGCGTCGAGCCCTTCGCCGCCAGGCCGGCCAGCACCAGCGCCGCGCTGGCGCGGAGATCGCTTGCCATCACCGGCGCGCCGCTCAACCGCTTGCCCCCCTTCACAATCGCGCTCGGACCCTCGATCGAGATGTCCGCGCCCAGCCGCCCCAGCTCGGCCACGTGGCTGAAGCGGCTCTCGAAAATACGCTCGGTGATGATGCTGATGCCCGGCGTGAGACACATGAGCGCCATCATCTGCGCCTGCACATCGGTGGGGAACCCGGCGTAAGGCAAAGTGGTGACATCCACCGGCTGCAGCTTGCTGCCGCGCTTGACCACCAGTGCGGTGCCGCGCCGTTCGACCTTCACGCCCGCCTCCCGCAGCTTGTCGATGACGGCGTTCATGTGATCCGGCCGCGCGCCGTGGATGGTGATCTCCCCGTTCGTCATGGCCGCGGCGATGGCAAAGGTGGCCGCCTCGATGCGGTCGGGAATGACTTCGTGCTCCGCGCCGTGCAGTTCCTTCACGCCGGTGATGGTGAGGGTGGGACTGCCCGCGCCTTGAATCTTGGCCCCCATCGCGTTCAGGAAGTTGGCCAGGTCCGTGACCTCGGGCTCGCAGGCGGCGCTCTCGATGATGGTGACGCCCTCGGCCAGCACCGCCGCGCTCATGATGTTCGCCGTGCCCAGCACCGTGGGCCCGGCCCGGCCGCCGAGGAAAATCTCGGTGCCGATCAAGCGCGGGGCTTGCGCCCGGACATAACCCTCGTCCACCACGATCTTCGCGCCCAGTGCCCGCAGGCCCTTGAGGTGCAGATCAATCGGCCGCGTGCCGATGACACAACCGCCCGGCTGGGAAACCTCCGCCTTGCGCAGGCGGGCCAGCAGGGGCCCAAGGATGCAAATGGAGCCGCGCATCTTGCGGATCAGCTCGTAGTCCCCGTGGCCCTTGATGCGCCGGGCCTGCACGGTGAACGTGTCACCCTCGATCTTCACCTCCGCGCCGAGCGACGCGAGGATCTTGGCCATGAACTTCACGTCGCTGAGATCGGGCACGTGCCGGATGACGCACGGCTCGTTGGTGAGCAGCGTGGCCGCCATGATGGGGAGCACCGCGTTCTTGGCCCCGCTGATCTGCACGTCCCCGTGCAGCGGCACGCCGCCTTTGATGAGCAAACTGTCCATGAGTGAAAATGGTGTGCGGTCGGACAACCACTGCCGCCGCCAGTCCGGCTGATGACGCCAGCGGTGCCCGATGGGAGCAAACTAATTCCGCCCCGGGCCGCGGAACTCGTTCATCAGCTTCAGAATGCCTTCGCGCAGGGCGAAGAGTTCCGCGCGCGACTCCGCCACCAGTTTCGCCGGCAGCACCTCGCGCTTCGCCACCTGCTCCAAGCCCGCCTGCGACTGGTGCAGGTGGTTCAGCGCCCGCTTGAGGCAGGCCACCGTGAACGCGGCGTCCGGCGTGTGCCGGTCCTGCGCGATGCCGTTGAGCGCGCCGGCCAGCTTTGCGCCCGTGGTCTGCCACTGGAAGATGAACTCGCCGATGTCCTCGTCTTCCAACTTGGCCTTGCCCAGCTCCTTGATCGCGTGCCAGGCCTTCATCGAAGCCTCGAAGCAGCGGTGCTGGAGCGGGTGGGCGAGGTCGCCGTCCTTGGTGCGCACCCAGTCAATGCCTTCGCGCGCCGGGTCGGGTTCCGGCTCCGGCTCGTTGAGCGCCTCCTCGCAGGCGCGGTTCATCTCCTCGATGCGCTGCCGCTCCTCCTCGGCTTCCTCCGGAGTCAGTTCCTTGTGCCAGCCCATCTCCTTGGCGATCTTCTCCTCCGCCTCGTCCGAGTCGCCGTATTTTTCAAGCAGCTCCCCGTATTTCGTCGTGCGCGCGTCAGACTCCTTGAGGAACTTCTCGTAATCGTGCTCGTCCCAGACCTCGGTCTCAGGATCCTTCTGCCCGCGCTGCTGCTCCTCGATGGCCTCCGTGAGCCGGCCCATGAAACCCGCCATCCCCGCCGCTGCATCGCGCGCCCGTTGCGCGTCCTCCGCCGGCGTGAGCCGCCACTCCGGGGCCGAGAGGGTCAGGTCGTAATCCGTGCTCTCGATGACCACGCGCCCGTTCCGCTCGCTGAACCATTCGAGGTAAAGGCAGTTGGCCCAGTGCGACGGCGGCCGGCCTTTCTCCTTCGGCCAGTTAAGAAACTCCTCCATTGGCACGGACGGCACCCGCACCTTCCGCGACGCCGTGAGGTCACCGATGGTCCCGCGCTGCTCGGTGGCGAGATCCTCGGACCGGTGCATCGGCTCCGCCTGGAGCCGGTTCTTGAACGTGAGCAGGCACCCGGCGAGATCGGGATGCGCATTGCCCTGCAGCTCCAGCGCGATCGGCTGCGCACGCCCGGCGATCCAAATCTTCCCGCGCACGACGCCCTTCACCCGGTTGTCAATTTCCCCGCGCAGCACGCTCTCATGAATGCGGAAGGCCATGCGCGGAAAATAATCCCGGCCCGGCGCGGAGCGCAAAGTCATTCCATGTGGTGCTCCCGCCAACGCATCCCCCCTCGGACACTACGTGACCAAGGCGCGGCCCCCCGGCGAAATGCTGCTCAACCCGAACGCCGAGGCGGTGTGGCGTCAGGCATCCCTGCCTGCCGCCCGGAAGCAACGCCGACCTTGCGCAAGCGGGCCGGGGATTTTCTGTGCGCCTAAATCGAGCGGACGGTTGCTTCCACCGGGCTGGGAAGCCCGGCGCTACGGCAGACACAGATGCCTGCCACTACGGTTCGGCTTCGGGCTCAATTCGTGCCAAACGCCGAGGGGAACTCAGCGAAGCGAATCAGCCGACGGAACAGCGGCGTCACGCGGACGGTGTCCTCTATGCCGAGGCCCCACTCGCTTTCCTGCCGGCGTTCCAACAGGCCGAAGTCATGGAGCGGGCTCAACACATAGGCCGCGACGAAATAGTCAGGCGAGTCGAGAACCCCGCGTTGCTCGGCCACGAGCCGGGCCATGACGCGTGGCGGGAGGATTTGCGCGGCCATTCCGCTGGCCGCGCGCCAGCCTTTGGCCACCTGCTCCAGCCGCCAGAGGGAGATCGCCATGGCCGCTTGCAGCTCCGGAATGCTGCGCAGGTTCAGGAGATAACTCATCTCCATCGTGCGGAAGAACGTCAGGAACAGCCGCCGGAAAAGCTCCCCCGCCCGCTCATCCGCCAGCGCCTCCCGGCCGCGCTTCGTGAGGACCAGGCGCTTGTCCCGCCGCGCCACCAGCTTGCCGTATTCCGCCAGCAACCGGACTTGGTGCAGCGGCCACACATCCGGCTCGTTGAGCACCTTGCAAACCCCGCGCAGGCTTGGTTTGTAACTCTCCTCCAGCCGCAACCGGTCAAACACCCGCTCGACAAAGGCGCGGGTCAAGTTGCCCGTCGCCGTCGTCGGCGTGCCGGCCTCCTCCTGCAGCACGGTCAAAAAGATGCGGGCATTGTGGAAGATGTCCGCCCGCGCCAATTCCGCGAGTTGCACTTCCGGGCTGAACCAAATCGCGCCGTGTGGGGCCTTCCAGTCCGCCTCATACAACGACTTCAGGTAGCGATTCAGCACGGCCAGCGGAACGCCGAACGGCGTGGTGGGGTCGGGGATCATGGGGGCATTCTGTAGAATGGGAATCCGCCGGCGGCTTCACTTGCCGCAGCACTTCTTGAACTTCTTGCCACTGCCGCACGGGCAGGGCTCGTTCCGCCCCACCTTGCGCGGCGCGATCGGCGGCACCGCCGGATTAGCGAACAAGTCCGGCCCGCTGTCGTGTTCCTCAGTCGGTTTCTCGGCCGGCGGCTGGTCCAGCCATTTGGTCACGGCTGCGATGGCGGTGATGACGCGATGGCGGTCGCAGAATTTCCGCCACGAATCAGCCACCGCGCCAGACAGGCAGTCGTTGTAATTCTCCAGATCAACAACCGACTCGTCCACCCAGCCGCGCGCGAAGGCCTGCTCGACTTCCGGCCGCAATTCCCCCGCCTCCAGATCGCACGCCACGGACACCACGGCACCGAGCACAGATTCGTTCCTGTCTCCGGCCGGCAGCCGGCCCGTGAGCAGCTCGCGCAGATACGCCACATGCTCCTCGCGCCCCAGCTCGCCCCACGCCACCAGACACGTCAGCGCGTCCAAACACGCCCCCCGGCAAAATTCGCAGAGCGAGTCGTCCTCGACCATCGCGCGCAGTTCCTCGCGCCGTCCGCCGCCCACCATGGCCAGCAGGATCGAGCCGTCCTCCGTGACCAGATCGCCCAGCAAATCGAAGTTCACCTTGCTGGGGAGCGAAAACAGCCTGCGAAACACCGGCCACGCCGCCGCTTCGCGCCACTTCGCGAGCAGATACATTCCGTGCGTGCCGAACGAGCCATCTTCCTCCAGTGCGGCCTGCGGATCCGCCGCCCAGCTCTCCAGTTCAGCCAGGATCATCGGGGTGAGCTCCGCGCGAAATGCGTCCGCCGCCGCCAGCGCCTCGCCCCGCAGCGGATCCCCCTGCGCGGACAGCGCGAAACGCACGCGCCCCGCATCCCACGCGCGCGGCGTCGTGGCCGGCTCCGCGCCGCACGCGCTGTGCAAGCCCTCCGCAAAAATCCGCAGGCTCCACAACGTGCGCGGCAAGTCCACTTCGGCATCCCACAAGGCCAAGCTCGCGCCCACCAGCAGATGCCGTTGTGCGCAGGTGGTGAAGAAGTTGTGCTCGGCGGGCGACTTTCGTTTCGGCGACTCTTCGAGTTGCTTCAGCCGCTCGCCGCAGGCCTCGGTGATGGCCAGCACCTCCGCCTCCTCGAGCTGCCGCAGTGGTCGCCCGGCTTCACGGCAAAGCACCTCGCTCATCACTGCGCCGGCCGAGGCCACTATCAGGAACGCGTCCAGCTTGGGATCTCCCATCGCGCGCGCGTGATCCTGCCCATCCGGTCCGGGCTCTATGCCTCCCATCAGCGGCAACGTGACACTCGCCAGCATCGGCTGTTCGCGCAGGAAGCGGCTGGTCAAATCGGTCAGCGCTGCGGTGGGCAGTCGGTAGAGCGCCTGCCAGTGTGCCAGCGCGCGATCGTTGGAAACTTGGTGCATAAGTCAGCTTGCCGCCCTCACTGTGACCAGCCGCCGCCGCTTTGGCGAGTGGCAGCGCATGCCCTCGGCCCGGGCCGGGCAAAGGCATGATATCCCAGTAACGGCTTTGCCTCCTGCGACTTCCCTGCCTTACGCTGCCCCCATGCCCGACGATTTGCCGCCTGTATTCGACCCAGCGGAAGACTGCCCCTGGCGCACGCCGCGCGAGATCCTCGCCAGCCACGGCTACGCGCCAATGTCGCCATCCGCGCTCGACGACCGCCAGTTGCCCGGCCGCCTCTGGGAACTCCTCTACGCCGCCGCCGCGCGCCGCTTCTTCTTTCACGGCACGGACCACTTGAACGACCGGGAATTCTACGAACTGCTGTGGGCTCAGTGGCTCGACGAGCCAACGGCGGACATCCCCCTCGAAGCCGAAACGAACACGCGGGTGATGGTTTCCGAGCGCAACGCGAAAGGCATGACCCACGAGGAAATCTGGCTGCGCTACTATGCCGAGGAAGCCGACCGCGTCCCGCTCTCGCCCGGCGAAATTATCCCGCCGCACGAAGACCCGCCCTTCGACCGCGACCGCTTCCTGCCCGTGCCGCCGATTCCCCTCGAAGCCCACGCCGGCTGGCTGCCCGGCGACGACGATCCCCCGGCCGACACTGAGGCCGATGACGAGCCAGACCCGCTCGGCCTCGCCGCCGTGGACCGCGAAATCGCGGCAGCCAAGGAAGCGACTTCCGCCGAAGTGCCACCTGCCCCGCCGGATCCCGCGCTGGAAGCGCAGCTCCGCGCCCGCGAGCCGGACAACTGGACTCCGCCTGCCCAACAACTTGCCGCCGAAAACATCCCGCTCCTCCCGCCTGCCGAACTCACGGACGAGACGCTCGCGCCCATCCTCTGGGAACTCCTCCACAACCTCGCCCTGCGCGGCTTCTACGTCCTGCACACCGACCACCTCAGCGACCGCGACCTCTACGCCGAGCTCTGGACGCGCGGCCTGCGCGAGCCCGCGCACCTGCCCGGCCGCAACCCGCGCGGCGGCTGGTTCCATGATTTCCTCGGCAGTTGGAGCGAAGACGACATGCAACTCTGGCTCCGCCACTACGCCAACGATGAGGAGCGCGCCGCGCACGCGAAGGAATATCCCAAGGACCAAATCCCACCGAAGGAACGCCCCGTGGCCAACCGCGACTGGCGCGTGCCCAAGGGGCCGTTTTAACCCGAAATCGGAGGCAGGAATTGACTAACCCCGAACGCGAAGCCGTGTGGCGTTAGGCATCCCTGCCGCTCGGAAGAAACGCCGCCCTGCGCAAGCCGGCCGGGGATTTTCTGTGCGCCTGACTCAGGCGTGCGGTTTCTTCCGCCGGGCTGGGAAGCCCGGCTCCACGGCAGGCAAGGATGCCTGCCACTACGATTCTGCTTCGGGCTAACCACGGATGGACACCGATGCACACGGATGAGAGCGAACACCGAGACGAGGCGGAGCTCAGACGGGCGGGGGTGAAGGCGGCCAGCGCGTTCACGGTTCGGCACCCAGTTCGTTTTCCAGCGTCCAAGCCCAGTCCCGGATGTAATCGCCGTAACCCCAGCCGATGTGCTCGGCCCGCGACTCCACCCGGCCGATGCGCTCGTGGAACTGCTGGTAGGCGTTCTTCCCTTCCCCCAGCAAGAGACGGCTGAACTCCGCCGCCGCCGATTCCAAGCTGCTGTAAAAGGCCCCATTGATGTCGCCGAACTGCTGCGTGAACTCCGTGCCGTTTTCCACGTAGGTCAGCATCGCCAGCACTTTGTTCGTGGCGGCGTCCCAGAAATGAAGCCGCCAGCCGAGCTCCAAATCCGGTTCGACGGGAAAGAAGCGAAAGGCGGCGTCCTGCACCCACTCGATTTTGGTTTGCAGGCCGTTGCGCCGGACGATCGCGCGGCGAAACTCCGCCTGCACCCGGCCCACGGGTTCGACCTCGAAGCCGCCCGCCCGCAATGCGCCGACATCAGCTTCATAAGCGAGCAACAGCGCCTCCGGCAGATCGTGAAACACATCCACGTCCTCCGAGCGGCGCGGGCTCTCGTCGCGCTGGTGCAACACCGTCGCACCGGCGATGAAGCTGTCAGGATTCCGGTTGGCGGCCAGCGCCCGCAACACTTCGCGTTCGAAATCTCCTAGCGGCATAATTCAGCGACGATGCGATAGCCGCGATGTCCGCCGTGGAGCCGGAGATTGCGGATGATCCACGGCAGGTCTGCTTCCACCACCTGGTGTTCGGGGTCGGATGACCAAAAACATTGCGCGTAAAATTCCTGGAACGCCCGGCGTGCGAGTTCAAGCCGACGCTGGCGGTCGTCTGGAATTTCTGTGGCCGCAGTCATGGCATCGAAATTAGTCCCCCGTCGGGCCGCGAACAAGCTGCCAATTCACAGCCCCAGCTTCCTGAACCGATTGTCCACTTCCTTGAAGTGGAAATCGAGCGAGCAGAGCGCTTCGAGTTCGCCGGCGGGGAAATGCTTCGCCACGTCGGGGTCGGCTTTGAGGACGGCGAGGAAGTCCGCGTCGTCGCGGCCAGCGTGCTTCACTTCCCAGGTCTTCATCGCAGCGGTCTGCACAAGGTGATACGCCTCCTCACGCGTCAGGCCTTTCTTGATCAGCGCGAGCAGCACAGTCTGGCTGTTCCACATGCCCAGCGAGAGGCCGAGGTTCTTCTTCATGTTCGCGGGATAGACGACGATGCCGTCCATCAGGCGCGTGAGCAGGCCAAACATGTAGTCGAGCAGCGTGCAGGAGTCGGGGAAGATGATGCGCTCCACGCTGCTGTGGCTGATGTCGCGCTCGTGCCAGAGGGCGACGTTTTCCAGCGCCGCGACGGCATTCCCGCGCAATACGCGAGCGAGGCCGGTGAGGCGTTCCCAGGTGATGGGGTTGCGTTTGTGCGGCATGGCGCTGCTGCCTTTCTGGCCCTTGGTGAAGGGCTCTTCGGCTTCGAGGACTTCGGTGCGTTGCAGGTGGCGGAACTCGACGGCCCATCGCTCGATGCTCGCGCCAACGAGGGCCATCGTGAGCTGGAATTCCGCGTGGATGTCGCGCTGGACGACTTGCGTGGCGATGGGCGCGGGCTGGATGCCGAGCTTCTCGCAGACGTAAGCCTCCACGCGCGGGGATAGGTGCGCGCTGGTGCCGACGGCACCGGAAATTTTCCCGACGGCGACCACGTCGCGGACGGCTTTGAGCCGCCGGAGTGCGCGGGTGAATTCATCGTGCATCAACGCGAGCTTGAGGCCGAAGGTGGTCGGTTCGGCCTGGATGCCGTGGCTGCGACCGATGCAGGGGGTGAGCTTGTGTTCGTGGGCGCGGCGCGCAATGACGGAGAGGAGTTTCTGCACGTCGGCGATGAGCAGGTCGGCGCTTTGCATCATCTGCACGGCGTAACAGGTGTCGCCCACGTCGCTGCTGGTGAGGCCGAAGTGAAACCACCGGCTGGCCTGGTCGTTGATGGCCTCGGCGACGGCGGTGGTGAAGCCGATGACGTCGTGGTTGAGGGTCTTCTCCAGCTCGCGCTGGCGGGCGACAAGGCCGGGCAGGTCGGCAAACCACTTGTCGCAGCCGGCTTTGATTTTGGCGAAGTCCGCCGCAGGCACGACGCCTTCCGCCACGAGCGCCTCGCTGGCGAGGAGTTCGATTTGGAGCCAGAGCTTGAGTTTGTTTTCGTCGGTCCAGATGGACCGCATTTCGGGACGGGAATAGCGCGTAATCATGCGGGCCAAGGAGAAAGGAAAAGGGCGAAAGGCAAAAGGGGAATCCGCGCCGCCCGGAAATGAAAATCCCGCCGCAGTTGCCTGCGGCGGGATTTGGCGGGGACAGGTGGAAGCTCAGCTTACGACTTGTCGTATTCGCCGAGCTTGCGCAGCCAGATGTTGCGGAAGCGCATCGGGTTGCTGTGGTCCTGAAGCTGGATGAAGACCTCGGGCGCGTGTGGCTTGCTGTAGTCGCCATTGCGCTGGTGCGGGGTGTTGCCTTGGTATTCCTTGCGATGATGCACCACCACGCCGTTGTGGATCACGGTGACGGCGGCCTTCTTGGCGATCTTGCCGTCGGCATCCCAGCGCGGGGACTCGAAGATGATATCGTAGCTCTGCCACTCGCCGGGCTTCTTGCTGGCGTTCACGAGCGGCGGGGACTGGCCGTAGAGCGCGGCGCACTGGCCGTCGGGATAAGTCGGGTTCTCATAGGAGTCGAGCACCTGCACCTCGTAGATGCCGTTGAAGAGCACGCCGCTGTTGCCGCGGCCCTGGCTGTTGCCCTCGACCTTCGCGGGCGTGGCGAACTCCAGGTGCAACTGGAAGTCGGCGAACCCATCTTTGGTCCGGATGCTGCCGCTCTTGGGGGCGACTTCCATGTAGCCGCCCTCGAGCTTCCAGGTGGCGTCGCCCTTGGGTCCGCTCCACTTGGACAAATCCTTGCCGTCGAAGAGCACGATGGCGTCCGAGGGCGGCGGAGCCTGATGGCTGAAAGTCGCTGCGGGCGTCACGACGCGCGGCGCGGGCCGGGTGCCGTCGTGGACATGCCACTTGGTGCCGGGGATGAGCGGGGAGGTGGCTTCGTAGCCAAGGCTCTTTTTGGCGGCGTCAGCGGCGGTCAACGCGGCTGCGGCTCCGACGATGACGGCGGGGACAAGGAACTTGGGGGTGAGGTAATGCTTGAGCATGGGGCGCATGATTTCGGCAGGGGGGAAAAAGGCAAGCCAGTTTCCGGTCACTGTGTCGCGCCCGCTGGTGGGTGTTTCCCGCCTCGACCTACGGCGAAACAGACAGTCGTTCTTCCGTCGCGGCGCGGCCCATGATCACGCCCTGTTCCTTGTAAGTCTTGAGCATGAAGTGGGTGGAGGTGGAGATGACGCCTTGGATGGTGGAGAGCTTCTCCGCCACGAAGGAGGCCAGCGCCCGCAGGTTGTTGCCCTCCAGCACGACTAGCAAATCGTAGCCACCGCTCATCAGGTAGCAGGACTTCACCTCGTCGTATTTGGCGATGCGCTCGGCGAGCCGGTCGAAGCCACCGCCCCGCTCGGGCGTGAGCTTCACTTCGATGACCGCGCGCACGGTGTCGCCGCCGACCTTCTCCTCGTTGAGCACAGTGCGGTAGCCCAGAATGGTGCCATCCGCTTCCAGCGCCCGCACCTTCGCCACGACTTCCGCCTCGGTGAGGTTGAGCATGGCGGCGATTTGGGCCGGCTTGAGCGAGGCGTCGTTGCGGAGCAGCTTCAGCAAAATATCCATGGGCTAGGTGTAACGGGAAGGCCCGCGCCTGCGAAGACATTTTCCGCTGAGAGGCTCAACCACCGATGAACACGGATGTGAATGGCTTCCGTCCCTTATCCGTGTCCATCGGTGCCCATCCGTGGTTAAATCTCCCCAAGCCATAATGAAGCGCACATCGCCTCAACCCACGCTTGTCTTCTACAACGGCACCATCGTGCTGCCGGACAAACTGCTGCCAGACGCCGCCGTGATCTGCGAGGGCGGGCACATCCGGCGCATTGGACAGCTCCGCACGCTGCCGCGTGGCGCGACGTTGGTGGATGCGAAGGGCGGTTACATTTCGCCCGGCTTCGTGGACCTCCACGTCCACGGCGGCGACGGCGCGGACTTCATGGATGGCACGGCTGACGCGGTGCGGACCGCCTGCCGCGCGCATGCCCGTCACGGCACGACGACTATCTTTCCCACGACCACGACGGGTTCACCGGCGCAGCTCACCGCCATGCTGGCGGCGTGTGGTGAAGTGCAGCGGAGCGGGACGGCCGACGACGGCGCGCGCATCGCGGGCGTTCATTTCTACGGGCCTTACTTCGCGCCGGACAAGGTCGGCTGCCACCCCCAGACGGGGCGGCGTGACCCCGAGGCGCGCGAATATCGGAGGCATTTCGACACGGGCATCATCCGCATCGCGACCTGTGCGGCGGAGCTGCCGGGGGCGGAAGCCTTTTATCGCGAGGCGACGCGACGCGGCTGCCTCGTCACCTGCGGCCATTCGAACGCAACGTGGGCAGAGATGGCCCGCGCCTTCCGCGCCGGGATGCGGCATGTGGACCACTTCTGGTGCGCGATGAGTTCCGTCGCTTCGCTGCGCCAGCGCTATGGCACGCCGATGCAAGCAAGCATGGAGCAATTTGTTTTGGCCAACGCTGAGATGAGCACCGAAGTCATCGCGGACGGATGCCATCTCGCGCCGGAGCTGCTGGAGTTCGCCTATCGCCAGCTCGGCCCGCGCCGGCTGTGCCTCGTGACCGACGCAAATCGTGCGCTGGACATGCCGCCGGGCCGCTACCGCTTTGGCTGCGCGGCGGACGGCGAATGGATTGAGAGCGATGGACGCGTGGGCTTCGTGCCCGGCGGCGGTGCGCTGGCCAGCTCCGTCGTCGGCCTCGACACGATGGTGCGGAACATGAAGGCGATGACTTCCGCGTCGCTTCCGGAAGTGATTCGCATGGCGAGCCTCACGCCAGCGGAGCGGGCGGGCGTCGCCGATGAAGTGGGCAGCCTCGCGCCCGGGAAGCACGCGGATGTGCTGGTGCTGGACCGGCGGTTGCGGGTGAAGCGGGTGTTTCTTGGTGGCGTGGCTGTGGCAGCGCTTTGATGGAAGTGTCACCGACGCAACAACCCGAAGTGCGGATGTCGCCTGTGATGGCGGACGGCCGTGATGCGAATGGAGTCCGGCCGGAGACGGAAAAGAAAATGGTAGGGGAACCGCTTGAGGTTGAATCGCCGGATTCCTGAATCCAGCTCATGGCAGCGCTCCGGATGCTGCGCGGCTCGTTCCACACCAGCACGAAGCTCGGCCCAAAACTCATCACCCAACTTTTCCGAGACACCGTCGTAATAGCGCAGAATGGCGGACACGTCCCGCTGGACTGCCGGGTGATAGACCACCCTCACGCGTGGCGCTCGCGCTCGACGCGGCGGACGAACTCAGCTTGGGAAATTGGTTCGACGTGCCCTTCCTCCAACTCCTGGTCACGTTGGGCCACCGCCTCGTGCGACACGTCATAGGCCGAGCCAGGGAGCGTATCAAGCAGCGTTGTCACCAGCGCCATACGCTCCCGATTGGAGAGCGCCTTCGCTTCCTTTTCGATTTCCAAGAGGCTCATGGCGAAAGTCTATTCAGGTTGGATCAGTCACGCAACCGACGTTCACGCCGAGTAATCCAGATAGACCGTCTTGAGCTTCGAGTAGAACTCCACCGCGCCCGCGCCTTGTTCCTTGAATGAGTCGGTGCTGCTCTTCTTCACGCCGCCGAAGGGGGCTTGAAGCGCGAGGCCGGTGGAGATTTGGTTCACCTTCACCACACCGGCCTGGATGCGCTCGGTGTAAAGCATCGCCTTCTTGAAATCGCGCGTGACGAGGCTCGCGCTGAGGCCCACATCCACGCTGTTCGCCACGGTGAGCGCCTCGTCAAAGCCATCCACCGGGATGATGCCGACGACGGGGCCGAAGACTTCTTTGCACGCGATGCGCGCGGCGGGAGCGACGTTGCCCAGCACGGTGGGCTGCATGAAGTAGCCGTGGGCGAGGTCGCCGTCCGTGAGGCGCGTGCCGCCGCAGAGCAGCGATGCGCCTTCCTGTTGAGCGATCTGGACGTAGTTCAAGTTGCCTTCGAGCTGGGCCTTGCTGACGGCGGGGCCCATCGTGACGCCGGCCTTCAAGCCGTTGCCCACGACGATGGCCTTGGCCTTCTCGATGAGTTTCGCGGCGAACGCCTCTGCCACGCTGCGCTCGACGATGACGCGGCTGGTGGCGGTGCAGGCCTGGCCGGTGAGGCCGAAACCCGCGATGGCCACGAGGCGCGCGGCGAGGTCGAGGTCGGCGTCGGCGAGGACGATGGTGGGGTTCTTGCCGCCCATCTCCATCTGCGCGCGAGCCATGCGGGGCGCAAGCTGCTGGTAGATTTGCGAGCCGACGGAGAGCGAGCCGGTGAAGGAGAGCGCGACCACGGCGGGGTTGGTGGCAAGTTCGCCGCCGACTTCGCGGCCGCTCCCGATCACGACGTTCAGGACGCCTTTTGGCAGGCCGGCCTCGGCGAGGATCTTGGCCAGCTCACAGGTCATCGCGGGCGCTTGCGAGGCGGGCTTGATGATGACCGCGTTGCCGCTGACGAGTGCGGGGGCCATCTTCCACGCCGGGATGGCGATGGGGAAATTCCACGGCGTGATGAGCGCGACGACACCGAGCGGCTCGCGGCGGGTGTAGAGCAACTGGCTCGGCAGGTCGTGCGGGATGGTCTGCCCGCCGAGCTGGTAGCTCAGGCCACCGAAGAAGCGGAAGATGTCCGCCGTGCGCTGCACTTCGCCGGTGGCCTCGGCGAGCGTCTTGCCTTCCTCACGCGTGAGCAGTTCGGCGAGTTCCGCCTTCTTTGCCTCAATGAGCTGCGAGGCCTTGCTCAAGACACGGCCGCGCGCGACGGAGGTTTGCGCAGCCCAACTGGGAAACGCTGCCTGCGCGGCGGCGATGGCGGCGAGCGCATCGGCGCGTCCACCCTGCGGATACTGCGCGACGGCTTCGCGCGTGTCGGCGGGGTTGAGGTTGGTGAAGGTCTGGCCGGACTGGGCGGGCACCCAGTCGCCGCCGATGAAGTTCTGATAGCTACGCATGGACGCGACTTAACACGCCTTTGCGGTGGAAGGAAAGTTCCAGTTCGTGCGGGAAGCCCTTCTACACGCGGCGGGGAACGGCGACTGCAAGTCGCCGGCACGCGTCAGCGGCGGTCGTAGAGCATGCCGGGCACACCGCCCTCCCAGCCCTTGGGCGAGTTCCATGGGCGGGTGGAGGCATTGTCCGGCTCGGTCGTTCCGCAACCCGTGGCCAGCAACCCCAGCGCCAGAGCGCCCAAGGCGAGCAGACTTCGTCGCAGCAGACGGAGGTTCATATCACTTCCTCGGAGGGAGAACGGTGGGGGAGGGCGTCAGGATGTCATCGCCTTCCTGAATGTCGCTCTTCTTGAAGCCAGCCATCAAGTTGGCGATGGCGTAATCCGTCTCCACCTTGGCGAGCTTCACGCGGGCGACGAGCTTGCCGCCACGGCTGACGGTCATCTCGCCGTTCTTGAGGAGGCCGTGGTTGGCCCCGATGTCGAGCACCACGAAGTCCCACTTGGGGTCCACGGCGGACACCTTACCCATGAGGCCGGCCGGCAGCACCACCGCACCCTTGGGATTCTGGTAGCTGTCGAGCTCGCCCTTGGTCTTGGTGAGCTGGACCATGGCCAACCGCTGCTCGCTCTTGAGCAGGGAGAGTTCGTTGGTGGCCTTCGGCAACGCTTCGTGAATCTCGCGGATCTTCGGCGGATTCAGCCCGAGCTTGGCGAGGTCGAAGTATTCGGCGCTCTGCACCTTGATGGCCTCGGTCTCCTGCTTGGCCTTGTTGGTCTCCTGCGCGGCGGCGACGGCCTTTTGACGTTCGGCGTCGGCGGCCTTCTTGGCTTCGTCCTCGGCTTTCTTGGCCGCTTCCACATCGGCCTTGCCTGCAAGGCTCTCCTGCTCGGCCGCCATGGTGCGGGCCTTCTGCTTGGTATGTTCGTCCTTTTCCTTGGCCAAGTCGGCGGCGACTTTTTTCTCCTTGGACTTCAAGTCCTCCAGCAGGGGTTTGACCTTCATCTCGCTGACCGCGATCACACCGGCGCCGGCCAGAATCACAGCGAAAAGGATGAGCCTGAGGAACAGCATTGGGTTAGGTGTCTAGGTTAAATTGGCCATTATAATTAGGCGCTGCCGGAAGGGGTGTCAACGCTGGGGTTTGGCGCGCGGCTTCAGTAGAGGATGGTGAAACTCCCGTCCGGCTCGGCCACCGCCGCCGCCAGGCCCCAAACCGGGACGCCGTCGCGTCGCTGCGGCTCTCCCACGGGCCGGCCATCTGGGCCAAAGACCTGCCAGGCCAGCGCGCCGCCGCGTTGCCAGGCGGTGCCTTCGGTCCAGACCAGCAGCGTTTCGCCGCTCGCGTTGACGGCGAGCACCGGGTGCTTGCCCTTGGCCATGGTCGAAGGCCGCTGCGCCACCGGAGCGTTTGAGGCAGTGGCGTTCAGGCGAGCAAACTGCACCGGGCCATCGGTCTCCCACGCCGCCAGCATTTTTCCGCCCGCCACCGTCAAGAATTCCGAGCTCATCGGGCACTGGCCCAACCGCCAGCGATGCAGCGTGGTGCTGGTGAAGCGCCCGCCTTGATCCCGGGACACCAGCAACGTCATGTCGCGGTTCAACGCGCTGGCGGCCGTGCGATACAGGGCAAACAGGTTGCCCTCGGCGTCCGTGAAGGCCCGCATCCCGCAGCACGCGCAGGCACCGGTCGGCTCCGGATTCACGCCACGTTCTCCGGCGAAGGTCCGGCCCTCGTCCTGCGACCGGGCCAGGAAGACGGCCCGGCCCGCCTCGCCGGCCTGATTGCCTGCGGGAGCGCTATGCCAGAGGACATAAACATTGCCGGCCTGATCGGCGGCCACGGTCCCGCCACCATCGAGATGCTGCGTGGTGTTGACGAGGTTGCGCTGCGGCTCGAAGGCCGTGCCCGGGTCGGTCATCCGGGTGTAGAGCAGGGGGGCGCTTTGCATTGGCGGCTTGGGCGTGGCCTGCTGCGAGCCGTTCCACACCACATGGACGCGTCCACCCTTGCCCAGGGCGAGTTGCGCGCCGCGGATCGTGCCCACCGCCACCGCGCTGCCGGGCTGGCTGTTGACGCGCAAGGGCGGGGTGAAGCCCTCGGCACCCCGGACACGGCGGGAATAAAACACGTCACACGCCTTCGGCTCGCCCTTGAGATACACGAGGTGCAGCGTGCCTTGCGCATCCATCACGGCCTGGGGTTGCAAGGCTCCGGCGGGCGCGCGCTGGAGACGCACCTCCGCGCCAAATGTGGAACTGGCTTGCGCGCCAGCCAGCCAGGCAAGGGCCAACATCAGCGAGGGCTTCATGCGCAGGAGCAGAGCGCAAACTCCGCCCGGAGACAACTGTGGAGTAAACCACCCCGCCGCCAAGCCGGGGACTACTTCGCGAACTCCACCGCGCGGGTCTCGCGGATGACGGTCACGCGAATCTGGCCGGGATATTGCATCTCGTCCTCTATCTGGCGGCACAAGTTCCGCGCCAGCGCGGCGGCCTGCTCGTCGGTGACGGCCTCCGGCTGGACGAAAACGCGAAGTTCGCGGCCCGCCTGCACGGCGTAGCACTTGTCCACCCCGGCGAAGCTGAGCCCGATTTTCTCCAGGTTCTCCAGCCGCTTCACGTAAGTGTCCATTGTCTCCGAGCGCGCTCCGGGCCGGCTGGCGCTGATGGCGTCGGCGGCGCTCACCAGAATACCCCACAGGCACGTGTGCGGCACTTCATCATGGTGGGCGGCGACGCCGTTGACGATGTCATCGGCCTCGCCGAGGCGCTTGAGAAATTCCGCGCCGATGATGGCGTGCGAGCCCTCCATGTCCTGCTGGAGCGCCTTGCCAAGATCGTGCAGCAACCCGGCCCGCTTGGCGGCGGCGATGTTCAGGCCCAGCTCTGCGGCCAGCAGGCCGGTGAGGTGGGCGACTTCCACGGAGTGGTCGAGCACGTTCTGGGAGAAGCTCATGCGGAACTTCAGCTTGCCCAGCACATGCGCGATGTCCTCATGCAACGGCGGCACACCCGCGCGGAAGATGGCGTCCTCGCCGGCCTTGCGCACATTCTCGTCCATTTCCTCCTTCACCTTCGCCACGACTTCCTCGATGCGAGTCGGATGGATGCGGCCGTCGAGGATCAGCCGCTGCATCGCCTCGCGCGCAATCTCCCGGCGCACCGGGTCGAAGCCGGACAACACGACCGCCCCGGGCGTGTCGTCAATCAGCACAGTCACGCCCGTGAGCGCCTCGAACGCCCGGATGTTCCGACCCTCGCGCCCGATGATGCGGCCTTTGATTTCATCGCCCGTGAGCGTGATGGTCGCCGTGGTGGTTTCGTAAGTGTGCTGCGCCGCGTAACGCTGGATGGCTAGGGAAATGACCCGCCGGGCCTGCTCCTCGGACCGGTTTTTGGCGTCAGTGAGGATGCGCCGGGAAAGCTCGTTGGCATCGCGCAACGCGGCCTGTTCGCACTCCTTCAGGAACTGCGCGCGCGCCTCGGCCTCCGTGAGCTGCGCCACGCGGGCGAGCTGCTCGCGCCGGGCGGCCGCCAGCGCCTCGGCCTCGGCGCGGGCCTTCTCCAGCGCGCACTCCCGTGCCTCCAGCGCGGCCTGCTGGGCCTGAATGGCCTTCTCGCGCTGGATGAAGCCTTCGAGCTGCGTGTTGATCAGCGTCTCGCGTTGCGCGAGCCGCTGCTCGGCGCCGTTGAGCTCCTGCTGGCGGGTGACGTAGGCCAGCTCGGCCTGGCTGCGGAGCTTGATGGATTCCTCGTTGGCCGCCACCCGCGCCTCCCGCAACAAGGCCTCGGCATCGCGTTGGGTCGCCTCCAGCCGTGCTTTGCGCTGGGCTTCGATCTCCTGCTGCCGCGCGCGCTCCTGAAAGCGGGTGAAGAGATAGCCCAGCATCGCGCCGAAGACGATCCAGCCGGCTTCGGGAAGGCCAAACGCAGCGAGGAGGCTCATGCGGGGGGGAAAGAGAAACTTCCAACTTCCAACTTCCAACGCTCAACGTTCAACGCACCGCAGCCACCGGCTGCTGGACGCCCCTCTGGACGTTGGAAGTTGAGCGTTGGACGTTGAACATTTTGCATTTTCACTCTTGGTGACCAGTCGCGGCTAATGCGCCTTTGCTGCAATCCAGCGCGCCGATGTGACAATGTCATCGAGCACGATGTCGTGTGCTTCACACGGGACTTCAGCCACGATTTGAAAGTCGAATGCCACGCCAATTTTCCGGCCGCCAAAACCGGCCAGCAGCCGATCGTAATGTCCCTTGCCGCGCCCGAGGCGACGCCCACGAAGGTCGAAGCCTAGCCCCGGCACGAGCGCCAAGTCCAGCCGGTTCAACGGCACCACGGGACACATGGCCACCGGCTCGCGCACCTGAAAGGGACCAACGACCAGCTCCCGCGCCAGATCCGTGACGCACACGGCCTCGTAGGTGTTCGTGGTGGCCTTGAAACGCGGGAGGGCAAGGAGCTTGCCGGCGGCCAGCGCGTCGCCAAGCAGCGGGGAAATGTCCGGCTCGCTGGGGAGCGGGAAGAAGAGCAGGACGGCGCGGGCATTTTGCCAGGCGGAAGAAGCCGTCATCCGGACACAAAGCTCCGTCGAGGTGCCAGCGGAACTAGCCAGTGAATGCGCCTTCAACTCCGCGCGAAGCCGGGTGCGGAGCAGAAGCTTGGCTTCGGCAGGGGAGCTCATGCCTTGCCCTTCGCAGCCTCCGCCGCCAGCGCGCGCCACTTCTCCACCCGCTCCTTGATCTTCTTCTCCACGCCCTGCTCGGTCGGCTCGTAGTAGCGGCGCGCCTCGGTCAGATAGTTTTGCGCCACAAAGTGCCCCTCACCGTCGTGGGCATACTGATAGCCCTGCCCATGACCCAGGCGTTTGGCACCCGCATAGCTGCCATCGCGCAAATGCTCCGGCACCGGCAGGGTGCGGCCGGAGCGCACGTCTTCGAGCGCCGCATCAATGGCCTTGTAAGCACTGTTGCTCTTGTTGGCGGTGGCGATGTAGATGGCCGCCTCCGCAATCGGAATTCTTGCCTCGGGCCACCCGACAAACTCCGCCGCCTGATGCGCGGCCTGCGCGAGCACCAGCGCCATCGGGTCCGCCAAGCCCACGTCCTCGGCGGCGCAGATCGAAATGCGGCGTGTGATGAAGCGCGGATCCTCGCCGGCGTGAATCATCTTCGCCAGCCAGTAGAGCGTCGCGTCCGGGTCGCTCCCGCGCATGGACTTGATGAACGCGCTGATGGTGTCGTAGTGCGCGTCGCCATCGCCGTCATACACGATGGCCTTCTTCTGGATGCACTGCTCGGCCACCGCCATCGTGATGCGGATGGTGCCGTCGGATTCCGGCGGCGTGGTGAGCGCGGCGATCTCCAGCGAGTTGAGCGCCTTGCGTGCATCGCCATCCGCCACCCGGGCCAGGTGCCGCGCGGCCTCCTTCTCAATCTTGATTTTCAGGTGGCCGACGCCGCGCTCCGCGTCCATCAGCGCGCGGGCCAGCAGATCGAACAGGTCATCCTCCGAAATCGGTTGCAGCTCGAAAATCTGCGAGCGCGAGACCAGCGGCGAGTTGACGAAGAAGAACGGGTTGTGCGTGGTCGCGCCGATCAGCCGGATGACGCCGCTCTCGACATCGGGCAGCAGCACGTCCTGCTGCGACTTGTTGAACCGGTGGATTTCGTCCACGAACAGCATCGTGGTCTGGCCGGTGTTTTCGAGCCGGTTCGCCGCGCCCTGCAACACCCGCCGCATGTCGGCCACGTTGGACTCGACCCCGCTGAGCCGCTCGAACTTGCACTTGGTCTGCCGGGCGATGACCTGCGCCAGCGAGGTTTTGCCGGTGCCGGGCGGCCCGTAAAAGATCAGCGACTGAATCCGGTCCGCCTCGATGGCGCGGCGCAGCAGCATGCCCGGCGCAAGGATATGCTGCTGGCCGACGTATTCGTCCAGGTTGCGTGGCCGCATGCGCTGCGCGAGCGGCGCGGCTGCCGTGTGCGCATCCGGTGCGGGCCCCTCGGGCGCGGCGGGCGTGGGCTTCTCGGCGAGGGCGAACAAATCATCGCGCGGCATGGGGCGAAGATAATGCCCGACCGCGCCGCTCAAAGCTCAAAAGCAGGGACGGTCAGCACGGCCTGTCTCAGCTCAGCTCCGGACCAGTCGCGTCGAGCGCCGGACTGCCGCCCGGCCCCGCCTTGCCGGCAGCCGGGAGGTAAGCTTGACCGGGAAGACCGCGTCGTGGTGGCAGATTGAGGCCCAGTCCAGGGCGTCCTGTTGGTCTGCCGCCGTGCCGCCGCGCAGTTCATAGCGCCCGTCGCGCAGGCGGTGCAGGGTGGCGGTGCCGAAACTGGCGACGGCTTCCGTGCCGGCGCTCCACAAGGATAAGATGTTTTTCACGCCGCCAGTCTGCGCGCGGCGATGGGACATCCGCTGTCCGCGCACGGGTTCACGACATTGTAACCACACCGCCACGCGCCACGCATGGAGACGTGGCTTCCTTGAGTGAGATGGGCAATTCGTTCTGCGCATCGCAGGCCAAGAGCGCGCCCGTGACAGAGGCTCCGGTCCCACTGTTCACGGTGCATGACATCTTGCGCACCCCGATGCCGCACAAGGCCGGCCGGCCGCTCGCACGCGGGGTGGTGCGGGGACTGTTGCTGGCTTTCGGCCATTGCCTCGTGGAAGTGCGCGGCCTGGAGCACATCGCCCCGGAGCGAGACCCCTTCATCCTCGCGCTGAACCACAGCACCAAGCTGGAAGCGCTGTTACTGCCCGCCTTCCTGCTGCATGTGCGCGGTGGCAAGTCGCTGCACTTCATCGCGGACTGGAATCTCAAGCTCGTCCCCGGCGTCGCGTTCCTCTACCGCGCAGGCGATGTCATCACGCTCGATCGCAAGCCTGCCCGGCCACATTGGCTGAATGTCTTTCGCCCGCTGCTCACCGACCACGTGCCCGCCTTCACGCGGGCGGCCGAGCGACTCGCCAGCGGGGCTTCCGTGGGCATTTTCCCGGAAGGCACCACCAACCGCAATCCGGGCCATCTGCTGCGGGGCTTTCATGGAGCGGCGCAATTATCGCTGCAAGGCGGGGTGCCGGTGGTCCCGGCGGGCGTGCGCTTCCCGCACGTGCGCGCCACCGACCGCATCCCGGAGCTGGCTCCGCTGACGATCGAATTTGGAGCCCCGCTGACGCCACCAGCAGACCGTGAACCCCGCCCCGCCCGCGTGCGCACGTGGCACGGATGCGTGATGATTGAAATTGCCCGCCTGTCTGGAAAAACCTGGTCCAACGAAAGGAAAACCCATGCTTAGTCTCAGCCGAATCACGGTGATCCCCGTCATTTCCGAATGCGAGCGTCAGGAAGCCATCCAAGTCCTCCGTGCCACCTACGAGCGCGAAAAGGGCTGGGTAACGGACGGCAACCAAGTCTTCTCACCCGACGATCTGGATAACTTCAACGTGGGCTGGTTCCTCGCCCGCCGCAACCGCGAGCCGGTGGGCGTGCTGCGCGTCTTGTTCAACCCACCCTTGGCGGTGTATGCCCGCTACGGCTTCCAGCCGGTCCCCGGCTCGAATTTCAACATCACCGAGTTCGTGAGGCAGAGCCGCGTGGCGGAGATCGGGCGCTTTGCCGTGCTGCCGGAACAGCGGAAAAACCATTACATCGCCGCCTCGCTCATGCGTGCCGCCGTGCACGACACCTTGGAGCGCGGCTTCACGCACTACCTGACCGACATCTTTGAAGGCGAGCGGCACAGCCCGTATCTGTTCCACACCCGGGTGATGGGCTTTGAGCCGGTGGCCACCCACGATGTGGGCGAGCTGAACTGCCCGAACCGCCGCGTGACGATGGTGCTCGATTTGCAGGCGGCTTACCGTCGCCTGCGTCACAGCGGCGGGTGGCTGTTCCGCTACCTCACGGCGGACTGGAGCGAGACGCTGCACCGCCGCCTGTCGGGCGGCCCCGCCGCGCCCCAAGGGGCCATCGTCTCCCACTTCGTTGATCCAGTGCTGGCATAACCCTGTCATCGCATGTCTGAAGCGATTCTCGCCTGGAATATGCCCACCGTTTCACCACGGACCAGCTTCCCCTGCTTTCGCGATCAGGCGATGGCGCAGTGGGACTGCGATGAAACCGCCTATCTCCGGCGAGTCTTTTGGCGTGCCCTCCCTCGCATGGCCCTGCCGGTGGCCAGGCTAATCTGGCTGGTGCATCGCCCATACTTCGCACGTGACCTCGCCCTCATCCACGAGTTGGGCCAGACCCGCGACGCCTCTGAGTTCCACTATCTCGTGGAGCAGTTCCGGGACGAGGTGATTCGCTCCGGCGGCTGGGAACGCAACGCGTTGCGTCTGCGCGTCTCGGGTCGCCGGTTGCGTCGGCTGCGTTGGGAACTGCGTTGAGCCCCCTAACTTGCCTCGGGCAACTGCCCACACACCGGGGGGCAAAAATGTCACATAAACGTCGGTTGACT
>Ga0255188_1000016_pt1 | contig 81574 bp, 71 predicted proteins | sample Miss_Cont_RepB_8_FD_188427 | JGI IMG/M metagenome (GOLD analysis project Ga0255188, IMG submission 188427) | Freshwater microbial communities from Mississippi River, Louisiana, United States - Miss_Cont_RepB_8h | ecosystem: Environmental > Aquatic > Freshwater > River | place: USA: Louisiana... | reverse complement strand
TTGAGCTGGGTCGCTTCGGCCTCGCTCATCGCCACCTTGGTTCGTTTTCTTGCCATCCCCGAGCTTGCATTGCCGCCTAGGTTTTGACCAGCTTTACTTACCGATTGTTATAAAGACTTGGTATGAGAGGGCGCAAGAAACTGAGCTGCGCCGGTAACTCACGGGGCGTGGAAGAAGGGGGTTGACACTTGGTGTCCGCAGGCAGACTTTCAGCACAATCACGAAAGGATTCCCGTAGGAAGGAATTAGCACGAGGTTATGGGGCAGCTGGGGACAGAATCTTCGTCGGTGGGCCAATCTGGGGGAAGCGATCCGTCCGGCGTGCGTCCGCCCGGTGGCGGTGCAAATGCCCCTCTGCCAACTCACGGGCCGGGAAATTCCTCTGCTCCCCTGCATCAGACCAACGGCTCCCCACCGAAACTGTTGCACATCCTGCATGTGGAGGATGACCCGTTCGTGGCCCGGTTGATGCGCGAGTGCCTGGCGCAATCAGAGCATCAGCCGTTTGCGGTGCAAACCGCAGCGTCACTCGCTCAGGGGCTCGGGCTCCTTGCGGCCGGCCCGTTCGATGTGCTGTTGCTGGACCTTTCCCTGCCCGACAGCCGGGGCTTGGACACGGTGGTGCGCGTTCGTCGCCACTCCCCCGGCCTGCCCATCGTGGTGCTCAGCGGCCACGAGGACGAGCACACGGCGCTGGCGACCTTGAAAATGGGGGCGCAGGACTACCTCGTCAAAGGCCAGACCGACTCGCGGGCCATCGTGCGGGCCATTCGCTATGCCATCGATCGCAAGCGTGCGGACGATGCGCTGGCCCGCGAACAGGAGTTGTTGCACAGCCTGCTCGACAGCATCCCCGACCGGATTTACTTCAAGGATGCCACCAGCCGCTTCGTGCGGGTGAACCGCTCCATGGCGAGCAAGTTCGGCCTGCCGCAGCCGGAGGAGGCCGTGGGAAAGTCGGATTTTGATTTTCACCCGGCCCGCGATGCGCAGGAGTTCTACGCGGATGAGCAGCGCATGCTCCAGACCGGCCAGCCGATCATCAACAAGGTCGAGCGGCAGGCGGCGGCGGATGGGAGCGATGCCTGGGCGTCCGTCACCAAGGTGGTCATGCGCAATGGCGAGGGGGACGCCACCGGGCTGATCGGCATCTCGCGGGACATCACAGACCTGATGCGGCTGAAGGCGTCCTTGGATCAGGAACGGTCCCTGTTGCGCAGCCTGGTGGATCACCTGCCCACTATATCTACGTTCAAGATGAGGCGGGACGTTTCTTGTTGGTCAACAAGGCGTTCTGCGACCTGGTGAAGGTGGCTTCTGCGGACGAGATCCTCGGCCGGACCGCCGTGGCATTGCTGCCGCCCCCGCTGGGCGCGGAACTGCTGCAGGAGGATCTCCGAGTCGTGCGCTCCGGCGTGCCGGTCCTCAACCGCGAGGAGCCGTGCCGCCTCACCACCGAGGAGGATTGCTGGCTCTCCACGACCAAGGTGCCCCTGCGCGACGCGAACGGAATGGTCGGCGGCGTGGTGACCATCAGTCATGATATCACCCAACGTCGGCGGGCGAGCCGCCAGTTGCAGAGCTACAACGAGGAATTGCAGCGCACCAACGCCGCGCTGAAGGACGTCCAATTGCAGCTCATGCACGCGGAGCGGCTGCAATCCGTCGGCCGCCTGGCCGCCGGGGTCGCCCATGAGGTGAAGAATCCCCTGGCGGTGCTCCGCATGGGGGTGGATTTCTTCCTGAACCTCGAGCTGCCGGGCGAGACCTCGGGGGCGGCTTGGATGGTGCTGGAGGACATGCAATCGGCCATCAGGCGCGCCGACACCATCATCATGGGGATGCTGAACTTTTCCGCCCCCGGAGAATTGCAATTGATGCCGGTGAACGTGGATGAATTCGTGGATCAAGCCCTGACGCTGGTGCGGCACGAGTTGAACGCGCACAACTACGTGGTGGAGCGGATTCCCGCGCCCGGCCCAGCTTACGCGTTGTTGGACACCCAGAAGTTCGACCAAGTGCTGGTGAACCTGCTGACCAACGCCTTTCACGCCATGCCCAACGGGGGCACGCTCACCCTTCGCACCATGGTGCGCACGGTCACTGCGGAGGAGCATCACCACGAGGCTGGCTCACGCCAGGGGGCGCGCTTCCGCACGGGCGAGGCGGTCATTGAAATCCAGATCGACGACACCGGCTCCGGCATCCCCCCCGAGAAGCTCGACAAGATTTTCGACCCCTTTTTCACCACCAAGGAGACCGGCAAGGGCACCGGTCTGGGGCTGACCGTAGCCCGTAAAATCGTGGAGCTGCACGAAGGCACCCTCACGCTCGCCAACCGCCCCGAAGGCGGAGTGCGCTGTGCCCTCATCTTCAAACCAACCAAGGAACGCACATGAAACCCAAGCACATCTTGATCGTGGACGACGAGGCCGCCTTCACCCGGCTCGTCAAACTCAACCTCGAAACCCACACCGGTCACACCGTCACCGTGGTCAACCGCGCCCACGAGGCCTTCACCAGCGTCCGCCAGCAACCGCCCGACCTGATTCTGCTCGACGTGGTCATGCCCGGCTTGGACGGCGGCGAGCTGGCCAATCGTTTTCGCGCGGACCCGCTTCTGGCCAAAGTGCCCATCGTTTTCCTGACCGCCACCGTCTCCCGTGCCGAGGCCCAGGCGGGGAAGAAAAACGGTGAGTTCGCCTTTTTGGCCAAACCCGTCTCACTCCGCGAACTGCTGGCTTGCGTCGCCCAGCACCTCGGCCCGCCGCCGGGCAAGGACGCCGCCGCTCCGGCCCCGGCCGCCACACCGCCTTCGCGCACCAACGCTTGAATCAAACTTTATCCTGACCAAACGAGCCGCACCGTGTGGGGGTGCCTCAAACTCAAACCAAGCCAAACCATGAATCAGGCCCGCTCGTCTCCCGCCCCCGGCTGTCCCCCGCCGGGCAAACCCCTGTCTCCCCGCGTCACTGTGCGCTTGCGTCCGGTCGCCCCTCCGCCCTTGGTCCCGTTGTTGGGCGTGGCCCTCGGCCTCGCCGCCACCACGGGAGTTGCCGCCGGGGATCCCCAACCCGTCCTGCTGGCGCAGGCTGCCCCGGCGTCCGAGTTCGAGCAGTTGGCGCAGATCAAGGTCACCACGGTGTCCCGCAATGAGGGCACCGTGCTGCAGTCCCCGGCGGCGGTCTTCGTGATCAGCCAGGAAATGATCCGTCGCTCCGGGGCGACGGCCATCCCCGAGTTGTTCCGCATGGTGCCGGGCATGAACGTGGCGCGCATTGACGGGAACAAGTGGGCCGTCAGTTCGCGCGGTTTCAACGACCGCTTTGTGGGCAAACAACTGGTCCAGATTGATGGCCGCACGCTCTTCAATCCGGTGTTGTCGGGGGTTTACTGGGATGCGGTGGACTACCCGCTGGAGGACATCGAGCGCATCGAGGTGGTGCGGGGGCCGGGCGCAAGTGTGTGGGGCGCCAATGCCGTCAACGGCGTCATCAACATCATCACCAAGTCCGCGAAGGAGACGCCGGGAACCTTCGTCACGCTGGGGGGCGGCACGGAGGAGCGCGGCTTCGGCACGGTGCGTCACGGCGGCCATGTGAACGACGAGCTGTCCTACCGGGTTTACGGCAAGGGCTTTCTACGGCAGGAGCAGTTTTTCACTCTGGGGAGCTCTCAGGATGACTGGGAAGGTGCCAGCGCCGGCCTGCGGCTGGACTGGCAGCCGCGCACGGCGAACAAGTTCACGCTGGACGTTGGTTATTTGCACTCGGGCGCTTCCCGCCAGGATTTCCGTCCGCTGGCGGTGGCCCCTTTCGTCATCACCAACACGGAGACGGACTTCACCGACGCCGGGCATGTGCTTGGGCGTTGGACGCGCGAGCTGGCTGAGTGGGACACCTTCACCCTCCAGACCTATTGGAACCGGAACGAGCGCCGTTCCCAGCACATCCTCGACTGGCGCTGGGATACTTACGACATGGACTTCCAGCATCGGATGGCCGTGGGTGACCGCCAGACGCTGACGTGGGGGGCCGGCTACCAGTTGATCCGTTCTGCCCTGCCGGGCAGCCAGTTGGACAACGGGTTCGATCTCTCATTTGAGAATGCCTACCGCACCACGCAACTGTTCAGCGCCTTCGTGCAGGACCAAATCAAAGTCATTCCCGACCGGCTTGAGCTCACGTTGGGTTCGAAATTTGAGCACAACGATTTCACGGGATTTGAGGTTCAGCCGACCGCTCGCGCGCTGCTGACGGTCAGTCCGCGCCAGACCGTTTGGGCCGGAGTCTCCCGGGCGGTTCGCACGCCCAACCTGATCGAAGACAGCGGCCGACTCAAGATTCTGACTGCGCCCGGGGCTACGACCTTCCTCGAATTCCGGGGCAGCTCGAATCTGGAGGCTGAAATCGTGACGGCCTACGATTTGGGCTATCGCTTTCAAGCGAACGAGCACCTCTCCTTCGACTTGGCCACCTTCTACAACGAGTATGACCGCCTGATCGGCACCCGGGCCGGAGCGGCGGAGGTCGCCGCCCCCATCACCGTCACGCCCTTGAACCGCGCGAACACCTTGAAAGCCGAGACCTACGGCATGGAACTGGCCACCAGCTGGCAGCTCGCCGAGCACTGGCAGATCCACGGCGGCTACACGTTGCTGAAGATGAATCTGCACCGGGCCGCCGGGATTCCCGCCACGGGCGAGGCGGCAGAAAAGCAAAGCCCGCAGCAGCAGGTCTATCTGCGGTCCTCGTGGAACCTGCCGCGCGCGATGGAGTTCGACTTGATCGGACGGTTCGTGGACCGCACCAGCGGTTTCAATCTGGGCGCGCCCGCGGCGGGCTTTCCCAACGTGATTGACCAATACTTCTCGCTCGATGCCCGGCTGGGCTGGCGGCCGCGCAAGGGCCTGGAACTCTCCGTCGTGGGCCAGAACCTGCTGGATCAGGCCCATCCTGAATTTGGCACCAGTCCGCTGGTGCGCAGCCCGCTGGTCGAACTGCGGCGGGGATTTTACACCAAGCTGACATGGAGTTTCTAGCTGACCATCTGGCCGCGCCCCGGCCGCTGTCCCCCGAGACGGCTCCAGCCCCCGCTGCGGCAACGCGGCTGGGGTCGGCGGCCGGTCGGCGTTCGTTGCTGGGGTGGCTGGCAGGGGGCGCGCTGTGGGTGTTTTCGGTGGCGGCCACGTCCACGGGGTGGGCCGCCCCAGCCAGGCCCCAAAACGAAGCCGAGGTCAAGGCGGACTACCTTTTCCTGTTCACCAAATACGTCGAGTGGCCAGCCGGACTGCTGGCCAACAACGAGCCCATCGTGGTCGGGGTGATCGGCGACGAGGCGGTCCGGGACGCGCTGGCTCGCCGCGTGGAAGGGCGCATCACCCAAGGGGGCCGCACCGTCACCATCCGCCGGGCCCAGCAGCCGGCCGACTTCGCGGGCTGCCATGTGCTCTTCGTAGGCCAGGGAGAGCGGCGGATTTGGGGCGACCTGGCCCCGACACTGCGTGACAAGCCCGTCCTGACCGTGTGCGACACGGAGGCTCGCTTCACTCAGGACTTGATGATCAAATTTGGGCTGATGCAGGGCAGCGTGCGCTTCGAGGTGAAGCTCGAACCGGTGGAACGGGTGGGGTTGAGCATCCAGTCGGGCATGCTCGCCTCGGCCACCCGGGTCTGGCGCAAATCCAGCTCCCGCCTCGAATCGCCATGATCAAGAGGTTCCGTGACCTGCCCATCCGGCGCAAGCTGACGCTGGGGATTGCGGCCACCAGCATCATCCCGCTGGTCATCGCGGGGCTGCTGGTCATGGGCTACGGCTTCGTCAGCCAGCGGTCCGTCGCGGTGCGGGATCTGAAAGCACTTTGTGAAACCTTGGCAGTAAGTGCCCGGACCCAATTGGAGTTCAAGGATTCCACCCGGGCAGCCGAGGCGCTGGCGACGTTGCAAGCCCGGCCGCAGATTCTGGCCGCTGCGTTGTTCACCCCGGACGGCAAGCAGTTCGCGACCTACCGGCGTCCCGATCTGGCCAGCTTTGAATCTCCGGCCCAGCTCGTGGCGGGACACCACTTCACCAAAGACAGTCTGGACTACGTGCATCCCATCGGCACGGCGGAGGATTTGGCCGGCCATCTCCTCGTGAAGTCGGATCTCAAAATGCTCTATGCCTCGCTGCCCCGCATCGCCCTGATCGTCGGCGGGGTCATGGCGGGCCTGCTGGGAGTGACGTGGTGGCTGTCCGGACAGTTTGAGAGCGCGATTTCCCGCCCGCTCCTCGCGCTGGCCGGCACGGCGCAAAAGGTGCAGACGAGCCGGGACTATTCCTTGCGCGCCGCGAAGGAAGGCGAGGACGAGATCGGCCAGCTTACCGACGCGTTCAACCAGATGCTCACCGGCATCGAGGAGGCGGCGCGCGCCTTGCGGAACGTCAACGACAGCTTGCAGGCGGAAGTCCGGCAGCGTGAGCAAGTGCAGGAGGCCCTGCGGCAGTTGAACGAAACCCTCGAACAACGCGTGGCCGAACGGACGGCCGCCGCCGAGGCCGCCAGCCGGGCCAAAAGCGAGTTCCTCGCGAACATGAGCCACGAGCTGCGCACGCCGCTGAACTCCGTGATCGGGTTCGGCAACATTCTGCTGAAGAACAAGGCGGGGAACCTCCGGCCGGACGACCTCGCGTTTCTGGATCGCATCCTGACCAACGGCAAGCACCTGCTGGGGCTGATCAACGAGATCCTGGATCTCACCAAGATTGAGGCGCGCAAGGTGGAGCTGGAGCTGGCCCCCGTGGCGCTGGATCAGCTCGTGACCGAGGTGCTCGCCACGCAGGAGGCGCAGGTGCGCGACCGGCCGATCGCCTTGGTGGCGGAGCTGCCCCCGCAGTCTGCGCCCTTCACGACGGACGCCAAGCGCCTCAAGCAGGTGCTCATCAACCTGGTGGGAAACGCCATCAAATTTACGGAAAAGGGCAGTGTCACGGTGCGGCTCGTGGTGCATCCTGCCACCCGTATGCCGCTCTTCCTTTCCGTAACGGACACCGGCATTGGCATTCCCAAAGAACGTCTCGCCGCCGTCTTCGAGGCCTTCCAGCAGGCGGATTCCGGCACCTCCCGCAAGTTCGGCGGCACCGGCCTGGGCCTCACCATCTCCCGCGCCTTGTGCGAGCTGCTTCAGTGCCGGCTTGAGCTGCAGAGCGAGTTGGGCCAGGGCAGCACCTTTACCATCCGCTTTCCGCAGGAGAGTGAACCGCGCGAACGGCCCAAGAAGAAACTCAGCGGGGACACTACCTTCCTGCCCCGTCTGCAACGTCCGAAACATGAAAACACCAAACGCGTCGCCGGACCAAGATTGGTGCTGGTCATCGACGACGAGGCTGATTCCCGCGACCTGATGACCAACATGCTGGAGGAATATGGTTGTCAGGTCGTCGCGGTGGACGCCGGCAACCGTGCGCTCGTGGAGGCGCGGAAGTTGAAACCGGACTTGATTCTGTTGGACCTCATGATGCCGAGCATGGATGGCTGGCAGGTCCTGCAAGCCCTCAAGGCCGATGCCGAATTGACCCATATCCCGGTGGTGATTGCGAGCGTCGTCGCGGGCGAGAACCAGGGCAGCATCATCGGTGCCGTGGACATGCTGCAGAAACCCGTTTCCCGCGAGGACCTACAGCGGGTGATTGGCACGCGCCTGCGGCTCAAGGTGCTGGTGGTGGAGGACAACGAGTGCGACCAGCGGATCTTCACCAACGGCCTGGCCGCCGAGGGCGTCGAGTATCGCCTGGCGAGCAACGGGCGCGCGGCGTTGGCGACCGTGGAGGAGTTCAGCCCGGACGTGATCCTGCTGGACCTGCTCCTGCCCGAAATGGACGGCATGGAATTTCTCCAGCACCTGCGCCGTAACCCGCGCCACGAGCTCCTCCCCGTCTTCATCATCACCGCCAAGGAACTCAGTCACGCGGAGGTCGAGCTGCTCCACCAGCAAACCCGCTTCATTCTCCGCAAGTCCGGCGACCTCGCCGCCGACTTCAAACGCTTCCTGTCCAGTCCAGCGTTTCTCCCGTCCACCCAGCTTGCCAAAGCGCCAACGGCACTCCCCCATGCTCCCAGCCACTGAATTCGATCCCGAGGCCATCGTCCGGCTGCGCCGCATCGGCAACGCCGCCTTCGTCCGCGAGATGCTGGACCTGTTCGAGCAGCTCGCGGTCGCCAAGCTCGACGCCGCCCGCCTGGCCCTGACCGCCGGGGATCTGGCCGCCTTGGCCGCCGCCGCGCATCCGCTGAAATCCAGCTCCGGCGGGGTGGGCGCGCGCTGCATGTATGACTTGGCCACCCGCATCGAACTCCATGCCACGCGAGGTGAAACCGAACCGCTGGCCGGGTTGGTGGCTGAGTTGGAGGCCGCTTTCGTCCGGTTCCGCCCCGAGTTGCAAAGCGCCCGCGAGCGCATCGCCCCATGAGACACCTAATCACCGTGGTCGAGGACAACCCCGACAACCGCCTGTTGATCCGCGTTCTGCTGAGCGATAGCTACGACGTGATCGAGTGCGTGGACGGCTTCGAGGCCGTCGCCCAAATCCCCCAGGCCCCGCCTTCACTCGTGCTGCTGGACGTCTCCCTCCCCGGCATGGATGGGTTGCAAGTCTTGAAAACCCTTCGCGCGATCCCCGCCTTGGACAGCGTGCCCATCCTCGCCCTTACCGCCCATGCCATGTCCGGTGATCGGGAGCGCTTTCTCGCGGCCGGCTTCGACGACTACGTCAGCAAGCCCATCGTGGACGAGCAGCTCCTCTTCGAGGCCATCGCGCGCCACCTGCCCTCCGCCTGAGCCGGGCTCGCAGGCACGAGTGGTCCCGGTATGTCTGCGCACGCGGCCCCTTGGGCAGCCACTTGCGCGTGGACGCTGGCCGCTGGCGGGCCTACGCTCCCCTCCGCGCCATGAGCAGCCACCCGCCGCAACTGAGTCCGCAGGCCAAAGCCAACATCCCCACGCACGTTGCCATCATCATGGATGGCAACGGCCGCTGGGCGAAGCAGCGCGGCCTGCCCCGGGTGGAAGGTCATCGCAACGGCGTCGAGAGCGTCCGCGCCACCGTGCGGGCGTGTGGCGAAATCGGCATCAAGTATCTCACGCTCTACGCCTTCTCCGTCGAGAACTGGAACCGCCCCAAGGACGAGGTGGACACGCTGATGAAATACCTCGCGCGCTTCCTGAAGAACGAAATCGGCGAGCTGAACAAAAATAACGTCCGCCTCGAAGCCGTCGGGCAGATCTACCGCCTGCCGGAATTCGTGCAGGAACAGCTCGCGAAGACGAAGGCCGCACTGGCCAGGAACACCGGTCTTACCCTGATCCTGGCCCTCAGCTACGGGGGACGCACGGAACTTGTCGAAGCCACCCGGGCCATCGCCCAGCAAGTGAAGGCAGGCAAGCTCGACCCGGCGGAAATCAACGAGCAGGTCATTGCGCGGAACCTCTACACCCACGCCTATCCCGACCCCGACCTGCTCATCCGCACCAGCGGTGAGCTGCGTGTGAGCAACTTCCTCCTCTGGCAGATTTCCTACGCGGAATTCGTGGTCACGCCCACACTGTGGCCGGATTTCCGGAAGCCCCAGCTCTACGAGGCGTTGGAGGAATACACACGCCGCCACCGCCGCTTCGGCGGTCTGTGAGCGGGGCAGGGGACTGTCGGCTCAGCTCCTCAAGCGACCTTGAAGCCGGGCTGGGCCACGCCGGGCGCGGCAAGCTTGGCTTTGGCTTGAGCCACGGTGTTTTCCACGGTCAGCCCGTATTTGTTCCGCAGGTAGTCCACCGTGCTGGCGTGCTCGATGAATTGATCCGGCCAGCCGATGCGAGCCACGGGCGTGGTGATGTGCTGGTCGGCGAAGTGCTCCAGCACCGTGCTGCCGTAGCCGCCCATCAGCACATGGTCTTCCAGCGTGATGACCAGGTCGGCGGCACGGCCAAAGAACTCGTGCGTGCCGGCGTCAATGGGCTTGGTCCAGCGCGGGTTGATGACGGCGACATCGAAGCCCTCGGCGGCAAGCTGGTCGGCGGCCTTCTTGGCAATGCCGTGCATCTGGCCGAGTCCAAACAAGGCAACCCTCTTGCCACCGCTGTTGGCAAACTGCCGGGTGACCTCGGCCTTGCCGACTTCCAGCAGTGCGGGCGTTTCCTTGATGGGCACGCCCTCGCCGTTGCCGCGCGGGTAGCGGATGAAGGTCGGGTGCTTCTGGAGGCTCGCGGTGAACATCATGTCCGCGAGTTCATCCTCGTCCTTCGGCGCCATCGCGATGACGTTGGGAAGGCAGCGCAGGTAGGAGATGTCGAACAAGCCGTGGTGCGTCGGGCCGTCGTTGGCACTCAGACCCGCGCGGTCCATGCAGAAAATCACCGGCAAGTCCTGCAGGCACACGTCGTGGTGGATGCAATCGTAGGCGCGCTGGAGGAAGGTCGAGTAAATCGCCACGACCGGATGGAAACCCATCGTCGCCATGCCGGCGGCGAAGATGACCGCGTGCTCCTCCGCGATGCCGACATCGTAGTAACGGCTGGGCATGGCCTTCTCCAAATGCTTCAAGCCCGTGCCCGTGGGCATGGCGGCGGTGATGCCGACCAGGGTGGAATCTTTCTGGCAGAGTTTGACGAGCGTCTGGCCAAACACGTCCTGATAGGCGGGCGGCGTGCCGGGCTTGGCCGGCGGGGTCTCGCCCGTCTGGGCGCAATAGGGTCCGAGGCCGTGGAACTTCTCCGGCTGCTTGAGCGCGGCGTCGAAGCCCTTGCCCTTCTTGGTCAGGAGGTGGAGGACGATGGGGTAGTCGCACTTCTTGGCGAACTCCAGCGCCTCGATGAGCAGGGGCAGATCGTGGCCATCAATCGGACCGAGGTAGCGCACCCCGAGCTCCTCGAAGATCAGGCTGCTGCCGAAGCCGCCGCGGCCGTCATCCTCGCTGCTCGCAGGGTTGTGCCGGAGGGTGACCTCCTTCACCACGCCCTTGACCGCCTCTTCAACCTTCTGGCCGATCTTGTAGGTGATCTCGCCGCGCGGCATCCGGCGCATGAAGGACTCGAAATCCTTCTGGAGCTGGTTGTAGGTCGGGTTGGTGATGAGCTTGTTGAGGTAGCCGGAAATCGCGCCGACGTTCTTGGCGATGGACCACTCGTTGTCGTTGAGGATGCCAATGAACTTCTTGGTCGTGTGCGCGATGTTGTTCAGCGCCTCAAATGACACGCCATTCGTCAGGGCGGCATCACCGAAGACGCACACCACATGCTCGTCGCTCTTGCGCTGGTCACGCGCGGCACACATGCCCAGCGCGGCGGAAAGCGCCGTGCCCGCGTGGCCCGCGCCAAAGCTGTCGTGCTCGGACTCGGAGCGGAGGGCGAAGCCGTTCAAACCATCGGTCTGCCGGATCGTGTGGAAGCGGTCCTTGCGGCCCGTGAGCAGCTTGTGGACATAGACCTGATGGCTCACGTCCCAGACGAACTTGTCCTTGGGCGTGCTGAAAACGCGGTGCATGGCGATGGTCAGCTCCACCACGCCCAGGTTCGGCCCGAGATGGCCGCCCGCCTTGGCCAGCTTGGTGATGAGCTCGTCCCGAATGTCTTGGGCCAGCACCAGAAGCTGTTCCGGGGTGAGTTTCTTAACGTGTTCAGGGCTGTCCACCATGTCGAGGTATCGGTTCATAGTTCGCAATCGAGAGTAAATCGAAAAAGGGAATCCAGAGCAAGGCTGCGCATCCGGCGGCCTGGCTGGGGCAGAGAAGTCCTAGTCCTCCGCCTCCACCGCCACCGGCTGGAGGGCAAACTCGCCGCCGGGCTTCTGCTCAAGCTGCTTCACCTTCAGCTCCGCCTCGGCAAGTTTGGCCTGGCAGACCGCCGCGAGTCGCGTGCCCTCCTCGTAACGGGCGAGCAGCGTCTCCAAGGGAAGCTCCTGCGATTCCATCGCTTCCACGATGGCTTCGAGCTTCTGGAGCGCCTCCTCGAAGGGCTGGTCCGCCGCCGGAGAAGTCGCCGCGCTGGCTTTGGCAGCTTTCGACATGGGGCGGAACCTAGGGGAAACGAGCAAACGCGTCTAGCGAAACGCTGAGGAGCTTTAACCGAACGCAGCCGGCCGGCCCCCGCGCGTCAGGGTGCGGCCAGCCCGCGCAGGCGGAGCCAATCGGCGGCGCGGAGGGGCCAGTCAGTCGGGCCGGTGGCGTTGGGCCGCGGGCGCATCCCGAAGCCGTGGCCGCCTTTTTCGTAGATGTGGAGTTCAGCGGGTGTCTTCCGGTTGAGCAGGTCGAGGTAGAGCAAGGTGCTGCCTTGCGGGAGCGAGCCAGTGTCGTCACCCGCCTGCGCGATGAAGGTCGGCGGCAGGCCGGCATCAAGACGGATGTCCGCGCGGATGGCCTTCGTCGTCGGGTCGTAGATTTTGTAAGGGTAGATGACGAGGAGGAAGTCAGGCTTGTGCGAGGGGGCGGTGGATTCTCCAGGGAACAGGCGGTCGTTGGTGGCGGCGATGAGCGAGATTTGCCCGCCCGCCGAGAAGCCCAGCGCACCGATTTTCTTTGGGTCCAGCTTGAGTTCAACGGCCCGGCGACGCACTTCGCTGACCGCGCGCTGCACGTCTTGGGCGGGGCCGGCGTGCGGCTCCGCGTGCTTGGTGGTGGGCGTGCGGTAGGCGAGTTGGAAGGCGACGATGCCTTGCTTCGCGAGCCATGCGGCGGCATCGGAACCTTCATGCTCATCCGCGAGCCGCCCAAAGCCGCCACCCGGCACCACGATGACGCCCGCGCCCGTGCGGGTCACACCAGCCGCCGGCTCATGGATGAAGAGGCGTGGCTGCGAGACATTCGACCGGCGCGTGATGCCGTCGGGGCCTTTCACGGTTTGCTCGGGCGGGTCGGCGGGAACCACCGGCTCCGGCATGCCGCTGGGCCAGAGTTTGATTTCGGGCAGTGTCGCCGCCTCGGCGGCCATGGTAAGGGTGAGGAGGAAGAGCAGGTTTCTCATGGTTTCAATTCAGTTGATGCCTCAGGCCAGCAGCTCGCGGATGACGTGGCCTTCCACGTTGGTCAGGCGGCGCTGGATGCCGTTGTGCTCGAAGGTGAGCTGCTCGTGATCGAGGCCGAGCAGGTGCAGGATGGTGGCGTTGAAATCGTAGAGTGGATGAATGTCCTGCACGGCTTTCTGGCCGAGCGGATCCGTCACGCCGTGGCTCACGCCAGGTTTCACACCCGCGCCGGTGAGCCAGCAGGTGAACCCATCCGGGTTGTGGTCGCGGCCCTTCGCGCCCTTTTGGAAGAACGGCATCCGCCCGAACTCCGTGCACCACACGACCAGCGTGTCCTCCAGCAACCCGCGCTGGCGCAGGTCGCGGATGAGCGCGGCGGCGGGCTGGTCGAGGATGGCGGCGTGAACGTCGTATTGCTCCTTCAACGCGCTGTGGCCGTCCCAGTTCAACTTGCCGCCGCTGGCGTAAGCGCCGTTGAAGAGTTGCACGAAGCGCACGCCCCGCTCGATCAGGCGGCGGGCGAGAATGCAGTTCTTGGCGAAGGCCGCCTTGTCGGGATTGCGCGTGTCATCGGCACCGTAAAGTTTCAGGAGATGCGCCGGCTCGGTGCTTAGGTCGCTGATGGCCGGCACGGAAAGCTGCATGCGGGCGGCGAGTTCGTAACTGGCGATGCGGGCGGCGAGCTTGGAGTCACCCGCGTTTTCCTCCAGATGGCGGGCATTCATCCGCTGGAGCAGCAAACGGGCGGCTTGGTCGGTGTCAGCGGAGACGCCCGGCGCAACCAGGTGTCGCACCGGTTCCTTGGAACTGAGCGTGGTGCCTTGAAACGCGGCGGGCAGGAAACCGGGACCCCAGTTGTTCGAGCCGTTCTGCGGCACCCCGCGCGGGTCGGGAATGGCGACGTAGGCGGGCAAGTCCTGATTCTCGCTGCCCAACGCATACGTCACCCACGAGCCCAGACTGGGAAACCCATCGAGGGCGAAGCCGGTGGAAAGAAAGTTCTCCGCCGGCCCGTGCGTGTTCGTCGTGCTGGTGAGCGAATGGACAAACGCGATTTCATCCGTCAACCCGGCGAGATGCGGAATCATGTCGCTGACCCACTTGCCGGTCCGGCCACGCTGGCGGAATTCGTATTGCGGTCGGGCGAGATTTCCAGCCGGGCCTTGGAAGGTGACGGACGGCCCGCCGGGCAGCGGCTTGTCATCCCACTGGATGAGCTCCGGCTTGTAATCCCACGTCTCCAACTGGCTCACCGCCCCGGCGCAAAAGATGACGACGACGTTCTTTGCCTTCGCGGGAAAATGCGATGCACGCGGCGCGTAAGGCCTTGCGGGATGAATGACCGGTCCCGGTGCCGCCAGCAGGCCGTCGCGACTGAGCAGGTTAGTCAGCGCGATGGAACCAAGCGCGGTGGCGCTGTGCGAAAGGAAGCGGCGACGGTCGAGCAACTGGACGCCGGAGGGGGAGAGCGGGTTTTGGGAGCGATAGTTCATGCTTGGAGCGTTGACCGGAGCCTCCGTTGACACGCATGGCGATGTCGGGCATCGTTGTCAGACATGAGCGTCGCCGCCACCTTCACGCTTCGCGACCTGAACCGCCAGCCGGCCAAGATTCTCGACGCCGTCCGCAAGTTTGGCAGCGCCGAAATCCGCACCCGCGCCGGAGAAGTGTTCACCATGGCGTCGAAATCCAGCCCGAAACGGCGCGCCAAAGGTTTCAACGTGCGCGGGCATTTTGAGGCCATCGCGGAAAAACAGCGAGCCACGGGGTATGTCCCGGCGCGGCGCGGCGATTTCGATGAGGAGCGCTTCAACCGAATTATCGCTGGCGAGGAATGAAGACTTACGTGGACGCAAACGTGCTGGTCAGGCTCCATTTGAGCCTGCCTGGCAGGCAGGCCGCGATCACCTTCCTTGAGGCCGAAGGCGGGAGCGACAGCGGACCCATTCCCATCACCGACCTGTTGCGCTTCGAGTTCAAGAACGCGATCGAGCGAATGGTGTTTGAGAGCCGAAGCGGCAGGCAATGGCGGGTGACTCCCGAGGCCGCAGCTTTGGCGCAGACGGACTTCGCGTTGAGTCTGGAATCCGGGAACATCTTGCGGAATGTCCCGCTCGCCTTGGCCCAAATCGAACGCGAATTCGACTCCTTGGCCGCCCGGCACACGGCTGCACATGGCTTCCGCACCTACGATCTGATCCATGTCGCGTCCGCCGTTACTTTGCGTTGCCGGCGATTCCTGTCGTTCGACGCCAAGGCCAACGCGCTGGCAAGGCTGGTTGGCCTCGAAACGATGTGAGCGGGATGCGGTCACGGCAGGAATAAGAACTCGTTGCTGTTGAACAACGCGCGGCAAAGCGTGGCGAGGCCGTGCTGACGGACGACTGGCTCGGTGTCGCGCAACTCACCGGGAGTGGTATCGCGGTTTAGCGCAAGCTGATAGGCGCGCAGGATTTGCTGCGCGACATCGTCGCCGGCCTCTTTCTTCACGCGGGTGGCGAAGGCCTCGGCCTGATCGAGGGTGAAGCGGCTGTTGAACAGGTTCAGCGCCTGGATGGGCGTGGTGGATTCGCGCCGCCGGGCGGTGCTCTGGCCGGCGTCGGGACAGTCGAACGCGCCAAAGACGGCTTCCCGTTCGCGCCGGACCTTGTGGGCGTAAATCATGCGGCGCAAGCCGTCGTCCTTGAACGACTCAACCGGGGTGAAGCCGCTCAGGCCGCCGCGCTGGGCAAAGAGATTGTAGCCGCGCCCGAACATCTTGAGGTTGAGCTGGCCGCTCACGGCGAGCATCGCATCGCGGATCGTTTCGGCTTCGAGGCGGCGCGCGGGGAAGCGCCAGAGGAGGCGGGCGTCGGCATCGAGCATTTGTGCTTTGGAGTATTCAGTGTTCAGTGAGCCAGTATTCAGTTGGCCAGCCGAACGCCCGCGCGACTGGTTGCTGAAAACTGAAGACTGAACACTGCTCTGCCGATACGCCGCCGACAGCACGATGAGCCGATGCAGGTGCTTCACCGACCAGCCGCTGCGGATGAACTCCGTGGCCAGCCAGTCCAGCAGTTCGGGATGCGACGGCTTCATCCCGCTGCGCCCGAAGTCGCTGGCTGTCTCGACCAGCCCGATGCCGAAATGTCCCTGCCAGATGCGGTTCACCATCACGCGCGCCGTGAGCGGGTTTTGCGGGCTGGCAATCCAATCGGCGAGCGCAAGCCGACGCTGTTGCTCGGCGGTCTCCTTGGGCAGCTTCACCTTGCCCAGCGCGCTGAGCACGGCGGGCACGACCTCGTCCTTCGGCTGCTCGGGGTCGCCACGATGCAGCAGCCGGATGTCGTCCGGCTTGCGGAACGTGCCGGCAAAAACCTTCTGCTCATTCTCCGCGCTGTTGAGTTGAGGCAGAAGCGCCTGCTTTGCGGCGAGCAGGCGGGCCGCCTCCTGCGCCTCCACCGGGCTGAGGCCGTTCGTGGAAACCGTGGCGGGCCTGTTCTGGCCGGGCGCATATTTCGCACGGTCCGAGGAGTCGGCCACGCTGCGCCACTCGCCCGCCAAGTCGGCGACTTCGATGAGGTAATTCGTCGCGAGCCGATCTGTGAACTTGCCCTCGCGATCACGGCCCCAGACCACGCGCTCGATCGTGTGCTCCGCAGGAAACTCCACCGTCACCCAACCCTTGCCCTTCTCGTTGGACATCCAACTACGCGAGTTGCCGTAGCTCCCGTCGTTGATGAAGCGCAGCTCGTGGCGGTTGGCGGAGACGTTGCTGCCGGACGCGCTGACCGTGGTGCCCCGGCTGCCGAGGGCGAGATTTTCGCCGGCGGCATCGAAAACCTCCAGCTCGTCCACACATGGCTCCAAGCTGTTGGTTTCCTTGATGGTGAAGCGCACGCGCTTGGCTTTGATGGGAAGGAAACGATCGGTGTTCTCGCGTGCGTTCACAGGGGGGCGCTCCGTGCCTGACTTCGCCAAGGGCACGAAGCGCGCAAGCTGCTGGTCGAGCTGGGCGATTTCGGCCTTCAGGCGGGTTGCTTCCAGTCGTCGGGCTTCGGCTTCGGGCGTGCGCAACTCGCGGTCGCCGTATTCCACGCCCGCGACAAAGGCCTGCATCGCGTAATAATCGTGCGCGCTGATGGGGTCAAACTTGTGGTCGTGGCACCGCGCGCAACCGACACTCAAGCCGAGAAATGTCTGGCCGATGTTCATGACGATTTCATCCAGCGCGTCCTGCCGGGCAAGCCGCTTGGAAACATCATCAGCCCCAATCTGCCCCGGCAGCAGCACCGAGGCGGTGACCAGAAAGCCAGTGGCCGCATCCGCACCCAGCGCGTCACCGGCAAGCTGCTCGCGGATGAAGCGGTCGTAGGGCGTGTCTTGGTTGAACGCGCGGATGACGTAGTCGCGATACGGCCAGGCGTTTGGCCGCTCGGTGTTGACCTCGAAGCCATGCGTGTCCGCGTAGCGCACCACGTCCAGCCAGTGCTGCGCCCAACGCTCGCCGTGGCGTGGCGATGCGAGCAGGTCGTCCACCACCCGTTCAAAGGCGTCCTTGCGCTGGTCCTTGAGAAACGCCGCCACCTGCTCCGGCGTTGGCGGCAGCCCGGTGAGGTCAAAACTAATGCGTCGCAACCACGTCACGCGGTCTGCGGCAGGTGACATCCTCAGGCCGCTGGCCGTGAGCTTTGCGTTGATGAAGGAATCAATCGAATGCTGGCCGACTGGGGTTGCCAGAGGCCGAAAGCTCCAATGTTCACCCGGCTCCTGGAGCTTCACCGAGGCCGCGCCAGCCTGCATGGCAAACGTCAGAAGCGCGTTCAACGCCAGGACAAGGCATTGGAGGAACGGCAATTTCATCTGAAGTCGGGCCATGCGAACGGGTAATCTGACGCGAAACATGACCTGCGGTCACAAGGATTCCCAGCCTCAAAACGCGGACAGCGGGGCGGGCCAGCCGGCAACGACGGCTTCCGAACCGGGCAATTCGGTCATAGCAGCGCCAATTCCGGCGGCGCTTCTCCGCACGCGCAGCTTGACGTGTCCCAGCCTTCTTGGAAGGCTCTCCCCGCTTCACAAGCGCGCATGAAAGTTTTGATCGTCGAAGATGACCCAGTGGTCCGCCGGATCCTTGAGGACCTGTTGACCCGCTGGCAATACGAGGTGGTTAGCACCACCAACGGCGAGCAGGCCATTCAGGCGCTCCAGGTGGAGAACCCCCCGCGCCTCGCCATCATTGACTGGCAGATGCCCGGCATGGACGGCGTGGAGCTATGCTGCCGCGCCCGCCATCAACTCAAGCTGTCCCCGCTTTACATGATCCTGCTCACCATCCGGGGCGGGAAGGCCAACATCGTTCAAGGTTTGGAATCCGGCGCGGATGATTACATCACCAAGCCCTTTGATCAGGAGGAGCTGAAGGCCCGCATCCAGGTCGGGGCGCGGCTGGTGCATTTGCAGGCCGAGCTGGCGGCGCGGGTGAAGGACCTGGAAGCCGCGCTGGACCACGTGAAGCAGTTGCAGGGCCTCCTGCCCATCTGCTGCTACTGCAAAAAGATTCGCGACGACCGGAACTACTGGCACGAGGTGGAGTCCTACATCACCACGCATTCCCAGGCCAAGTTCACCCACGGCATCTGCCCCGAGTGCTACCAGAAGGTTGTGCAGCAGATATAGCGGCGGTCGTTGACAGTTCGAGGAGGGCGAAGATACTTCACGCGTCGCCTATGAATACGTCAATCACCCCTGTTTGGCACTCCAGACTGCGCGAGCGATCCGGCTTCACTTTGATCGAGCTGCTCGTGGTCATTGCGATCATCGCCATCCTGGCCGGGATGCTGTTGCCGGCGCTGGCACAGGCGAAACAAAAGGCCAGCATGACCAAATGCACCAACAACCTCAAACAGCTTGGGCTGGTTTGGATTTTCTACGCTGGGGACAACGACAACAAACTGACTTATGTCAGTGATGGCGTAAATACAGACGGCAACGGTAACTACACCGGATGGATTGCGGATCCGTGGATGCGCATGGACATCACCACCGACGCCAACTACAACACCAACTACCTCACCCGCGGGCGATTCGGCCCCTACCTCACCGGAAACTATCAAGTCTTCAAGTGTCCTGGGGATCAGACCAAAGACATCGGCACCGGCACCCCGAGAATGCGGAGTGTTTCCATGAATTGTCGGCTTGGTTGCGGCTCCGGCCATGGCACAGGAGGTCACACGTGGCAGGCGACAGGGCAAGGGCTGCCCCACTTCGTCCGCGATACGGAATTGGATCGCCCGTCCATCCGGTTTGTGTTCATTGACGAGAACCCGAACAAACCGCGCGGCAGCCTCGCCGCACCTGACTACTTCCCCACCATCAACGACGGCCTGTTTGGCCATGTCCAGCAGCGCACCGGCAAGGAGCTCAACGACATCCCTTCCTCAACCCACGGCGGCGCAGGCGGCCTCAACTTCGCGGACGGCCATGCGGAAAACCATAAATGGAAAAGCACTGCCGTCCTCGACAAAGTGGTCAGCACTTCCACCAGTGGCGGCGAGGACTACGATTACCTCAGTTTGGTGTCCACTGAGATCCAAGGCATCCCATGATTACCCAACCCACCTGCGGCTGGACCGCAAGAAGAATTTCCGTCTGTTTGATAGTCGGCTGCCTGTGCGTTGGCCTGCTGGGTTCGGCTGGCTGCCGACGCAAGCGCGACCAGGTTCCGGACTCGGGAAGCCAAGCTCCCGCTGCGGCACCCGGAGCTTCCGCAGCCTCCCCGGCACCGACCGCGTCGCCTACCGATGGCAAGTCCGCCCCAGCCAGCCAGTCGCTTCCCCCGGTTGCGAGCATCCCCGCCAACCATTTCAGCACCCTTTCCCAAGCCCTGCTGACGTTCCGGCGCGACAAGCAACGTGCTCCCAAAGATTGGCAGGAGTTGATCACCACCGGTTACCTGAAGGCGCTTCCACCGGCTCCGCCGGGCAAACGCTACACGTTCCATCCGCAAAGCTTGGACGTGCTTATGGTCAACCAGTAACCAGCGCCCTCCGGTTTGCGACGCTCCGCCTCATCCGGCGGGTGCATCGTCGCCTGAAATTCCGATTGGGTGAGCGCGGGCAGCAGATCCGTTCCCACATCGGACCTTGCGATTGCTTTGTGTCCGTGGGTGGACAAGAATCTCCCCGCAGCTCCGACCGTGCTTTGATTGCCTGATGGTGTCTCTGTGGCCAGCCAAACCAAGTGCGCTTGAACACGGCGGGAACTGCGCTGTCAGTGTCGGCATGAAGCACATCCAGCCAACCATCGTTCGGTTTCAGCACCCCATGTGGCTGACGCTTGCGATTGTCCTGGCGATCAGCCTGGCTGCCTTGGCGCAACCCGCAGATGTGCGGCGGGACAGCACCGTCGCCGCCGTCGAGCGGGTCATGCCCAGCGTGGTCAACATCGCCACCACCACGGTCGTGGACAACACAGATCCCTACTTTCGCTGGCGCGCGGAGTTCTTCGGCTACCGAGTGCGACCGCAGTTGGAGGAGATCCCGTCCAGCGTCGGTTCGGGCGTCATCATTGATGAAAGCGGCTATGTGCTCACCAACGAGCATGTGGTCAAGGGCGCCAGCCGCATCTGGGTCAAACTCATGGACGGGCGCGAACTGGAGGCCGAGCGCGTGACGGGCACGGCCAAGACCGATGTGGCCCTGCTCCGCATCAAGAACCCGGGCGCGGAGAAGTTCGCCCCCGTGCGGTTTGCGGCGGACGACGATTTGCTGCTTGGCGAGACGGTGATCACGCTGGGTAATCCCTTTGGTCTCGGCGGCTCGATCAGCAAGGGCATCCTCAGCTCCAAGTCCCGCCGCCCGGCGCGCGAGGACAGCCCGCTGGATGTCGCGGACTGGCTGCAAACGGATGCCGCCATCAACCCCGGCAACTCCGGCGGTCCGCTCATCAACCTGCGCGGCGAGCTCATCGGCCTCAACGTCGCCGTCTATCGCGAGGGCCAGGGCATTGGCTTCGCGATTCCCATCAAACGCGTGAACGAGGCGCTGTCCCGCTACTTCACTCCGGAGGGCACCAAGGCGCTGTGGTTCGGCGCGCGCGTGCGCTCGGGGGCCAGCCTGCTCGAAGTCACCGCCGTTGAAACCGCCAGCCCGGCCGACAAGGGCGGATTGCGGGTGGGCGACACCATCCTTCAAGTGGCGGGCAAGACACCCCGCAACTTCATCGAGTTCATGCGCGAGCTGAATGCCGCCGGGGCGGAGAAGCCGGTGTCCCTGTTGATTCGGCGCGCCGGCGCGCAGCAGACCGTCTCCGTGCGGCTGGTGCCGGAGCGCGACTTCTTCAACGCGGAGCTGGTGCGGCAGAAGCTCGGCCTGCAGGTGCAGGAGCTGACCCGTGAGCTGGCGACGAGCCTGGGCTTCCCTTTCTTCGGCGGTTTTGTGGTCGCGGACGTGGACAAGGACTCGCCCGCTGCGGAGGCGCGGATGGAAAAGTATTTTGTTGTGCGCGGCGTGGACAACCAGCCCGCGCGCGACCTCGTTGAGTTGGGCCGGCTGGTGCATGCGAAGCGGGCCGGGGAAACGGCGCGGCTGAACGTCATCGCCCCGCCCAAGCGCGGGAGCTTCGGCGGGTTTCGCGAAGGCAGCGTGCCAGTGAAATTGAAATGAGCACCGCGCCCATGATCGAGGTCGAGAACCTCACCAAGCGCTACGGCGGCCGGGCGGCGGTGCGCGACCTGTCCTTCACGGTCAAGCGCGGGGAGATCGTCGGCTTCCTCGGCCAGAACGGCGCGGGCAAGACCACCACCATGCGGATGCTCTCCTGCTTCATGCCGGCGACCTCCGGCACCGCGCGCGTGGCGGGCTTCGACGTGTTCACCCAGGCGGATGAGGTGCGCCGGCGCATCGGCTACATGCCCGAGGGCAACCCGCTGCACCTCGACATGCGGGTGCGGGAATACTTGAAGTTCCGCGCCCGGCTCAAGGGGCTCAGCCCCGCGCGGAGCCGCGAGCGCGTGGACATCGTGACCGCGCAATGCGGTCTGGCCGACGTGGCCGGCAAGGTGATTGGCACGCTCTCCGGCGGCTACCGCCAGCGCGTGGGCCTGGCCGACGCACTCGTTCATGAGCCCGAGCTCATCATCCTCGACGAGCCCACCAAAAATCTCGACGCCCACCTCACCCGCACCGTCCGGCAGCTCATCAAGGATGTCAGCAAGGACCGGACGGTCTTCATCTCCTCGCACCTGCTGCCCGAGGTGGAACTTACCTGCACCCGCGTGATCATCATCCACGAGGGTTCCATCCGTGAAAGCGGCACGCTCGACGAGTTGCAGCGCAAGATGAGCGCCGGCCAGCAGGTGATCGCCGAGCTGGCCGCGCCGGTGCCGGACTTGCGCGAAGCCTGGGAACACATGGCCGAGGTGGAGCACTTCGACATCTCGGCGGCGGAAGGCAGCTTCCATCGCTGCGCGCTGACTCCGCGCGCCGGACTCGATCTACGCCCTCAAATCTTCGAGCTGGCCAAGGCGCGCGGCTGGCCCCTGCGGGAGCTGACGCGCACGCGCCATTCGCTGGAGGACATCTTCGTGCATGTCACCCGGCGGGAGCAGGAGGAACTGTGAACATCCAGGGTGACATGGGGCAGGGGACAAGTGACCGGGGCGCGCGTCGCAATCTGGATGCGCGCGGCCGCAGCCTGCCCTGCTTATTAGTGTTTTCTGCGGTGAGCGAGGCGGAAACCGTTTCAACGGTTTCCGCCGACCGACCGGACCAACCGCTGAAACGGTTGCTCCTCACCATCGGCCATGACACCCGGCTGAAGCCGGGTGCTAATGAGAGGCGGGCTCGGCGTGGCCCTCCCTGCCATCTGCCACCCGTCACCTGCCCCTTCTGATGCAGCCCTTCCTCACCCTTGTCCGCCGCGAACTGGGCAGTTGCTATGTGTCCATCATCGGCTACGCGATCGTGGCGGCCGTGCAGTTCCTGCTCGGGCTGAGTTTCGTGATCGTGCTGCGGGCGCTCAACGGCAAGCCGTTTGACGTGCCGGTGACGGAGGCGTTCTTCAACAACGGCCTGTTCTGGCTGACCATGCTGCTGGCCCCGCCGATCATCACCATGCGCGCTTACGCGCTGGAGAAATCCAGCGGCACTTACGAGACGTTGATGACCGCGCCGGTGGGGGACTTGCAGGTGGTGCTGGCGAAGTTCACCGGAGCCCTGTTGTTCTTCATGTCCGCCTGGCTGCCGTTGCTGGCCTATCCCTACTTGCTCAAGCGCTTTTCCGTGGATCTCGCGCAAGTGGACACCGGCGCGGTGGGTGGCACGTTCGTCGGCATCTTCCTGTTTGGCGCGCTCTACATCGCGCTGGGGTGCTTCGCCTCCTCGCTCACGCGCAACCAGATCGTTGCCGCCATGAACGCGTTTGTGCTGGGACTGGGGCTCTTTCTGCTGAGCTATTTGACTTTCATCCTGCCGCCCAAGGCGGGCTGGCAGACCGCCGTGCTGTCCCACATCTCCATGATCGAGCACATGCGGGACTTCACCCGCGGCGTCGTGGACACGCGGCAAGTCGTCTTTTACGTGAGCCTGACCGTGCTGTTTTTGTTCCTCACGCTGAAGGTGGTGGAGAGCCGGAGGTGGAAATGAAAGCCAGTCCCCAGCTCGCATCACCCACCGCCCGCCGCCGGCAGGCCGGCGCCCGTTCACCCGCGCTGGGAAGTCGGAGCTTGTCCCATCATGTCTGACGACCTCGACCATCCCCAGCCCAGTTTCTCCGGCGCGCGCAAGTTTGGCGCGGGCGTCGGCGTGCTGTCCGCCATCCTGGCGTTGCTGGCCATCGTGGTGATGGTCAACTTTCTCGCGACGCGGCATTTCCACCGCTGGACGCTCTCCGAGGACCGCGTGACCAGTCTGGCCCCCCTGACGCATCAGGTGCTGGGCGCGCTGACGAACGAGCTGCAGGTGACGGTCTTCTTCGACCCGGACGAGGTGCTTTACTCCCACATCCTCCAGTTGCTGCGCCAATACGAGAACGCCAGCCCGCGCGTCAAAATCTCCGTGGTCAACTACCTGACTGAGCCCGCCCGTGCCGAGGAGGTGAAGACCCGGTGCAAGCTCGGTCCCAACGCGAAGGACCTCATCATCTTCTCGTTCGCGGGCAACCACCGCATTGTCCGGCAGACGGAGCTTTCGGAATACGACACGAGCCAGCTCCTGGCGGGCAAAAGCCAGAGCGTGAAGCGCAAGTCCTTCACCGGCGAAGCCTTCTTCACGGCGGCCATTCTCGGGCTGATCGAGAGCCGCCGTCCGCGCGCCTATTACCTGACCGGCCACAGCGAGCACGACCCCACCACGGCCACCACGCAGACCGGCTATGGCAAGCTCACCATGCTCATGCAGGCCAACAACATGGACACCCAGCTCATCAGCCTGGGCGGCACCAATGAAGTGCCCGCCGACTGCAACCTCCTGATCCTCGCCGGCCCGCGTTCACCCGTGACCCAGACCGAAGTCGAGCGGCTCAACCGCTACTTGAACCGGGGCGGGCGGATGCTCTTTCTGTTGCGCGCGGGCGCTCCCACCGGCTTGGAGGAACTCCTGCGCGTGTGGGGCGTGGAGCTGGGTGATGACGTGGTGACGGATGCCAGCCAGGACCGCAGCGAAAGCTTTGTCGTTCTCAAAAACTTCGGCGACCACGAGATCCTGCGCTCCTTCGGCATCACCCAGAACGGCCTCGTGCTCAGCCTGCCCCGCTCGGTCACCCCGCGCGCCACGGGCCAGGGCTCGGATGCCCCGCAAGTGCGGAGCCTCGTTGCCACCTCGGAGCAAGGCATCGCCGTGGCCGACTACCGCAACGGCCTCCGGCCAGACCCGCGGCGCGACCGGCGCGGTTTCATCCCGGTGGCGGTGGCGGTGGAGCGCGGCGGGCTCCGCAGCGTGGAAGGCGGCTCCACCCGCATGGTCGTGGTGGGCGAATCGGTTTTCCTCGGCAATGCCATGATCGAAAACTCCATCAACCGTGACTTCGCCGGCAACGCCATCAACTGGCTGCTGGACCGGCCCAAGCTGGTCGGCATCGCCCCGCGTCCGGTCCGCGAGTATCTGTTCCAAGTCAGCGACGCGCAAATGCAGGCCTTGCAATGGATCCTGCTGGCGGGCTTGCCCGGCGCGGCCCTGGCCGTTGGGTTCCTCGTCTGGATCCGTCGGCGGAACTGAGTTGAAGACATGAATTCCGCGCAAAACAAATGGCTGGCCGGCATCGCAGTGGCGCTCTTCGCGTTCATCGTGCTGGTGGAGCTGCGCCCGCCGGCCGGGGGACCGCCCTCGCCCACCAGTGCCCCGATTATCGCGCAACTGCGTCCCGCCACCGTGACCCGCGTCGAATTCGTCCGGTCAAACGAGACGTTCCGCGCGGAACGCAGCGGCGGTCAATGGCGGCTCTCCGCCCCGCTCGCTTATCCGGCCAACGCCCTGGCCCTGGACATGTTGGTGGACGTCTGCGCCCGCCTGCGCCCGCAGTTGGTGATTCCTGCGGCACAAGTGAAAAACCCCGCCGAGTTCGGCCTCGCCCCGCCGCAGGCCACCGTCATTTTCCATCAGGACGGGACGAAGGTGGAATTGCGCATCGGTGCCCGGGCTCCCGTCAGCGCACAGGTTTACGTGCAAGTCGCCGGCAACCCCGCCGTGGCCGTGGCCGATGCCAACCTGCTCGAATTGCTGCCCAAGACCGCCGATGACTGGCGTGACCGGCAGTTGCTCTCCCTCGCCGGCTTGAACTTTGACCAGCTACGCATCCGCAGCGGCCCGCGCGACCTCGTCATGCAGCGGACGCCCACGAACCAGTTGTGGCGCATCGCCCTGCCGCCCCCGATCAAGCGCGCCAACACCCCGCGCATCGAGCAACTCCTCCGCGAACTCCAGCGCTGGCCCGTGCAACGGTTCATCAGCGACGACCCCAAAACCGATCTCGAGCCGCTGGGCCTGCAAACTCCGGAAACGGAACTCGCCATCGGCTCCGGCACGAACAATCTGGTCGTGGTGCAGTTCGGCAAGAGCCCCACCAACCAGCCCGACCTCGTCTATGCGCGCCGGCTTGCCACCACCAACATCGTGCTGGTCGCGCGAGAATGGCTCGACCAGTTGCGCGCACCGTATTGGGACTTTTGCGAGCACCGTCTCATTGACCCGTTCGTGATGGAGACGGCGGACCGGATCGAGGTGCGCGGCGCGGAACCCTTCACCCTCCTGCGCCAGCCCGGGGCCGGCACCAACCAGGTTTGGATCGCGAACGATGCGGTGAAATCCGGCACGGACCCGCAGCTCATGCTCAGCTTCCTCAACCAACTCGTTGTGCTCGAAGCCGCGGAACTGGCCAAGGAAGTCGTCACGGACTTCGTGCCCTATGGCTTGGCCCCGCCCACCCGGCAAATCAGTCTTTTCAAGTCCGTCACCAACACCGTCAGCGGCGCGACCAATCAATTGGTGGCCCAACTGGACTTCGGCGGGGACCGTTCGGACCGCTTGTTCGCCCGGCGTCACGACGAGAATTCCGTGTATGTGGTGCCCCGGGGCGACGTGGAGCAGCTCGCCTGGTCGCTGTTTCAAATCCAGGACCGCTCGGTCTGGCGCTTCACCACCAACCAGGTCTCCGCCGTCACCATGCAGTTCGATGGGCGCACCCGCCGGCTCGTCCGCACGCCGGAAGGCCTGTGGACTGAAGGGGGCGAACCCGCCGGCGATATCCGCACGGTGGCGCTGGAGGAAACGCTTTACCGCCTCGGCCAGTTGCGCGCCGAGCGGTGGACTGCCCGGGGCACGAACCACCTCGCCGTTTACGGCGTCACGGATCAGAACCATTCCCTCAGCGTGGAACTGACCGGAACCCCGGCGAAGACCAACCTCCTTCACTTCGGCAACATGCCGTTCCGGCGAAATCCCTATGCCGCCGTGACCGACCCCCGCACCGGCCAGCCCATGGTCTTTGAGTTTCCCCGTTCGCTCTACCTGGACTACGTGGTGCAATACCTCATCCAGTCGAAGTGAATCCCCACTGGCGATGGAGCAGCCGCAGCGAGCCAGCCGAAGCTGGCCCGGTCCCGGGCTGTCTGCTTCGCTGGATGATTTGTGGCCATGCCTGACGAGCGCCCCAAGAAGCCCCGCTGGACGTTCTGGCGAGTCTGCCGGATCGCCTTCCGGTGCGTGCGCATTCTCTGCCTGCTGGTGGTGCTGGCGGCGGTCTGCGCGTTTCTCTGGTTCAACCAGATCGGTGTGCCGGACTTCGTCAAGCGCCCCGTGCTGGCGGGCTTGGAAGCGCAGGGACTCAAGCTCGAATTCTCCCGCCTGCGCTGGCAGTGGTTCCGCGGGCTCGTCGCCGAGAACATCTCCTTCTCGCCCGTGGGTGCGGGGCCGCACATCGCCGCCGCCGAGGCCGAGGTGCAGCTCGACCACGAGGCCCTGCGCGACTTCCAATTCGTGGTCACCGGCGTGGTGCTGCGGGAGGGCGGGCTCGACTGGACCGTGGCCCCGACCAACCTCCCGCCCCGCACCCTCACCGTCACCAATCTCTCGACCGCCCTGAACTTTCTGCCCGGTGACGTGTGGGCTCTGCCCCATCTGAATGCCACGGTCCAGGGCATCCAGTTGAAATTCAGCGCGCTCGTCACCAACGCCACCGCGCTGCGCAAACGCCCAACGAAAAGAGATGAGCCGGCCACGCCGGGCACGAAACCGCCCAAGCCCGGAGCCGAGGTCATCCTCCATCAGGTGCTCACCGAACTGGCCAGAGTGCAATTCACCGGGCCACCGGAAATCGAGCTGGCCCTCCGTGCCGACGCGCGGCTGGAGGGTGGCGTGCAGGCGGACTTGAAGGTGAAGGCACAGGATGTGCGCACCCCGTGGGGCGGCGGGCGCAACGCCAGCTTCACCGCGCGCATCGTCCAGCCACCCGGCACCAACGGCGCGGCCAGCGCGGACTTCCGCCTCGAAGCCGACCGCGTGCGCACCACCAACTTCAACGCCAGCGCCGAACGCCTCCTGCTCACCGCGCGGCTGAACCGCCAGTCCGCGCGCACCAACGACTGGGATGCCGCGTGGGAGGTCACGCTGCGCGACGGCAAATCGAAGTGGGTGGAGGCCGCGACATTCCGCCTTTCCGGCCAGACCGCACCGCGCCCGCTGGCCCCGGATGAACTGCGGGCGAGCCTCACCTTGCGCACGACGGGGCTGAAATCCGAGTGGGCGCAACTGGCCGAGGGCCGGTTGTCCGGCAACGCAACCTTCGCTCCCGCGCGCAAGCAGTTGCTTGCCGCCGACGCGGAAACGCAGCTCACCCTGGCCAGGACGAAGTGGGGTGAGGCGAAGCAGACCCGCGTGTCGGCAAAGGCTTCCCAGATTGGAACGCCGGCCTCCAACGCCCCGCCCGCGTGGGGTTTCTGGACCAATCTCGCGCCCTGGCAGGTGGAAACCTCCGTTGCGCTGGACGGCGTGAAGTCCGACTTGAAGCCGCTCGAACTCGGCAAGTTCAACTTCGCCGCGCACTGGCGGGCACCGCACTTGAGCGTCACCAACCTGCACGCCGAGCTTTACAGCGGGGCGCTCGACACTCACGCGCACCTCGACGTGGCCACCCGCCGCGCCGCCGCGACGGGCCAGCTCGACTTCGACATTTATCGCATCCAGCACCTGCTCAACACGAACACGCAGCGCGAGCTGGCCCGCTTCACTTTCAACGCGCTGCCCAAAGCCCGCGCGAGCGTGGCTGTCGTGCTGCCGGAGTGGACGAACCGCGCGCCCGACTGGAAGGCGGTCGGCGATTCCGTGACGCTCGCCGCCCACGTGGACAGCCCGGGCGGCGCGTATCGCAATGCGACTTATCTCGAAGCCAGCACCGACCTCACGCTCACCAACGGCGTCCTGCGTCTGCCCAATCTCTGGGCACGCCGACCCGAAGGCGAGGTCCGGCTGGCCTACACCGTGAACCCGCGCACGCGCCAGTATCACTGGGCTGGTCGTGCGAATGTCTTTCCAAGTGCCATCGAGCCGCTGCTGGAGCGACCGGAGGACAAGCGCATCCTCACCAACTTCACCTTCACCGTCCCACCCATTGTCGAGGGGGAAATCTGGGGCCGCTGGCGGGCGCGTGAGGAAACGGGGTTCCGCGCGCGAGTGACCGCCACCAACTTCGTGCTGCGCAGCGAACCAGTGGACGAGTTCAGCGGTTCGGTGGGCTTCACCAACGAGCTGTTCGCCATCTCGGAAGTGCGCGCCCGCCGCGGCACAGGCGTCATCACCGCGCCGGACGTGCGGATTGATGCACGGCTCCAGCGTCTCTGGGTCACCAACGCGCACAGCACCTTCGACCCCTATGCCTTCACACGCATCATCGGCCCGCAGACGGCCAAGGCGATCCTGCCCTACCAGTTCAGCAACGCGCCGAGCGTGCGCGTCCACGGCTCGATTCCCTTCCGCGATCCGGAGAGCACCGACCTGCACTTCGACATTGTGGGCGGACCGTTCCGCTGGTCGTTTTTCCGCCTGCCGCAAGTCACCACCACAGTGCATTGGGTGACCAACCGGGTCATCATCACCAACCTGAGCGGCGGATTCCACGGTGGCGCGATTTTCGGCGGCCTCGCCTTCGACCTCACTCCGGAACGCAGCGCTGACTTCGGTTTCAACCTCGCCTTCACCAACGCCAGCCTGCCCGGCTTCATCGCGGATTTGAGCGGGAAGCCCAACCGGCTGGAAGGCACCGTGGCCGGCACCGTCACGGTCACGAGCGCCAACACCACCAACTGGCAGAGCTGGCAGGGCTTCGGCGAGGTGCGGCTCGACGACGGCCTGCTCTGGGAAATCCCCATCTTCGGCCTGTTTTCGCCGGTGCTGAACGCCATCAACAAGGACCTCGGCAGCAGCCGCGCGAAGGAAGCGAAGGGAGCCTTCATCCTGACCAACAGCGTGCTCTACACGAAGAATCTGGAAATTCTCTCACCGCCTGCGCGCCTGCACTACGACGGGACAGTGGACTTCGCCGGACAGGTCAATGCGAACGTCGAGGCCGAGATGTTCCGAGACACTTTTCTGGTCGGCCCGCTGTTGAGCCTGCTCACCACCCCGGTGACAAAGGTGTTTGAGTATCGCGTGACCGGTTCGCTTGCGAACCCGAAGAGCGAACCGCGCTACATCCTCCCCAAGCTTCTCCTGCTGCCGCTGCGCCCGTTCCAGACCATCCGCGAGTTCCTTGCGCCGGACAAATAGCCCATCACCAGTTTTTCTAAAACTGCCATCCCCACTCCCTGTTATGCCCCAACCCATCCGCGTCTCCGGCAAGCTCCGCCTGCGTGACTTCAACCCGCGCTACTGCGCCGGCCTGGAGAAGGAACCGACGATCATGGAGACCGACCGGCTGCTGGAGCGGTTCGGCAAGCTGCAGGATCTCTTTTTCGCGAACGCCAACCGCGGCCTCATCATTGTGCTGCAGGGCATGGACACGAGCGGCAAGGACGGCACGGCACGACGGCTGTTCGAGTTCGTCGAGCCCGCCGGCGTGGAGACAGTCGAGTTCAAGGCCCCGAGCGCGCTGGAACTCGCGCATGATTATCTCTGGCGGGTGCATCAGGCGGTGCCGCGCTTTGGACGCATCGGGCTTTTCAATCGCTCGCACTACGAGGACGTGCTGGTGGTGCGCGTGATGAACCTCCGGCCGCCGGAGGTGTGGAAGCCGCGCTACGATCACATCAACGACTTCGAGCGGATGCTCACGGACAGCGGCTACACGCTGCTGAAATTCTTCCTCCACATCAGCCACGAGGAGCAGGCGGAACGCCTTCAGACGCGGCTCGACGACCCGTCCAAGAACTGGAAGTTCGAGCCGGGTGACCTCGCGATGCGCGACCGCTGGGACGACTTCATGGCCGCCTACGAGGTGGTGCTGAACAAGACCTCGACGCCGTGGGCACCGTGGCACGTCGTGCCCGCCGACCGGAAGTGGTTCCGCGACTACGTGGTGGCCCAGACAGTCGTGGACACCATGGAGGAGTGGAACCTCAAGTGGCCGAAGCCCAGGGCGGACTTGCGGAAGTTCCGGGTGAAGTAAGGGGGACATTCCTGTCCCCAATCCAATCAAGCGCTTGCACAGCGGACAAGAGTGTCCGCCCCACGGCACCGCTTACCGCCGGTTGCGGCGCTTGACGTTGAGCTGCGTGAGCGAGTGGAGCAGCGCGGCCTGCACGGTGGCCTGCTCCTCGTCGGTAAGCTTCTCAGCGAGGCGGGCCTCGGCTTTCTTGCGGGCCTCCTCAGCCTTCGCCTCGTCAATGTCATCAGCCTTGATGGCCATGTCCGTGAGGATGGCCACGCGGTCGCCGGTGATCTGCACGAAGCCCTCGCCGGTGGCGAGGTAGTGGTCCACCCCGCCTTTCTTCGCGACGATCTCGCCGTGGGCGATCTGGGTCATGAGCGGGATGTGCATCGGATAGATGCCCATCTCGCCCTCGATGCCGGGGAGCGTGACCATGTCCACGTCCTCGGAGTAGATCTTTGCCTCCGGGGTGACGATTTCGAGTTTGAGGGTCGCGGCCATGGTTCGAAAAAGCTTCAGCCTTCCTTAATTTCGTCGATTCCGCCCTTCAGGTAGAAGTTGTTCTCACCGACGGCGTCGTGCTTGCCTTCGAGGATTTCCTTGAACGCGCGCACGGTCTCGGCCACGGGAACCTGCTTGCCTTCGCGACCGGTGAAGACCTGCGCCACCGTGAAGGGCTGGCTGAGGAACTTCTGAATCTTGCGGGCGCGGAAGACGGTCGTCTTGTCCTCGGGCGAAAGCTCGTCCATGCCGAGAATCGCGATGATGTCCTGCAGGTCCTTGTAGCGCTGGAGCACTTTCTGGACGCCGCGGGCGACGTTGTAGTGCTCTTCGCCGACGATGTCGGGCGTGAGCGCGCGGGAGTTCGAGGCGAGCGGGTCCACGGCGGGGAAGATGCCGAGCTCCGCGATGGAACGCTCGAGCACGATGGTCGCATCCAAGTGCGCGAAGGTCGTGGCGGGCGCGGGGTCGGTCAAGTCGTCGGCAGGCACGTAAACGGCCTGGAAGGATGTGATGGAACCCTTCTTGGTCGAGGTGATGCGTTCCTGAAGGTTGCCCATTTCGGCGGCCAACGTGGGTTGGTAACCGACGGCGCTGGGCGTGCGCCCGAGGAGCGCGGACACTTCCGAGCCGGCCTGTGAGAAGCGGAAGATGTTGTCCACGAACAGGAGCACGTCCTGGTTGTGCTCGTCGCGGAAGTATTCGGTCACGGCCAGCGCGGAGAGCGCGACACGGAGACGCGCGCCGGGCGGTTCGTTCATCTGGCCGAACACGAGGCCGATCTTGGAGCCTTCTTCGAGGACAGGAAGGCCGTTCTCGCCGATCATCGGGTGGCCCTTCGCGTCTTTCTTGGTCTTGATGACGTTGGCCTCGATCATTTCGTTGTAGAGATCGTTGCCTTCGCGGGTGCGCTCGCCGACGCCCGCGAACATCGAGACGCCGCCGTGCAGCTTCGCGATGTTGTTGATCAGCTCCATGATGACGACGGTCTTGCCGACGCCGGCACCGCCGAACGCGCCGACCTTGCCGCCCTTGAGGAACGGGCAGATGAGGTCAATGACCTTGATGCCGGTGGTGAGCACCTGCGGGCTGGTGGACTGGTCCACGAGCGGCGGGGCGGAACGGTGGATGGAATTGTATTTGTCTGCCTTCACCGGGCCCTGCTCGTCCACGGCGTCGCCGGTGACGTTGAAGACGCGGCCCATGACGGCGTTGCCGACGGGCATGGAGATGGGCGCGCCGGTGTCGGTGATGGTCATGCCGCGCTTAAGCCCCTCGGTGGTGCTCATGGCGACGGCGCGGACCCAGTTGCCGCCGAGGTGCTGCTGCACTTCGAGCGTCAGCTTGGTCTTGCCCTGGCCGGGAAGGTCGTATTCCACGGTCAGTGCGTTGAAGATGGCGGGGAGTTGGTCCGTGAACTCAATGTCTAGGACGGGGCCGATGATTTGAACGATTTTGCCGGTGTTCATCGTGATAAATTAGTTGCCCATCGCCATCTGGGCGGTGGTGATTTCCAAGAGTTCTTTCGTGATGTTGGCCTGGCGCAGCTTGTTGTATTCGAGGGTCAGGTCCTTGATGATTTGCTTGGCGTTGTCGGTCGCGTTCTTCATGGCGACCATGCGCGCCGACTGTTCCGAGGCCTTCGCCTCCTGCAAGAACTGGAAGACCTGATAGTTCAGGTAGTGCGGCAGCAGGTTGCCGAGCACCGTGGCGGCGACCGGCTCGAAGAGATACTCGCGCGTGGCCTGTCCGAGCTCCGTTCCGGTCCCTTCACCCGCCAGATCAGCGTCCAGCGCCTTGATCTCGCCGAGCGGTAGCAACTGCCGCGACTCAGGCTTCTGAGTCAGGGTGTTGATGAAATTCGTGTAGAGCACGTCCACCGCGTCCACTTGCCCGCTCAGGAACAACTCTTGGGCAAACTTGGAAATCGCGCGCGCTTCGGCGAACTGCGGCGTGTCCTTGTAGCTGAACTCGGCGGCGAGCTCGCGCTTGAGCCGGCCCGCCCACTGCGCACCCTTCTTGCCGGCGCAGATGAAAACGGTCGTGTCCTTGTCCCACTTGGCGGCCTCGCGGAGGAGGTTCGTGTTGAGCGCGCCGCAGAGGCCCTTGTCCGTGGTGATGAGGATGAGCGCCCGCTTCTTGACCGCGCGCTTCTCCATCAACGGATGGTTGAACTCGCCCGCGCCCGCCGTGGCCGCCGCGAGCACCTCGTTCATCAACGTGGCGTAGGGCCGACCCGCGAGGGCCGCCTGCTGCGCCCGGCGCATCTTGGCCGACGCGACCATCTGCATCGCCTTGGTGATTTGGGCGGTGTTCTTGACCGACTTGATGCGCCGGCGGATGTCGCGTGTGCTGGGCATGGTGAGCTAGGTCGTTCCGGTTCGCTCGGGCTTAACGGTAGCTTTGCTTGAACTCCGCGACCGCCGCCTTCAACTCAGCCCCGAGGGCGTCGCTGATGGCCTTCTCATTGCGGAGCTTCACGAGCAACGGTTCTTTGCGCGTGGTGAGGAAGTCGGTGAGCTTGTTTTGGAAATCCTTCACCTTCTCCACCGCCACATCGTCGAGCAGGTTGTTCTGCATCGTGTAGAGGACGGCGGACTGAATTTCGACGGGCAGCGGGTTGTATTGGTTCTGCTTGAACAGCTCGACGATGCGCTTGCCGCGTTCGAGCGTGGCCTGCGTCTTGGCATCGAGGTCGGAGCCGAACTGCGCGAAGGCGGCGAGTTCGCGGAACTGCGCCAGCTCCAGCTTGATCTTGCCGGCGACCTGCTTCATCGCCTTGATCTGCGCGGCGGAACCGACGCGCGACACGGACAGACCGACCGAGATGGCCGGGCGAATGCCTTGGTAAAACAGGTCGGTTTCCAAATAAATCTGGCCGTCGGTGATGGAAATCACGTTCGTCGGGATGTAGGCGGACACGTCGCCAGCCTGCGTCTCGATGATGGGCAGCGCAGTGAGGGAGCCGTTGCCGTTCTTCTCGTTGACGCGCGCGGAACGCTCCAGCAGGCGGGAGTGCAGATAGAACACGTCGCCGGGATACGCCTCGCGTCCGGAGGGACGCTTCAGCACGAGAGAAACCTGGCGATAAGCAACAGCCTGCTTGGAGAGATCATCGTAAATGATGAGCGCATCCATGCCGTTGTCCATGAACCACTCGCCCATCGCCGCACCGGAGAACGGCGCGAGATACTGGGCGGCGGCCGGAGCGTCGGCACCGGCGGCCACGACGATGGTGTATTCCATCGCGCCGGCCTTCTCCAACTCGGCGATGACGCGCGCGATGTTGGACTGCTTCTGGCCGACGGCCACGTAGATGTTGTAAACGGGGCGGAAATCCTTCTGACCGGCGTTCTGCTTGTTGATGCGGGCCTGATTGATCATCGCGTCCACGCCGATGGTGGTCTTGCCCGTCGAGCGGTCGCCGATGATAAGTTCGCGCTGGCCGCGGCCGATGGGGATCATCGCGTCGATGGCCATGATGCCCGTCTGAAGCGGCTGGCTGACGGATTTGCGCTTCACGATGCCCGGGGCGATTTTCTCCACCGGATATTGCGCGCTGCCACTGATGGCACCCTTGCCGTCCACCGGGCGGCCGAGCACGTCCACCACGCGGCCGAGCAGGCCCTTGCCCACGGGGACGGAGAGCAGCTTGCCGGTGGTCTTGACTTCGGAACCTTCGCGGATCGAAAGGTAATCGCCGAGCACCACGACGCCGACCTCGGTCTCTTCGAGGTTGAGCGCGAGGCCGATGACGCCGTTGCCGAAGTCGAGCATCTCGTTGAGCATCGCGTCGGTGAGGCCTTCAACCTTGGCCACGCCGTCGGAAATCTCGCGCACGGTGCCGACGTTCTGCCGGGAGACGGAGGTCTTGAGGCCCGAAATCTGGGCTTCGATGTCTTGCAGGATGGAGCTCATAGCAATTCGTTAAGTCGAAAAATTAAAGGGTGTCGTTCAGGGCGGCGAGCCGGCCGGCCACGCTGCCATCGTAAATGTCACTGCCGGCCTTGATCTTCACGCCGGCGATCAGCGCGGGGTTGACCCAGAAGGTCACGTTCATGCCGGGCCCGTATTTCTGCGTCAGCGCGGCCTTGATGGCATCCATCTGCGCCGGGGAGGACTCGACGGCGTTCTCCACCCGGGCGGAGCGGCGGGCGAGGTCCAGCTTCACGAGCCGCTGGAGGTGCGTAAGGGTGCCGACGTAGCCGCGGGGCTTCTGGGCGATGACCGCGCCCACGGTCTGGCGGACTTTGTCCTCGTTCAGGACGCCGCCCACACAGCAGGCGTTGAACAACGTCTTGCCGTCGCGGCGGGCTTGTTTGCTGACTTTCATCGGCGGGCGCGGTAAATATCAACTAGGCGGCCAATTGACGAACTGCGTCGCCGGCGAGCCGGCCCTTCTGGTCGGCGGAAAGGATGTCACCGGTGGAGCGGCTGGCAGCGGCCACCACGAGGCGGCCAAATTCCTGACGCAGCTCGGCCTTCATGCGGGCCAGCTCGGCGTCGTTCGACTGCTTGGCCTTGGCGATGATGCTGGCGGCATCGGCAATGGCCTTCTGGCGTTCGATCTCGGCGATCTTGGCGGCGGCGGCACGGGCCTCCTCAATAATCTTCTGCGCCTGCTGACCGGCCTGGCCAATCAGTTCCTGCGACTTGGCCTGCGCGTTGGCCAGTTCCTTGCGGGTCTTCTCAGCATTCTCAATGCTCTCGGCGATCTGCGACTTGCGCTTTTCGAGCATCGCCAGCAAGGGCGCGTAGGCGAACTTCTTCAGGATGATCGCCAGCAGGACGAACAGGACGACCTGCGAGATGAACAGTTGGGGGTGCCAGCCAAATGTCTCGCCCACTGCCTTCAGCGGGTTGTCGCCAGCGGCCAAGATGACAGGAAGATTCATGTTCGTTTACGCGTTAAAAGGGGATGCCGGACGCAGGGTTAGCCACGTCCGGACAATCATTACTTGACCAGGAAGATCGCGAAGAACACGACGCCTTCCGCCAGAGCGGCGAAGATGATCGCGTTGTTACGGATCTGGTCCGCGGCACCGGGATTGCGCCCGGTGGCCTCGGCGGCCTTCAAACCGATAATGCCTACGCCAATGGCCGAGCCGATAGCGGCCAGACCGACGTGCAGGTTACCGGACAATTCTGCCAACATGGGCATCATACTTTTACCTTTCGTTTTTTGTCCGAACGCCCCGGCAGTCTTGCCACCGTCTGACGTCCGAAATCGTTTAATGGTGGTGACCGTGTCCGTGACCATGGCCCTCGCCATGACCGTGCGCACTGCACATCAGCGAGGTGAACACCGCCGTCAAGAGGGTGAACACCAGCGCCTGCACGATCCCGACCAGCAATTCCAAAAAGTAAAAGGGCAGCGGAATAATCCAGCCCAGCCACGGCACCAGCACCATCATGGATTCCAGAATGTTTTCGCCAGCGAACACGTTGCCGAACAAACGGAAACTCAACGACACCGGACGGAAGGCGATGGAAATCACCTCGATCAGGCCCACGAAGAAGAACACGGCAATCATGAAGATGCCCATGAAGCCCTTGCCGCCCCCGCCCGCCGCGAAGATGTGCTTCAGGAAACCGCCCACGCCGAGGGCGGAAATGCTCCAGTAAAACCAGAGCACCGTGAACAAAACGGCCATTGCGGAAGTGGTGTTCAGGTCCGCGTTGCCACCGCGCAGCAGCGGCTCCCCGCCGTAAGTGATGGTGCCCACTCCGGGAATCAGACCAAACCAATTGGTAAAGAGAATGAAAAAGAACAGCGTGCCGAAGAACCAGAAAGTGCGCTTGCCCATGTCCTCGCCCAGCAACGTGCAGATGAAACCGTGCATCCCCTCCACAATCCACTCGCAGAAGTTCTGCGCGCCTAGCGGCACTGCCGTGATGTTCCGCGTGGCCATCTGCGCCACCAGCACGATGACCAAGGCAACGATGATGGTGACAATCATCGAGCTGGTCACCATGAGCGGGCCGATGTGGAACCGGGCGGCCGCCGGCGGCAGACCGTGATGCTCGGCGTGGCCGTGGGCATCCTTCACGGCGTGCTCCACTGCCTTGCCAGCCTGGGTGGCCACATCACCCACCGCCTTGGTGTCGGCAGCGTTCAACGACGCGGGCAGCACCGCAAGCAGCAGGGCGAAAAGCAGAGTTTTGACGACGTTCATTGCAATCGTGATGCCCACCAAGCGACGAAAGGACGCGCCGGGCGGCGGACGAAACGGTGCGGAGGTTGCTACGTCGTGATTTTTTTCACAAGCGGTTTTTTGTCGTCCTCGGGGGATTGAAGTTTCGCGCATCGTGGACAAGCGGCCGGCTTATCAGCCGGCCGTGGGGTTTTCCCCTCCCGCAGCCCAAGTTGGATGGGCTCTTGGCACCCAAGACACCTTTTCCCGCTGGTTGGCGCAAGGCGCTGGTGGGCACGACAGGACTTGAACCTGCAAGGATTGCTCCACTGGATCCTAAGTCCAGCGCGTCTGCCATTCCGCCACGTGCCCGACGGTGCTGGCCATCGTCGTCCGCAGCTTTTCTCACGTCAAGCAAGGGCACGCCGGAAACAAGGTCCAGGCAACATGAGCGAACGTGCCGTGTCCCCACGATCACTTCTCGGCTCGCCGCCTGCGGGGGCTTTGCCGCAGATTCCCGCCGGCCGCCGACCGGCCTGCCCTTTTCGTGTTCACCAGTCGCAATCATTCTGTCATCGCCGCCGGATTGGGCTGCGCCATCCTCTTCTGGGGCGCGAATAACACCGGCGTGAAGTATCTCGTGCGCGAGTGGCCGCCGGTGTGGATCGCGTGCAGCCGCATGTGGCTGGTGGGCCTGATTTTTTACGGACTGCTGCGGTGGACAAACTGGTTTGGCCCGACGCATCCGCTGACTCCGGAGTTGCGCCGGAGCTTGTGGCGGCGCTCCAGCCTAAGTCTGGCGGTTTACGTCGTGGCCTTCACGGTCTCGTTGCAATTCACCTCGGCATCGCATGTCGCGCTCTATCTCAGCACCTCGCCGGTATGGGCGCTGCTGGCCGAGGGCGGACCGCAGGCCAACCGCGATTCACTGCGCCGCTACGCCGCCGCCGGGCTGGCGTTGAGCGGGGTCCTGACGCTGTTCTGGCCGAAGTTGCAGGCGGGCGGAGGCGACTGGCGCGGGGACTTGCTGGCCTTGGGCGCAAGCTGCCTGTGGATGTTTTACGGCCGGCATTGCCGCGAACTGGCGCAAACCCTGAGCGGCGCGGAAATCACTTCCGCAACGATGTGGCGGGCCGCCGCGTGGCTCACGCCGGGCGCGATCTGGGAGGTCGCGCGGAGCGGGCTGGCTTTTGGCTGGGGATTGATTGGTGTGCATGCCTATTGCACGGTGTTTGGCGGGGTCATTTCCTTCGCACTCTACAACAACGCCCTGCGACACTGGCCGGTGAGCCAGGTCCTGCTCTTCAGCAACTTCATCCCCGCCAGCACGATGATCTGGGCGTGGTGGTTGCTGGGCGAACCCGTCGCGCCCACCTTCTGGCCGGCCATGCTGCTGGTGTTCGCCGGGGTGGGCCTGGGCCAATGGCGGCCCCGCGCGAAGGTGAGTAAAGCGCCTGCTCCGTCGCCCGAGTAAGCACCTGCGAACCCGCCCCTATTTGGCCTCGTTGGCGGTCAATCCGTCGAATGCCGTCACCGCATCGGCCTTGGTCCAAAACCCAATCCGGCCGGGCTGGCTGATCTCGCTGTCCTTGCCTTCCAGCAGCAGCTTGCCATTCAAGTGGCACTGAATCTGATCGCCGCGATGCACCACGCGCAACGTGTGCCATTGGCCAGCCGGAAGGTCCGTGTTCGCGTTCGCGAGCTGCTTGCGTTTGCCCGCGACCACCTTGTAGAGCCGGAAGTTGTCCTCCAACGGATTCAGCCGGGCGACGTAGTAGTTCTGCGCGTCCTGATACCGCCAGACCAAACCGCCACCGGTGTCGATCTCGCCCTTGATCGCCTTGAAGGACACGGACAGATCGACATTCGCCGTCTTGGGACCGTCCGTCACACAGAGGTTGAAAAGCGGGCTGGGTCCGGCTGAGGAAGTTTGCGTCAGCGTCTTGGCTCCGTGCGGCGACGTGGCATCCAACTGCACTTGCCACACGCTGCCCGGGCCTTCGCCGGTCTTCGCGGAAGTCCAGCCCGCCGGCAGGGCACCGGGCGTGGCATCTTCAAAGTTCCACTTCCGCCCGGGCACGTCCGCCGCGAACAACGTGGCGCCCGCCAAACCCGCGACCACCAGCATGTGCTTGCCATTCATGGCGGCACTCTCAGCCAACAGCACAACCGCCTTCAAGGGCGAAGCGCATCAACCCTGGGCTGACACCGCCTCGTCCGTCGCCTCGGCGAGCACCCCGAGCGACTCCTCCAGCGCCTCGCGCGGGATGGTCAGCGGCGGGGCAATCTTAACCGTCTGCCCCCACGCACCGACGGGCGCGAAGAGCAGGAGGCCCTTCCACATGCAGCGCTCGATGATGGCGTGCGCGAGGTCGTGATCCGGCTGCTTCTTGCCGGGCTTCACGGTCTGCATGCCCGCGACCAGTCCGCGTGCGGTGACGTGGCCGATGACTTGCGGATGCTTCGCTTGAATCGCCTTCAACCCCGCCAGCAGCATCGGCTCCAGCGCGGCGGCGTTTTCCGTCAGCTTGTCGCGAAGAATTTTCCGCACGCTCGCCAGCGCGGCGGCCACGCACACCGGGTTGCCCGTGTGCGTGCTCGTCATCGAGCCGGGCGGGAACTGGTCCATGATGCTCTCACGCCCGATGACGGCCGAGAGCGGGAGCGAGCTGCTGATGCCCTTGCCGCAGCAGATCACGTCCGGCGTCACGCCGTAATGCTCGAACGCCCAGAACTTGCCGGTGCGTCCGAAGCCCGCCTGCACCTCGTCAAACGTCAGCACGATGTTGTTCGCGTCGCACCACGCACGGAGCTTCTGCACGAACTCCACCGGCGCGAAGTCCGGCCCCACGCCCTGGTAGGTTTCCATGATGACGCCTGCGACGTTCTCCGGCTGAAGTCCGCGCGCGGCGACCGACTTGAGGAAGGATTCAAAGCTCGTGTCCTGCTGCCAGTAGCCGTCCGGGAAGGGCGCGGTGATGATCGCCGGGTCTTCGTTCACGATCCAATTCTTCTGCCCCGCCATGCCGCCGGCCTGCTGCGAGCCGAGCGTGCGCCCGTGAAAGCCGCGTTCCCAACCGATGATGCCAATCTTCTTGTTCCCGCCGACCTTGATGCCGTGCGCGCGGCTCAACTTGATGGCGCACTCCGTCGCCTCCGAGCCGGTCGTGAGCAGGAAGACCTTCTGCAAGCCCGCCGGCGCGACCGCCGCGAGCTCGCCCGCCAGCTCCGCGCGCTCCTCGCTGGGGAAGACGTAATTGTGCAGCAGGTTGCTGTTCACCTGATCGAGGATGGCGCGCTTCACCTCCGGCGCGCAGTGGCCGGCGTTGGTCACCAGCACGCCGCTCGACCAGTCGATCCAGCGGTTGCCGTATTTGTCATACACGAAGATGTCCTGCGCGTGGTCCCACACGATGGGCGGCTGCCCGCGCATGGACTGCGGCTCGAAACGCCGGAGCTTCTCCAGCGTCGGCACCGAGTCCGGATGCGGCACCGGCGTGACGATGCGGCGATACTTGGTTTCAACGTGCGGAACGGTGCGCGGTGTGATGCTGAATTCTTTGCCCATAGTGCGGGCGACGATGCCGCGCGCCGCCGCGCCGGGCTACGCCAAAAATCCCTCCTTCCAATGCTTTTGTGATGGCCAGCACGCAGGATTGCTTCGCGCAATGCTCCCCCCTAGCCTCCCGCCGCATGAACGTCCTCAAGTTTTCGGACCGGCACTACGCGGCGCGGTTGAGCCAGTTGGCGGCGGCCTCGAGCCTCTTTGACCCCGTCGTCGAGGAACGCGCGCGCGACATTGTCGAGGCCATCCGCACGGAGGGGGATGCCGCGTTGCTGGAGCTGACGGCGCGCTTCGACGGGGCCCAGCTCACGGCGGAGCAGTTGGCCGTTTCGCCGGCGGAACTCTTCAACGCCTCGCTCACGGCCGACGCCGCCTTGCGCGCCGCCGTCACCGAGGCGGAGAAGAACATCGCCACCTTCGCCCGGAAATCCCTGCGCCGGAACTGGTCGGCGCGCAACTCGCATGGCGCGACGGTGGGCGAGAAGTTTGATGGCTTTGGGCGCGTGGGCATCTACATCCCCGGCGGCACCGCGCCACTGGTTTCCACCGCGTTGATGACCATCACGCTGGCCCGGGTGGCGGGCTGCCGCGAGATCGTCGTCTGCACACCGCCGGGCCGCGACGGCTCGGTGAACCCCGCGCTGCTCTTTGCCGCGCGCGTGGCTGGGGCGACGGAGATCTACAAGGCCGGCGGCGCCCAGGCCATCGCCGCGCTGGCGCTGGGCACGGCCACCATCCGCCCGGTGCAGAAGGTTTTTGGGCCCGGCAACGCCTACGTCGTCGCGGCCAAGCGGCTCCTCGTCGGACATGTGGCCATTGACCTGCTGCCCGGCCCGAGCGAGGTGCTCGTGCTGGCGGATGACTCGGCCAGCCCGAAGTTTATCGCCGCCGACTTGCTGGCCCAGGCCGAACACGGTTCCGGCCACGAACGCGTCTGGCTGGTGACGACCTCGGCCAAGATCATCAAGGCAACGGAGAAGGAAATCGCCCGGCAGCTTCCGAGGCTGTCGCGCCGGGAGTTCATTGCCAAGGCGCTGGCCAGCAACGGCTGGCTCATCCAAGTGAAGTCCCTGGCCGACGGCTTCGCGCTCGTGAACCGGCTCGCCCCGGAGCACTGCGAGGTGATGATCCGCCAGCAGCAGCAGGCCGTGGCGGAGATCACCACGGCCGGCGCGCTCTTCCTCGGCGGCTGGTCACCGACGGTGCTGGGCGACTACGTGGCCGGCCCGAGCCACACCCTGCCCACGGGCGGGGCGGGACGTTCCTTTGCGGGCCTGACGGTGGATCAGTTCCAGCGTCGCACCAGCGTGGTGAACTACGGCAAACCCGCGTTGAAGAAGGCGCTGGGTGCGGTGCGGAAATTCGCCGAGCTGGAAGGCCTGGACGCGCACGGGCAGTCGGCGGCGATCAGGCTGGCGGACAAGTAAGCTGGCGCTCAAAGCTCGAAGACCGTGATTTCCGGGCGGCAGCGGAAGCGCACGTTCAGGAAGAACCAGCCGATGCCGGCGTTCACGTAGAGCGGGCCGGCCGGCGTCTGGAAGAGTCCCCAGTCGTATCCGTCCACGCCCCACGGCAGGACCAGCGGCCCGTAGAAGGGCAGCCGCACTTGGCCGCCGTGCGAGTGACCGGCGAGCGTGAGGTCAAAGCGGCGGCCGGAGAACCGCTTCACCCAGGCCGGGTAATGCACCAGCAGCAGGTTGCGCGTGCCTTTCACTGGTTCCGCCAGTTGGGCACCGGTGCACGTCAGTCCGTGGATGGTGAGCCGCCCGTCCCGCGTGCGCAGGGAGCGGTCCATCAACCACGCGCCGCCGGTGTCCGCAAACGCCTTGCCGATCTCGTCGAAGTCCACGTGCGCCCAGTAGTCATGATTCCCCGGCACGCCGTAGAGCGGGGCGCGCAGCTCCCGGAGGCAGTCCAGCGCCTCTTTCACATGGGCGTTCTCCTCGATCAAATCGCCAGTGAAGCAGACCAGATCCGGCTTCAACTCGTTGATGCGGCGGACCACGGCCTCCAGCAGTGCCCGATCCCCTTTATGGTGCAGATCGGTGAAATGCACGAGGCGGTGCGTCGGCTGCGACTGCGCCAGCCGGATGGTGCGCACCTGCAACCAGTTGGGCTCCAAAGCCAGCGCATCGCCCAGCACTGCGGTCGGCATGGCCACACCGGCTGACTGAAGCCACCGGCGGCGTGTCATCTTGAAGGGCAATTTCATCGGCCAGCGGGTCGGGTGAGTTGGGAGGACGTTAGCAGTGCGTCCGGCGCACGGGAAGGCTGGAACGTCGGTTGAGGGCATGGCGGACCGTGAGGCGGAGTGCCGTGTGGCCTCTGATATTTGGTTGTGCCGCAGGCAAGTCATCGTAAGATGTCCCCGGACGAGAGAAGCAAATCCGCGACCCTCTCCTCCGGACACAGGCTGGGATGGCACGGGCGGCCGGGAATGGCCGCCTGTTCGTTTTCCGGCGAGCTTATCCTCCCGCGTATCGTTTGCGCCCAACCGTGTCCCGCTAACGCCTGACTGCAAATGCAACGCACCAAAACATCCGCCGCCACCGGAAGCCGCCCGGCCAACGAGAGTTCCCGCCTGCTCGCCCGTGTCGAGACGCGCCGCGTGTTTGATGCGCTGGAGGACTTCCTCGCGCACACGCTGACCACGCAGGAGCCGGAGTCGGCGGCGCTCTTCCTCGACAAGATCGTCTCCCGCCTGCGCGAGGCGGGCCTCGAAGTGCCGCACACGGTCCAAACCCCCTACGTCAACACCATCTCCGTCGAGGACCAGCCCGCGTATCCCGGCGACTGGCAGATGGAGGTGAAGATCAAGAACCTGATCCGCTGGAACGCGATGGCGATGGTCGTGCGCGCCAACTCGCACACCAACGTCGGCGGGCACATCTCCTCCTTCGCCTCGAGCGCGACGCTTTATGACGTGGCGTTCAACAACTTCTTCCGGGGCCGCACGGACGACTTCAACGGTGACCTCGTTTACTTCCAAGGCCACGCGTCGCCGGGCGTGTATGCCCGCGCCTTTCTGGAGCGTCGGCTGGACGAGAAGCAGCTCGACAACTTCCGCCAAGAACTCGCCGACGGCGGCGGGCTTTCGTCCTACCCGCATCCGTATCTGATGCCGGACTTCTGGCAGTTCCCGACGGTCTCGATGGGCCTTGGCCCCATCGGCTCCATCTACCAGGCGCGCTTCAACCGCTACCTGAAGTCGCGCGGCTTCATCAAGGGCGAGGAGTCCAAGGTCTGGTGCTTCGTCGGCGACGGCGAGAGCGACGAACCCGAATCGCTCGGCTCCATCACGCTGGGCTCGCGCGAGAACCTCGACAACCTCATCTGGGTCATCAACTGCAACCTTCAGCGCCTCGACGGCCCGGTGCGCGGCAACGGCAAAATCATCCAGGAACTCGAAGCGCTCTTCCGGGGCGCGGGCTGGAACGTCATCAAAGTCATCTGGGGCAGCGACTGGGATGACTTGATTGCGCGCGACACCTCCGGCCTGTTGCTCAAGCGCATGGAAGAGGCCGTGGACGGCGACTTCCAGAAATACACCGTCGAGCCCGGCAGCTACATCCGGAAGCATTTCTTCGGCAAGTATCCCGAGCTGCTCCCGTTGGTGAACCACCTGACCGACGAGCAGCTTCGCAAGCTCATGCGCGGCGGCCACGACACGCGCAAGGTTTACGCCGCCTACAAGGCCGCGATGGAGCACACCGGTTCGCCCACGGTCATTCTCGCGAAGACCATCAAGGGCTACGGCCTCGGCGAGGCGGGCGAGGGCCGCAACATTTCCCACAACCAGAAGAAGATGAACGAGAAGGAGCTCCGCGAGTTCCGCGAGCGCTTCAAGGTTCCCATCGGTGACGACGAGATTGCTGAGATGCCCTTCTACCGCCCCGCGCCCGACAGCGCGGAGACGAAGTATCTGCTGGAGCGGCGCAAGAAACTCGGCGGCTTCCTCCCGAAACGCATCGTGAACGCTCCGGCGCTCACGGTGCCGAAGCTGGATTACTTCGCCGATTCGCTCAAAGGCTCCGGCAAGTCAGCGGCCTCGACCACGATGGCCTTCGTCGGCCTGCTCCGTGGCCTGCTCAAGAACCCCGCCATCGGCCGCAACATCGTCCCCATCATCCCTGACGAGGCGCGCACGTTCGGCATGGACGCGCTCTTCCGCGAGGTCGGCATCTACGCGCACAAGGGCCAGCTCTACGAGCCGGTGGATAAGAAATCCCTGCTCTACTACCACGAGACCAAGGACGGACAGATTCTCGAAGAAGGCATCACCGAGGCCGGCTCGATGGCGTCGTTCATCGCGGCGGGCACGGCTTACGCCACGCACGGCGTGAACATGATTCCCTTCTACACTTACTACTCGATGTTCGGCTTCCAGCGCATCGGCGACCAGGTGTGGCTCGCTGGCGACATCAAGGCCAAGGGCTTCCTCCTCGGCGCAACCAGCGGCCGCACTTCGCTGAACGGAGAGGGCCTCCAACATCAGGACGGCCACAGCCTCCTGCTCGCGAGCACCATCCCGACGCTCATGGCCTACGACGCCGCCTTCGCCTACGAAGTCGCCGTCATCATCGCGGAAGGCCTGCGCCGGATGTATCAGGAGGGCGAGGAAATCTTCTACTACCTCTGCCTCTACAACGACAACTACCCGCAGCCGGCGATGCCCGCTGGTGTCGAACAAGGCATCCTCGACGGCCTCTACAAGTTCCGCCCCGGCGCGACCGGCAAGGCACACAAGGCCCACCTCATCGGCAGCGGCCCCATCATCAACAGCGCGACTCGTGCGCAGGAAATCCTCGAACGCTACAACGTCTCCGCCGATGTCTGGAGCGCGACGAACTACAAGCTCCTTCGCAACGACGCCCTCCGGTGTGAGCGCTGGAACATGCTCCACCCCACCGAACCCGCGAAGAAGCCGCGCGTCACGGAGTTGCTGGAGAAGGAACAGGGCGTCTTCGTCGCCGTGTCCGACAACATGAAGATTGTCCCCGACCAAATCGCCCCGTGGGTCCCCGGTGGCCTCACCACGCTCGGCACGGACGGCTTCGGTCGCAGCGACACCCGCGAGCGTCTCCGCCGCTTCTTCGAGGTGGACGCCGAGCTGACCGTCATCGCCACCCTGCACGCGCTCGCGAAGAAGGGTGCCATCGAGCGCACCGTCGTCGCGCAAGCCATCAAGGACTTGAACGTGAACCCTGAAAAGCTCGCGCCGGTCTTGCTTTGAACCCACTGCCCTCGCGTGGCATACTCACCGACATGAACACAGTTCACGCCATCTTCGAGAATGGGGTTTTCCGTCCGCTGGAGCGGGTGGAATTGCCGGAGTCATGCGAAGTGGAGTTTGAGCCACGGATGCTCAACCTCAGTGCTGATGAAGCCCTCTGGGACAAGATTTACGAAGTCATGGGGCGCGAACACTCCTCTGGCCAGCATGATGTCGCTGCTCGGCACAATGAGCATCAGCCATGAGCGCGGTGTTGCTCGACACCGTGGGTCTGTTGGCACGTTGGGACAAGTCGGACCAATGGCATGATGCCGCCCAGACAGCCTACCTCAGACTCATCCGCGAGCGCGTGCGGATGGTCACCACGCCGTTCGTCCTGATGGAGTGTGGGAACGCCGCCGCGAGGAAATCGTATCGTCGCGATGTGGCCGACCTTCGGGAGTTCATGGAGATGGCTGGCGCGGTGATTCAACCCACACCGACGGATTGGCAAGAAGCGTGGGCTGCCTATCGCCGCGGCGATTCGGATGAGGCCGGCATCGTGGACCACGTTTCCTTCGCTGTGATGCGTCGGCTCGGCCTGCGCCAGGCCTTCACCAACGACCGCCACTTCCGCGCGGCCGGTTTTGAACTTTCCTTTTGAGGCTGCTGCCAGCCCGACCCCAAACGATTTGAACTAACTATGGACGTTAAACTCCCCAACCTCGGCGAAGGCGCCGACACCGGCACCGTCGTCAACCTGCTTGTCAAAGTGGGCGACACCGTCACCGCCGGCCAGGGCCTTCTCGAACTCGAAAGCGAAAAAGCCGTCGCCACCATCCCCGCTCCGGCGGCTGGCGTGGTCGGCCAAATCTTCGTAAAGCTCGGCGACAAAATCGGCGTGGGTCAACGCCTGCTCACCCTCGGCGCAGCCGGTGGTGCCGCTCCGGCTCCGGCCGCTGCGCCCGCTGCGAAGGCCCCGTCCGCCGCGCAACCCGCCGCCGTCGAAGCCCCGCTCGCCGACCTCCCGCCCGCGCAGCCCGGTGTCGAGCCGACCGCTTCGCCCTCCATCCGCCGCATCGCGCGCGAGTTGGGCATTGACCTCACGCAAGTCCGCGCGAGCGAGCGCGGCGGTCGCATCGTGATGAGCGACGTGCGCGCTTACATCGCGCGCCTTCAGAGCCTGGCCGCTGCACCGAAAGCCGCGCCCGTCACCGCCGTTGCCGAGAAGCCCGCCGCCGAGCGCGTGGACTTCTCCAAGTGGGGCGAAATCTCCAAGAAGCCCATGTCCACGCTGCGCAAAGTCATCGCGCGCCGCATGACGGAGAACTGGAACGCCATCCCGCACGTCACGCAGTTCGACGAGGCCGACATCACCGCCCTGCTAGAGCTGCGCAAGAAGTTCGCCCCCGCCTACGAGGCCAAGGGCACGCGCCTCACGCTGACTTCCTTCGCACTCAAGGCCGTCGCCGCCACGCTCAAAAAACACCCCATCTTCAACAGCTCGCTCGACGAGGCTGCCGAGGAAATCGTCCTCAAGGAATACGTCCACCTCGGCCTCGCCGTGGACACCGACGCCGGCCTCATCGTCCCCGTCATCCGCGACGCGGACCGGAAGAGCCTGCTGGAACTCTCCAAGGACATTGAGGAGTTCGCGAAGAAAGCCCGCGACCGCAAGGTCTCCGGCGACGAGCTGAAGGGCGGCACCTTCACCATCTCGAACCAAGGCGGCATCGGCGGCGCGCACTTCACGCCCATCGTCAACAAGCCGGAAGTCGCCATCCTCGGCCTTGGCAAGGGCGCGCTGAAAGCCGTCGTGCGCGAGAAGCAAATCGTCCAGCGCATGATGCTCCCCATCGCCATCAGCTACGACCACCGCGTCATTGACGGCGGTGCGGCGGCGCGTTTCACCGTGGACTTGCTCGCGGCCATCGAGGGCTTTGCCGAGAAGGACGTTGCCATCTAGCCGAAGGTCGGCTCGCTGCATCGCCCACGAAATAAGCACTCATCAACCTTGTCACCGTCAACGTGCGAACGTCCCTCTCATTAGCACCCGGCTTCAGCCGGGTGTCCGCTCGACAACACGGATGCCCAGCCGTTTCAACGGCTTTCTCGTGCGTTCGGGAAGCCGCTGAAGCGGCTGGGGTTTCTTTCGTCCGGCCCAACACCGGGCTGAAGCCCGGTGCTAATGAGAAACATTGCGGCGATTCGAAGCCGTGAGCCGCGCGCCATCACTCTACCACCTCATCACTCCCCACCTTTTTAAATATGGAACCGACCAAAACTGAAATCGTCGTCGTAGGTGCCGGCCCCGGCGGATACGCCGCTGCGTTTTACGCCGCTGACCTCGGCAAGAAAGTGACGCTCATCGAGCGCGATCCGAAGCTCGGCGGCGTGTGCCTCAACCGCGGCTGCATCCCGTCGAAGGCCCTGCTCTACGCCGCGCACACCATCACCGGCGCGAAGGAATCCGCGCATCGCGGCATCACCTTCGGCACGCCGCAGATTGAGTTGGACAAGCTCCGCGCATGGAAGGACTCCATCATCGCGAAGCTCTCCGGCGGCATCACCCAGCTCGCGTCGAAGCGCGGCGTCACGGTCATCCACGGGCGCGGTTACTTCGAGGGTTCCAACACCCTCCGCGTCGAGACCGAGGCCGGGCAGCAGTTCATCAGCTACGAGCACGCCATCGTCGCCGTCGGCTCCAAGCCCGCGCTGCCGCGCGCCTTCGACCTCGGCAACCCGCGCGTCATGACCTCCACCGAGGCGCTGGAGATTGAGGAGATTCCCGAGAAACTGCTCGTCATCGGCGGCGGCTACATCGGCATGGAACTGGGCACCGTCTATGCCGCGCTCGGCAGCAAAATCACCGTCATCGAGGCGCTCGACAGCATCCTCCTCGGGGCCGACCCCGACCTCGCGCGGCCAGTGATGGCTTACGCGAAGAAGAATTTCTCCGAGGTGCGCGTGAAGGCGAAGGTCCTGAAAATGTCCACCGCCGGGAAGCAAATCAAAGTCATCTCCGAGCACGAGGGCCAGCAGAAGGAAGAACTCTACGACCGCGTCCTCGTCTCCGTGGGCCGTTCGCCGAACAGCGAAGACCTCGGCCTCGAAAACACCAAGGCCAAGCTCGACGAAAAGGGCTTCCTCGTGGTGAACGAGAAACAGCAGACCACCGACCCCGCCCTCTACGCCATCGGCGACATCGCGGGCGGCGTGATGCTCGCGCACAAGGCCTCGCGCGAGGCGCGCACCGCCGTGGAAATCATCACCGGCGAGGCGACCGGCGCGGACAAGGCCATCATCCCCGCCGTCGTCTTCACCGACCCCGAGGTCGCGTGGTGCGGCCTGACCGAGGCCGAGGCGAAGGCCAAGGGCATCGAAGTCACCGTGGCGAAATTCCCGTGGGGCGCGAGCGGCCGGGCGCTGACCTTCGACCGCACCGACGGCATGACCAAGCTCATCATTGACCCCGCCACCGAGCGCGTGCTGGGCGTGGGCATCGTCGGCCACGGCGCGGGCGAACTCATCGCCGAAGGCGTGCTGGCCGTCGAGATGGGCGCGACTGCGAAGGATCTTTCCCTCTGCGTCCACCCGCACCCGACCCTCTCGGAGACGTTGATGGAAAGCGCCGAAGTCTTCTACGGCCACGCCACCCACGTCTTCGCGCGGAAAAAGTAGGGCGGCGCTTGCGGCTTCTCCATCTCCGCTCCTGCGCTCGAAGCGCACTCAGCCCGAGGTTAGAACGTCACCAGGTTCAATCCCATCGCGGCGGCGAGTTTCTTCTGCCGCGAATCCGTGCTGATGAATTCGCTGGCGGACAGAACCTTCGCCGCGGCGCAATGCAGGATGTCCAGCGACCGGCAGCCAATGGTTCCCGTATGTTGTTCGGCCAGCTTGGCCGCCTCGGCGAGAATGTCCTTCCACTCGCCGGCCGGGGACACCAGCACGCCCGCTTTCAAATCGGCTTCGACCAAGGCGCGCGCAGCCTTCGCCTGGGCGGCGGTTGCGTTGCCGAAGAAAACCTTGAGTTGCAGTGCATTCACGAACTCCAATTCGTGCAGCGGCGTGTGACAAAGCGGCTTGCCCTGAATGAGCGCGACGACCTTGGCGCTGTCCGGCTCGGGGTAGTAGAGCTTCACGAAACAACCCGTGTCCAAATACGTCACGCCTCGCCTCCGCGTGCTTCGGACACGACGGTGCTGAGGACTTTGCCCGGCGGCGTCTCGCCCCAGACCGCCTTGGCCCGCGCGAGGAAATCAGGCGTGGCCACCGGCTGGGCGGGCACGACTCTGGCAACCACCTGATCCTGCTGCGTCACCTGCACCTCTTCCCCGGCGGCGACCCAGCGCAATATCTCGGGCCACTGCAGCGGGACTTGTTGCACACTGGCGGTTTTCATGGCGGCAGAATACTCCCCGGCTGGCCGCGCAACAAGCCTGCGAATCCTCGCCGTCGAGATGGGCGCGACTGCGAATGACCTGTCCCTCTGCATCCACCCGCACCCGACCCTCTCGGAGACGTTGATGGAAAGCGCCGAGGTCTTCTACGGCCACGCCACCCACGTCTTCGCGCGGAAGAAGTAGCCGGCGGTTTGTAACCGCCGTCCGTGGGCACCAGCAGTTCGAGGGTGTTTTGAGCAGCCCGCCCGCAAGGCGGCGGCTGGAAGCCGCCGGCACGGGTTCAGGAGGCGGATTCCCCAGTTATCGCAGCGTTCGATCCGCCTCCTCACGTCGGCGGCTACAGGGTCAACGGGTCCACTGGTAGTTGTTGATCGCCTGCAGGTATTGCGGCGATTCCACGCGTCCGTCGAAGAGCAGCACGTTGGTCACCTTCCGGTTGTCATGGCGGGCGCTGATGCGGCCGTTGCCCAGCCGCGTGCCGGCTCCCGGGCCGTCCAGATTCCAGAAGCAGGGACCGTCCAGCATGTAGATGGTATTGTTGGGCGCAGTGAGCAGCGTCAGGCTCGGCGGGGTGGTGGCCATGGAAGTCCAATTCCACAGCGGATACTGCGTGGTCGCCCCGCCCGAAGTGGCGTTCAAGGAATACCAAATGTCGTAACTGACTCCGCCGACGCCGTAGCTGCGCCACGGCCGGCGCGCATCGTCGCCATACGGGTTGTAGTCGTTCTGCCCCGAAATGCAGTTGAAGGAAGTGCGGTCGTCCAGGCCGGAGGGACACTTGAAGATCGAGGCCTCGGTGGTGGCGGGCGAGGCGACCGCCGTCTGGGCCCAACCGGGCATCGGGGTGGGGGCTGGCAGGTAACGGTTATGCACCAGCACGGGCACGAAGCCGATGTTGGTGTTCGCGGACCACACCGGCACCAGCCGGCCCGCGTGGTCGTCCGCGTAGATGTGGGTGACGAGTCCGAACTGCTTGAGGTTGCTCACGCACCGGATCTTGGCGGCGCGCTGCTTGGCGCTGGCCAGTGAAGGCAGCAGCAGCGAGGCGAGAATGGCGATGATCGCTATCACCACGAGCAGCTCGATCAGCGTGAAGGCACCCAGCCGCCGGCCGGCGCGGGAGGAATTCGAGGGCTGGTTCATGGTTTGGCTCCTTCGGTCCAATTGGCCACGGTGGCCGGGGTGATGAGTTGGAAGAACTGGTCAAACTGCTCGCGCGCCGTTTGAGGGGCGGTGGGCGTGGAGGATTTGGCTGCCATGCGGGGAACGAAGCTGGCATCGAGAATCTTCCGGGACATCAGCGTGCGGGTTTGGCTGCGGTCGCCGCCCAGCACCACCAGCTTGGGCCGGCGCGCGGGCAGCGTGTTGAAGTCTGCGGACTTCAAGACTGGAGGGCCGATGAAAGACACCACGGCGTCCGCAGTGGGATGGCGCTGGAGCGCCGCCAGGAAGGCGTCCGCAGGGCAGCCGGCTTCTGTCGGGGCAATCGACTCGGTGGCAAGCAGGGTCAGCCCGCGGTGGGGTTTGAGCGCGGCCTTGAAGCCGTTGAGATAGCCCGCATGGACCGGGGAGGGCTGGGCTCCGGAGCGCGCGGTGAGGATGACGATTTTGCCCTGGTTCGCGAGCAGGCGCGCAGCCTCTTCCGCCAAGGCCTGGCCGGTGGACTCGTAGAGCTGGCCATCGGCCTTGGGCACGAGCGAAGATTTCTGACCCTGCACCAAGAAATGCACGGCGGCGGCGATGGCCAGCACGGCGGCAATGCCAAGCACGGCCTGTTTCCAAACCGCCTGGGCCGGGGGCTTGGCAACGCTGGGCTTCCGGACTGGAGCTGGCGCGCTCATGCTAACAAGGGGACGACTTGCGCGCACCGTAGGCGCACGACGGGGCGGGGTCAATGCCGGGGATGCGCTCCACAAAATCACTTCGTGCTGCGGCGCAGTTTGCTTCAAGATCCCATCTGCCCGGCGCGTCCACTGCCCGTGCAATCCAACTGTTCTAGCTCACCTTCCCCTGTCCCATGGCACGATTCTCCGGCACGAAGCCGCGTCGCGTCGGACGCGTCGCGCCGTCAGTTCGTCGGTGGGCTGGCCTTGGCAGCCGGGGCGGGTTGGTCAAGCGCGGCGGCGGCGCCACCCAAGCGCGTCGCTGCCATCGTCACCGAATACATCCACAACTCGCACGGCGACGTGATTGTGGGCCGGTTGTTGCACAGCCATTCGATGGACGGGAAAGGCTCGTGGCCGCCGGGCAACGGCTGGCCGAACTTGAAGCTTGTCAGCCTGCACGTGGAGCAAAAGCACCCGCGCGACACCAGTGAACGGCTGTCACAGGAGCACGGCTTCCTGCTCGCCGGGAGCATCGAGCAGGCGCTGACGCTCGGTGGCAAGACGCTTGCGGTTGACGGGGTGTTGCTCATCGGGGAGCACGGCAAGTATCCGCTCTCGGACACGGGGCAGATCATGTATCCGCGCCGGCGCTTCTTCGAGGAGACGGCGGCGGTGTTTCGCAAGACCGGGCGCAGCGTGCCGGTGTTCACGGACAAGCACCTCGCTTGGAACTGGCCCGATGCGAAGTGGATGTATGACACCGCGCGTGAGTTGGGCGTGCCGTTGATGGCGGGCTCCTCGGTGCCGGGCGGCTGGCGGCATCCGGCGGTGGAGATGAAGTTGGGCGCGCCCGCCACGGAGGCGGTGGGGCTTTCGTATGGGCCGCTCGAAGGCTACGGCTACCACGGGCTGGAAGCCATGCAGGCGCTGGCCGAGCGGCGGCGCGGCGGCGAGAGCGGCGTGGCGGCCGTGCAGTTGGTGCAGGGCCCGGAGGTCTGGGAGGAGCTGCGCCGGGGCCGCTTCAGCCGCGACGTGTTCCAAGCGGCGGTGGACGCGCGGGAGAACAAAAAGCGATTCAAGAAGACCTTTGAAGAGCAGGTGCGCGCTCCGGCCGGGTTCTTCATCGAGCACTGCGATGGCTTCAAGAGCGTGTTGATCCACGATCCGAAGGACGGTCACAACGAATGGATCGTGGCCTGGGAGGAGCAAGGCCGGAAGGACCGGCCCGCGACCGCGTTTTGGACGCAGGAGGAGCGGCCGCTGGGGCACTTCGGGTTCCTCGTGCAAGGCATCGAGGAGATGATCTTCACCGGCAAGCCGACCTGGCCGGTCGAGCGCACGCTGCTGGTCACGGGAGTCTTGGCGGCGGCTTTTCAATCCCGCCAGCAGGGCGGGCGTCGGCTCGAAACGCCGCACCTGGCGGCGATCCGCTATCAGCCGACCTTCACGTGGAAGGCTCCGGTCGAGCCGATGAAGGGCAGGCCGTTACCCGGGATGTGAGCTGGCCGGGAAGGCCGCTCGGATTGAGTGCCCCGCCGCGCGTCCGGCGGATCACCTGCGGTCTGGCACGGAAGGCACTTCCGCTCGTGCTACAAATCCGTTGCAGGGATTCCACTTGGCCCGCGCGGCGCACCAGCCTACTCTTCGCGCCATGGTCCTGGTCGTCACGCTGCTGCTTGTGGGAGCGATTTTGCTGCTCGCGGAGACGGTGCTGCCGGGGATGATCGCAGGGGCGCTGGGCGTGCTGTGCCTGATCGGCGGGGTCGCCGTGGGCTATCAGGAATTTGGCGCGGCAACGGGCAACTGGATTCTCCTTGGCACGCTGGTGGGGCTGTCGTTCGGTTTCGTGCTCTGGCTGAAATACTTTCCCGAGAGCCGCTTCGCCCGGCTCTACACCTCGAAGGGCACCGTCGGCGACATCGGCACCGAGCGGCCTGAGTTGGTCGATCAGGCTGGCGTGGCGCACACGGCGTTGCGGCCTTCTGGCGTGGCAGTCATCGGCGGCCAGCGTGTGGATGTCGTGACCGAAGGCGCGCTGATTGAACGCGGCGCGGCGGTCAAGGTCATAGCCGTGGAAGGTGCCCGCGTCGTGGTCCGAAAAATTTGATTTCAACCCTCACTCAACCCAACAGACACATCATGGAAATCACCCCTCTCCTCGCGCAGGCCTTCACCGGCTCCCTTCTCTTCATGGCCGTGGTCGGCCTGGCGCTCTTCATCGGCGGCCTCATCGTGCTGAACTTCGGCATGATCTACATCCGCGCCTTGTTCAGCGGCGCGAAGGTCACGTTCACCGAGCTCATCGCACTCAAACTCCGCGGTGTGCCCGTGGGCATCATCGTGGACACCCGCATCACGGCGGTGAAGTCCGGCATTCCCATCACCATCGACGACCTGTCCACGCACTACCTTGCCGGCGGCAACATTGAGGCCGTCGTGCAGGCGCTCATCGCGGCGAAGAAGGCCGGCATCCACCTCGATTTTGATCGTAGTTGCGCCATTGACCTCGCCACCAAGGGCACGGGCAAGACCGTGCTTGAAGCGGTGAAGACCTCCGTGAATCCGAAGGTCATCGACTGCCCCGCTGCTTCCTCGGGCAAGGTGACCATCGACGCCGTGGCCAAGGACGGCATCGCCGTGAAGGTCAAGGCTCGTGTCACCGTGCGCACCAACCTTGATCGCTTCGTCGGTGGCGCGACGGAGGAAACCATCATCGCGCGCGTTGGCGAAGGCATCGTCTCCACCATCGGCTCGGCGGAGAGTTACAAGGCCGTGCTCGAAAACCCTGATCGCATTTCCAAGACCGTGCTCGAGAAGGGCCTCGATTCGGGCACTGCGTTTGAAATCCTTTCAATTGACATCGCGGACGTGGACGTGGGCGAGAACGTCGGCGCGAAGTTGCAGGCCGAGCAGGCCGAGGCGAACAAGCTCATCGCGCAGGCGCAGGCCGAAGTCCGCCGCGCCGCCGCCGTGGCGACCGAGCAGGAAATGGTTGCCCGTGTGTCCGAGATGCGCGCGCGCGTCGTCGAGGCCGAGGCGCAGGTGCCGCTGGCGATGGCCGAGGCGTTCCGCAACGGCAACCTGGGCGTGATGGATTACTACAAGATGAAGAACGTGCAGGCCGACACGGGCATGCGGGAGAGCATCGCCACGGCCGGTGCCACGCCGCAGGTGAAGAGCTGATGTAACTGAACTTTGCTCGTGAGCGAACTGGTTCCCATCACGGACGTTATTGTCTCCAGCGGCTTCTTCGCCGCTATAGACAATATCTGGGTGATGCTGGCCATCGTCGTCATCTCGGCGATTTCAAGCTGGCTCCAGAGCCGCAACAAAAAAGACGGGCAGGCGGAGCCGTGGGGTGGGGAAGACGACGAGACTTACCGGCAGCAACGAACCGGCAGCGTCACCTCGTCCGCGCCGAATCCCAACCAGCCTTTGAACTGGGAGGAGGAACTCAAGCGCCTGCTCGAAGGCAAACCGCCGCTGGATGGCACCGCAGGCACGCCTCCGCCTCCGCCTCCGCCGCCCGTCATCCGCCGGACTCCGCCACCGGTGCCTGCGCCCGTTTCGCGGGAATCGCAGGGCATTGACGAAGAAAGCATCGCCTCTCGTGAAAGCTCTTCGCCGTGGCAGGACACCTCCCTCGACAGCTTGCCGGAGCCAAACAAGCCGCTGGCCACTCTCGGCAAATCATCCCACGGCTATCATCAGGCTTCCCAGTTACACGAGGCCGTCGCCGCCCGCATGCGGCATGTGGACGCGCAGATGGAGAAGCATGGCAAGCCGCTGCTCGCGCCAGTTCCGCTCATCGGCCGCGCTGTCAACGCCGACGCCCAGGCGGTCGTGACTCTCCTCCGTCGGCCCGCCACGGCCCGGCAGGCCTTGCTCGCCTCCTTCGTGCTCGCCCCGCCGAAGGCCTTGGAAAGCTGAACAGGACAGCAGTTGCAGTTCGGTTGGGCAATCAAGGCGGGTTGGCCTCGCTTTTCCCCCTCAGAAAGGTGGCTCATCCACTCCAGTTCTTGTGTTTGGGCAGGGGCCATTAGTTATTCACACGTCGCGGCTGGGCATTCCAGAAATCTGAGGCAAATCCCATGTTTTCGGGCCCTTCCAAGGCGAATAACCCCATGAATAACTTTTTTGAAAAATCTACTTGTCACCACTATATCTAGTGCTAGCCTCGGCGCCGCTCCCCAACCAATGGGGTGTCCCGCGAGGTAACCCAAGCCGGGAACTCCAGTAGCGAGGGGAGCCTTGGCGTCTGATTCGGTCCGGCTGTATAGTGCGGCCATGAGCGGAAAAGGTGCCTCAAAGACTCACAATTCTAGCCATCCGAATCCCATGATTGACGCCCAAGAGCAACTGCCTGCCCCTGCCACCGCCGCCCGCCGCCCCAAGTCCGGGGCCGCTGCCACCAAGTCCGCCAAGAAATCCCTCCACCTCCAGCGCGTCTTCTCCGACGCCAAGGTGAAACCCTTCGACCAAATCGAGTGGGACAAGCGCACGGCCGAAATCACCGACGACTCCGGCAAAACCATTTTCAAGCAGGAGGGCGTCGAGGTGCCCAAGAACTGGTCGCTCCTCGCCACCAAAGTCGTTTGCTCGAAGTATTTCTACGGCGACCCCACCAAAGCGGAGCGCGAGAAGTCGGTGAAGCAGCTCATTCACCGCGTCACCCGCACCCTGGCAGACTGGGGCGTCAAGGATGGCTACTTCTCCAAGGCGGAGGGCGAAGTTTTTTATGACGAGCTCACCTGGCTCTGCGTGAACCAATACGGCGCGTTCAACTCCCCCGTCTGGTTCAACGTCGGCCTCTACCACCAATACGGCGTCGGCAAGACCTCCGGCAAAGGCAACTGGTTCGTCAATCGCAAGACCAGCGTCGCCCAGCGTGCGGACACCCAATACGAGTATCCCCAAGGCAGCGCGTGCTTCATCCAGGCGGTCAAGGACGACATGGAGTCCATCATGCACCTCGCCTACGCCGAGGCCATGCTCTTCAAGCTCGGCTCCGGCACCGGCACCGACCTCACGCCCATCCGCAGCTCCCGCGAGAAACTCTCCGGCGGCGGCAAGCCCAGCGGCCCGATGTCCTTCCTGCGCGTCTATGACCAGGTCGCCAACGTCGTGAAGTCCGGCGGCAAGACCCGCCGTGCCGCCAAGATGAACACCCTGCGCGACTGGCACGGCGACATCGAGGAGTTCATTGACGCCAAGCAGAAGGAAGAGAAGAAGGCTTGGGCCCTCATCGAACAAGGCTACGACGGCTCCTTCAACGGCGAAGCCTACGGCTCCGTCATGTATCAAAACGAGAACCTCTCCGTGCGCGTCTCCGACGAGTTCATGTCCGCCGCGCTCGAAGGCAAGGAATGGTGGACCCGCTCCACTACCACCGGCCAGCCGCTCCAGAAGAAGGACGCCAACACGCTCCTCAACAAGATCGCCGAAGGCACGCACATCTGCGGCGACCCCGGCCTCCAATACGACGGCGCGATTCAGAAGTGGCACACCTGCAAAGGCACCGAGCCGATTCACTCCACGAATCCCTGCTCGGAATACGTGTTCCTCAACAACACCGCCTGCAACCTCGCCTCCCTGAACCTCATGAAGTTCAAGCGCGAAGACGGCAAGTTCGACGTCGAACGCTTCAAAGCCGCAGTGCGCATCTACATCACCGCGCAGGAAATCCTCGTGGACAACGCCAGCTACCCCACCCAGGAAATCGCTGAGAACTCCCACATCTTCCGCACGCTGGGCCTCGGCTTCGCCAACCTCGGCTCCCTCTGCATGAGCTATGGGTTGCCCTACGACTCCCATGAAGGCCGCGCCCTCGCCGGAGCCATCACCGCCATCATGACCGGCCACGCCTACGAGCAAAGCGCCGACCTCGCCGCGCAAATGGGTGCCTTCAAGGGCTATCGCGATGCCCGCTGCTCCGGCGTCACCCAGCCGCTCAAAAAAGACAACGTGGATTCCATGTTGAGCGTCATTCACCAGCACCGCACCGCCGTCGAAGACATCCAGCCCAGCCAGGAATTCAACTACCTCAAAGACGAAGCCCGCCGCGTCTGGGACGGCGCCCTCACCAAAGGCAAGAAGCACGGCTACCGCAACGCCCAAGTCACCGTCCTGGCCCCCACCGGCACCATCGGCTTCCTCATGGACTGCGACACCACCGGCATCGAGCCCGACATCGCCCTGGTGAAATACAAACTCCTCGCTGGCGGCGGCATGCTCAAGATCGTCAACCGCGGTGTGGCCGACGCCCTCCGCCGCCTCGGCTACGACGAGACGAAGATTGAATCCATCATCGCCCACGTGGAGAAATACGACACCATCGAAGACGTCGAAGAAAACGGCCAGACCATCCACAGCGGCCTGCAAGCCCGCCACCTCGAAGTCTTCGACTGCGCGTTCAAGGCCCACAAAGGCAAGCGCAGCATCCACTACATGGCCCACCTCAGCATGATGGCCGCCGCCCAGCCCTTCATCTCCGGAGCCATCAGCAAGACGGTGAACCTCCCCAGCGACGCCACCATCGCCGACGTCCGCGACGCTTACGTCCAAGCCTGGCGCATGGGCCTCAAGTGCGTCGCCATCTACCGCGACGGCTCCAAGCGCAGCCAGCCGCTCAACACCAAGAAGACCAACGAAGGCGGCGACAAGGCCGCCACCGCCGCCGAGCAGACCGTCACCCTCGAAAACCGCGTCAAGGAACTCGAACTCGAGCTGATGCGTCTCCACGGCGAAGTCGGCAAGCCCCTCCGCCGCAAGCTCCCCGAGACCCGCGCGGCCTACACGCACAAGTTCGACGTGGCCGGTCACGAAGGCTACCTCACCGTCGGCGTCTTCCCCGATGGCACGCCCGGCGAGCTGTTCATCACCATGTCCAAGGAAGGCTCCACCATCGGCGGCCTCATGGACAGCGTCGCCGCCCTCACCAGCATGTCGCTCCAATACGGCGTGCCCCTCGAAGCCCTCGTCCGCAAGTTTGCCCACCAGCGCTTCGAGCCCAGCGGCTTCACGAAGAACCCGGAGATTGGCCGTGCCAGCAGCATCATTGACTATGTGTTCCGCTGGCTCGCCTTCCAGTTCATCCCCGGCTACCGCGAAGCCAACGCCAAGGACGGTCAACCCAACCTCCCCTTGCCCGGCCTCACCGAAATCGAGCGCCAGAGCGTGAACCGCACCGTGCCCGAGCTGCCCCTCTCCGAGGACACCGACATCCTCGTGAAGAGCGAGGTGGTCGGCACCAATGGCAAGACCGACTACAAGGTCGAGAGCCTCAGCGACGCGCTGAAACACTTCATGCACGACGCGCCCGCGTGCCCCAAGTGCGGGCACATCGCCGTGCGCAACGGCGCCTGCTTCAAGTGCCTCAACTGCGGTGAAAGCCTGGGCTGCTCGTAGGCGGTTGCCGTGACATTGCTGCGCAAGGCCGGGGAGAAATCCCCGGCCTTTTTGCTGCCCACGTCAAACCGCGCACCCACACGGCTCATTTGGAATTTTCCCCACCGGGCGGGCGGCGGCCGGCACGGGGCGAGCGCCCCAGCGCCCCCCCATTCACAGCCATTCGCGGATTTTGTCCTGCCAGCGGGTGTAGATGTAGCCGAGCACGATCAGCACCACGCCCAGCGCCATGAACGCCAGCACGCGATACGCCAGCGCGAGCTGCCACACATCGAGAAACACCACGCGGGCCAGCGCGCCCGCCAGCACCGCCAGCCCCAGCCACCGATACATCCGTTCGCGCAGCGCGAAGCCCGCCGCGAACACCGCCAGCGCCAGCACCGCCCAGCTCACAGTCAGGAAGAACTTTCCACCCGCCGCCTGCACCACCCAGCGCGACAGGAACAGCCACAACGTCAGGCCGCTGGCGAAAATCGCCGCCGTGTGCGCCCCCTCGGGCAGCGCCGCCCCCTCGGGATGCCGCCGCGCGGCGCGTTGCAGTGCGAACACGCCGAGCATCGGCAGCACGTTCAGCCACAGCAGTTCCGGCTGCCACGCATCGTGAAACAGCACACGCACCAGCGCGGCGAGCAGGCAGCCCAATCCGAGCACGAAATACGTCCGCTCGCGCAGCCACAGCCCCGCCGCGAGAAACACCGGCCCCAGCACCGACCACGCGACGGTGTAGAAATGCCCGTCCCGCTCCGGCAGCAGCCACCGCGTGAGGTGCAGCCACAGGAAGCCGCCGGCCACCAGCACCACCGCCGCGTGCGCGTTCGCCGGCATCGGGAAGCGCTCCGGCAGGCGGCGCGCGACCTGTTGCAGCGCGAGCGGCAGCAGCACGGCGAAGAGGTTGGGAACCGTTACCAAGTCCTCCTTGATCAACCCCGGCGCAAGCAATGCGAGCAACGCAAGGCTCATGGCAATGCCGCTGGCCAGCAGCGGTTGCGCGAGCCGTTGCCAGCCGGCAAACGCGAACAGCGCGCCGCCGCCCAGGGCAAACGTCCACGGCCGTTGCGCCGCCGGAACGTAGTGGAAGACCATCACCACGAGCATCGCAAACGCGGCCCAGAAGTAGATCAACACCCCCACTGGCAAAACGGTCCGCGTGTCGGCGGAGAACTTGTCGGCCCAGCGGCGCAGCGCCCACGCGGTCGCACCGGCGGTGAGCGCGAGCATCGCCACCGGGGCCAGCGCGACGGCCCAGTCGTCACCGCGCGAGTCGCTGATGTGCCGGAGAAAGTTTACGACCGCGACGACTGTGAAGACCTGGCCCGTCGCCGCCAGTCGCCACGCACGCGTGCCCACACCGTAGCCGGTCACAACCAGCGCCAGCGCGCTCGCCACCACGAGCCATTGCGGCGCAGTGCAGTGCGCGTGCAGCCACGAATAAAGCAGGGCCGCCACCGCGAAGGCGCACCCGGTCTCGAAGTTTTCCGCCAGCTTGCGGTCGCCAAGCACCGTCTGCCGCGTCCACCAGTGCAGCACCGCGAGCGTGGCCACGAGCAGCAGCACCGGCCGCCACGCGGGCAGTTCCGCCCAGCCGCCGCTGCCCAAGAGCCAGTAAGCGTGCGCCACGAACAGGTAGCCCTGCCCGAACCAGGTGAGCTCGCGTGTCCGCAGCCAGTGAACCGACGCGGTGAGCAACACCGCCGCACCGGCGAACCACACCGGCACCCACGGCGCGTGCGCGTGCTGGACGAGGGTTGCTCCGCCGGCGAAGAGCGCAAGCACCGCGAACACCGAAGTCCTGGCGCGGAGCAACGCCGCATTCGCCGGGTCTTCGTGCCGGCCCATCCACCAGGCGTCGAAGAGCAGCAGTGCGGTGACGCCGAGGCCCAGCACCGGCGAATCCTCCGGCTTCGCCACCAGCACCAGCCAGTCCACTGCCAGCACTGCCGTGACGAACGAGCCCGCCAGCAGCAGGCGGCTCGGCTGCCGCAGTCCGAGCGTGAGCAGCACGACGCTTTCTGCGGCCAGCAGCACGGCGAGCTGATGTCCAGTGAACTTGAGGATTAGGCCCACCGTGAGCAGCACCAGGCCCTGCGTGACATACGCGGCGCGCACGGCCGGCTCCTGCGGCAGGCGCAGGCGGGCGAGCGCCGCCAGACCGAGCAGGATGGCCCCGAAGCCGAGGCAGAACAGCCACAGCTTGCCGCCGCGATGTGATGCCATCGAGAGCACCGCGAGGGCGAAGAACGCGCCGTTGTTCGCGCTGAGGAAGGCCGCGCGGCGCTGGTCTGCGAGCGTGTCGCCTTCCGCGAGAAAAGTTGCCGCTGTGAAGCACAGCCAGTAGCCGGCCAGGAAGGCGAGCGCGAGCCAGAGGTGCTCTTGCGTGGCCCCGAGCAGCCAGTGGCCATCGTGGAAGAAACGCCAGAAGGCAAAGCCGCCGTAGCTCGCCACGAGGCCCGCCAGCGTGAGGTGCGCCCAGCGGTTCCGCACGAGGAAGAACACCGTGGCGAGGGTGAGCACCAGGTTCGACGCGAGCGTGAACGTCCCGACGCGCGTGACGATGGCGGTGTAGAAGCCCAGCCCCAGCGCGAACAGCGCCAGGGTCTCGGATTTCTTGCGGTCGGCGAGCCAGACGATGAAGCCGGCCCAGCCGAGCAGCAGCGCGCCGTCGAGCCCCGCGCTGCCAATGACGCGCAGTGGCTCGTAATGATGCGCGGCGTAAGTGGTGAAATAAACCGCGCCCAATCCGCCCGCGAGCAGCACATGGGCGAAGTTGCGGAGCGTTTCCTTCGCCTGCTTCCGCTGGAGCCACGCGCCCGCGCCCAGCAGCGCCGCGCTGCCGACGTAGAGCAGGGCGACTTTGCCCGCCGCACCGAGCTGCGGGACGATTTGCCGGTAAGCAAGGTTGGCCAGGAAGACAAATCCAGTGAGCAGAATCACCACGCCCACGCGCACAAACCAGTAGGTGCCCAGCCGCAGCTCGAACGACTGCGGCGGTTCCGGGGGGGCGACCGGCACCCGGCTGGCTGGCGCGGCGGGGATGGTTTCCAGACTCGGCCGCGGCTCCGGGGCAGGGGTGCTCCGCAAGTCGCTGGGAACGACCGGTGGCGGCGGCACGAAGGGCGGGGGCAGCGGTGGCGGCGTCGCCCGGGCAGGTTCGCCAAGCTCCAGCGGGACGATGGGTTCCGCTTGGAGCGGAAGCTCCTTCAGCGGTGTCGCTGCAATGGGCAGCGGGACCAAATCCGGTGCGGGCGGCTGTGCAGGCGCGACGACTGGCAAGGGGGTGTTCGCAGTCGGCGGCGGCGGGACCACTTGCGGCTGCACTTGCATCGAAGTCGCTGCGACCACCGGCGTCGGGCCAGTCTTTTGAGCTGCTTGGATTTCCTTTAAGCGGCGCTCCAGGGTGCGCAGTTCGTTTTCATGGAGCTCACTGGCTTCGCGGAGCGCACTGGTTCGCACGAGCAGCACGACCACGGCGATGACAAGGCAGAAGACGATTAAGGCCATCATAGGACGCTCCTTTCCGCGCGCGACGGCGCGAGTGGTGATGGGTCAACGTTCATGGGCGCAAAATGACAAACCTGGCACGGACACGGGTAATCGTTTTTTCGCAGGCGAGCATCGGCGGAAGTGGGTTGTGGCAGCAGTGTGTTGCGGCGCGGGTCGGTTTGACGAGCGGGGAGTGTGCCTGCTTTCGCATTGAGCAAACTCCGGCGGCCCGCTTGAGTCTCCGCGTGCTGCTGCTGCGTGAACAGTTCGCCGCCCGCCTGCGCCGGCTCGCGGCCCAAGGCGTGTTTATCGGCACGTCCTCGTGGAAGTATCCCGGCTGGTTCGACACGATTTACGACCGCAGCCGCTACGTCTGGCGCGGGCGCTTCTCCGAGGCGCGCTTCGAGCGCAACTGCCTCGCCGAATACGCGGAGGTTTTCCCGACGGTCTCCGTGGACGCGACCTACTACAAGTTCCCGACCGTGGAGTTTCTGGCCGGTCTGGCCGCACAGGTGCCGGCGAGTTTCCAGTTCGCCTTCAAGGTGACGGATGAAATCACGCCCAAGCACTGGCCGCACGTGCCGCGCTCCGGCGCGCGTGCCGGGCTGGTTAATCCGCGCTTCCTCGACGCGGGGCTGTTCACCGATGCCTTTCTCGGTCCGCTGGAAGCCATTCGCACGAAGGTCGGGCTGGTGATGCTGGAGTTCTCGCGGTTCAGCCCGCAGGACTTCGCGCGGGGAGCGGATTTCGCGGTGGCACTGGATGCGTTCCTCGAACGTGTGCCGCGCGGCTGGCCCTTGGGCATCGAGCTGCGCAACCGCCAGTGGCTCCAGCCGGAATACTTCAGCGTGCTCGCGCGCCACGGCGTGACGCACATCTACAACGCGTGGGCGGACATGCCGCCGGTCGGCGAGCAGATGGCGCTGCCGGGCAGCGAGCCGAATCCGTCCCTGCTGGCCGCGCGCTTCCTCCTGCGCGAGGGCCGCCGCTACGAGGAAGCGGTGAAGCAGTTCAGCCCCTATCGCGAGTTGCAAGAGGCGAACCCCGAGGGCCGTGTCTCGGCGACGAAGCTCATCCGGCGTGGCCAGCAATCCGGCGGCAAGACGAAGGTGAGCTTGTTCGTGAACAACCGCTACGAGGGCCACGCACCGGGAACCATCAAGGCGGTGCTGGACGCGGTGGAAGCGGCGGAAGGGCAATAGTCAGTTTTCAGTGAGGGGTGGCAGGAAACCGTCGCCGGCCGAACACCGAACACTGCTTACTGCCCCGCGCTGCCCTTCGTGAAATGCCCGCGGCTCACGCGCCAGAGCTTCGCCTCCCACTCGGTCTTGTGGGCCAGCGGGTCAGCGTCGGTGCCCCAGAGCTTCTTCACCATCTCCCGCTGCGGGACAAACGGGCACTTGGCCTTGGGCTGCTCTTGGGCCGGGTCCGTGCGGCGGAGCGCGAGCTGTGCGCCGGTCATCAGCGCGGGCTTCCCGGCGTGGCCAAACTGTTCGTTGAGCTTTTGCGTCGCCGCATCCAGCGCGCCCCAGCGCTCGGCGTCGGTGGTGCCCCAGAGCGTGGGTTGCGTGTCGAGCGGGGCGAGATTCCACATCGCCAGCCGGATTTGCCGCACCGGCTTCCATTCGCGGCTCATAAGCTCCCGGAACATCTGCTCGTAGTGCGCGTTGATGACGGAGTTGCGGAACTGCGGGTGCTGGAAGCGGTGGCTGCAACCCGTCTCCGTGAAGTCGTTGAAGCGGATGCTCAGGCTCATCTCGCGGAGCTGCAACTGCTCGCGCCGGAGCTGCCCCGTCAGCCGCGTGGCCTCGCTCAACGCGAACGTCAGCGCCGCCTCGTAGTCCGTCTCGTCCTGCGGCAGCGTGGTGCTGCTGGAAATCGTCGTGCGGTCCTTCACTTCCAGCAGCAACGGCTCGTGCCACTGGCCGTTGGCGAAGAGCCAGAGCTGTTGCCCCCAGATGCCGAACTTCTGCTTCAGCAGCATCGAGGGCAGTTCCGCCACGTCGCCAAACGTCTTCGCGCCGAGCGCGGACAACGCCCGCTCGCGCCGGCCCGCGATGCCCGACATCTCGCGCACGGGGCGGTCGCGGAGGAACTCTTTCTCCGTGCCAGGCGCGACTTCGAGGAAGCCCGGCTTGCCTGCATCGGTCGCGAGCTTGGCGAGCTTGGCCGAACTGCCGAGGCCGCCGGAGACGGGCAGGCGCACCTCGACCTTGATGCGCTGCCGCAGCGCGTTGACGTAATCGGCGGGCGTCGTGTCGCGCCAGACATGGGCCTGCAGCGCGGTGAGGTCGAGGAAACCTTCGTCAATCGAGACCGGCACCATCGTCGGCGCGAACTCTTCGAGAATGCGGAACATCGCCTGTGAGAGCCGCCGATACTCGTCGTAATGCGGCTTGCAGAGGACGCCTTTGGGGCAGCGCGCCCGAGCCTCGAAGCACGCCATGCCCGTCTCGATGCCGAACTTTTTCGCGAGCCGGTTGGCCGCGATCACGATGCCATCGCCGCGCCGGCCGCCACCCACCCACACGGGCTGCCCCTCCAGCTTCGGCTCCAGCGCAATCTCGCAACTGGCGAAGAAACTGTCGCCGTCCACATGCAGAATGCGGTTGAGCCGGTTCATCAAGCACCGGCCAGCCTAGCCCGCCACCGCGCCCCGCCCAGCGACAAATTTGGGAAAAGTTATTCACCGGGACGGCGGATGTCCGAGGGAGCGCCGGTCTCCGCCCTGGCGGGATTCGTGGGTGCCCGCCTTCATTGACACTACCGCCGCCGGTTCCTACCGTGCTGCGACATGAATGCTTTGAAAGACTCGCTGGTGGAGCTGATCCGACGGACCTCTGCCGAACTGCCCGACGACGTGAACCGCGCGCTCGTCACCGCGCTGGAGAACGAGAAGAAGGGCACCATTGCCGCCAGCGCGCTCAAGATCATCGAGCAGAACATCGAGCTCGCGAAGCGCAAGTCCCAGCCCATCTGTCAGGACACCGGCAGCGTCATCTTCTACGTAGATTGTCCCGTGGGCTTCGACCAAATCGCCTGCGAGGAAGCCGCGCGCGAGGCGGTGAAAGCCGCGACCAAGATCGGTTATCTCCGGCAGAACTCCGTGGATTCCCTCACCGGCAAAAACGACGGCACCAATCTTGGGCCCGGCGCGCCCGCCATCCACTTCCACCAGCATCGCTCACCGGAAACCGCGGTGCGCCTCGTGCTCAAGGGTGGCGGTTGCGAAAACGTCGGCGCGCAATACTCGCTGCCCGCCGAGAAGCTTCACGCCAACCGCGACCTCGACGGCTGCCGCAAGGTCATCCTCGACGCCGTGCTCCAGGCACAGGGCAAGGGCTGCGGCCCGGGCATCCTCGGCGTGTGCATCGGCGGCGACCGCGCGACCGGCTACGAGTTCAGCAAGCAGCAGTTCCTGCGCATGCTCGACGACCGCAACCCGAATCCGGAGCTAGACGCGCTGGAGCAGGACATCTTGAAGACCGCGAACGAACTCGGCATCGGTCCGATGGGCTTCGGCGGCAAGACGACCCTGCTGGGCGTGAAAATCTGCGCCGCCAACCGCGTCCCCGCTTCGTTCTTCGTGAGCGTGAGCTACATGTGCTGGGCGTATCGCCGGCAGGGCGTGGTGCTGGGCACGGACGGCAAGATTGAGAAGTGGTTGTATTGAGGAGGCTAACCTATGTCGCTCGAAGCTACTCTCATTGATATCACTGCGCGCCTTCGCCAAGGACGGTTCGCAAACGAACAGTCAATCTCCCAAGGCATTGTTCTTCGCGTGCTTCAGGAGCTTGGTTGGGATACATGGGACACGGCTGTGGTTTGGCCTGAATTCAAGACTGGTGAGGGGCGTGTTGATTTCGCGCTTTGCCATCCACCGGCCAAACCGGCGGTTTTCACGGAGGTCAAACAACCTGGTAAGGCTGAAGATGCCGTTCGGCAAGCACTCGAATACGCCTTTCACGCAGGAGTTCCTTTCGTGGTTCTGACGGATGGCAAGACTTGGAGTTTTTATCTTCCGGCGGAGCAAGGCAGCTACGAGGACAGGCGTGTTTACAAGCTCGACCTGTTCGAGCGTCCACCTGCCGAAGCAAGTGAGGCTTTGCACCGGTATCTTGCCCGTTCGCGGGTTGAGTCGGGCGAGGCGCTCGAAACAGCGCGAAAGGAATACCGCAGCCGAAATCGCCGCTCCCAGGCTCGTGACGCCATTCCTGAGTCATGGCGTGAGTTGGTGGAGAAGGGGGACGAACTTCTTGTTGATTTGCTCGCTGGTGCAGTCGAGTCGAAAGCCGGTGTTCGTCCTGATAGCGATGATGTGGCGGAGTTTCTTGCCGGATTGGGTCGGTCAGTGGTTGTTGGAGCAACGCAACGCAACGCACCTTCACCGACGTCTTTCTTTCCGAAGCCGACAACTACCCCCACGGCCGCCAGCGAATCCTCACGTAGGGGACGGCTTGTCCTGCTTGGAAAGGCTCACTCCTACCTCAACGCCAAAGACGCGATGGTGATAGTGCTTAGCGAACTCGCCAAATCCGCCCCGTCCTTTCTCGAACGCTGTTCCCAGCACCCCGACGCACAAGGGCGGAAACGTCGCTACATCGCTCGCACACCAGAAGAACTCTATCCTGACCGCGAAGACTTGCGCGATATGCGCGAGGTTTTGCCCGACGGTTGGCTAGTCGCAACAAATCTCAACAACGTGCTCAAGAAAGCTATCATCCGGCTGGCATCTGAAGTCGCGGGGTTGTCGTTCGGCAAAGATGTGATCGTCGAGTTTTAGATAGTTTCAAATCTGTGCAGAGCCCAAACCAAGTCGGCGACGATGTGTCCGTTTCGGACATCGTCCTCACCGAGCGCCGGTCAGGCGGGTTGGAGAGTGGTGGTCTTGAACCCCGAACTATCTGTTTAGTGGGGCGCATGGACGCAGGGGTTGCTCGGGAACAACTCGGACGATAGCATGATGGCGGCTATGGCAGATCAAACGAAGTGCATCGAGCAACTGGAAACCCAGTTTCCCGCCGTCTCCGGTTCAGCCTTCGCGACGGCGCGCGAACAAGTCCTCGCTTCCGGGCAAAGTGTGCTGCAATCCGATCAGGGCTGCCTTTACGAGGTGTTCCCGGACGGGCGGCGTGTTCTGATAAAGCAGATTGCCCCACCCACCCATGCTGTAGCCGGCAGCAAGCTCCCCATCCGGTGAGCGCGCCCTTGGCACGCCTTCGGATGTTCGCTGGGCCGAATGGTTCCGGCAAAAGCACGCTCAAGTCCCATCTGCCGAATGAACTGCTCGGGGTTTATTTGAACGCCGATGAAATCGAGCAGACCATTCGCACCCACGGTTTGCTCGACTTTGCCACCTTCGGCGTGGCGGCGACGGCGGATGAGACGAGGGCGTTCTTCCAGAGCTCCTCGCTTTTGGCCGCCGCTGGAATGAGCGAAGTCGCCGGGCAACTTCGCTTCGCCGAGGGCCGATTGGACTTTGCCAACGTGGCGGTGAATTCCTACTTCGCATCCGTCGCGGTTGATTTCCTCCGGCGCAAACTTCTGGAGCGCAAAATCTCTTTCACGTTCGAGACTGTGATGTCGCATCCCAGCAAGGTGGCGTTGCTCGCCGAGGCGCAGCAGTTGGGCTATCGAACGTATTTATATTTCGTGGCCACCGACGATCCGGCCATCAACATCTCCCGCGTGCGCAACCGGGTCCGGTTGGGCGGACACGACGTGCCGGAAGACCGGATCGTGACCCGCTACCATCGGTCACTGGAACTTTTGCTGGGAGCCATCCGGCACACGAATCGCGCCTATGTGTTCGACAACTCTGGCGATAACAAGGACCGGGCGCACACCTGGCTCGCAGAAATCACGGACGGCCAGGTGCTCGAACTGAAATCCGACCAGATTCCCGCTTGGTTTCAGCGAGCGGTTCTGGACAAAATTACCCCCGCAACCACTGGCATACTCTAACATGACCTCCCTCACCTTCCCCTTCACCGAAACCCAGGTCCGCGCGCTCAAAGTCGGCGACGAGGTTTCCATCTCGGGCATCGTCTTCACCGGGCGCGATGCGGTGCACAAATACCTGCACGAGGGCGGCGCGTTGCCGCCGGGCGTCTCGCTGCGCGACGGCATCATCTACCATTGCGGGCCGGTGATGATGAAGCAGGCGGATGGTTCCTACAAATGCACCGCTGCCGGTCCCACTACGTCCATCCGCGAGGAGCCGTATCAGTGGCAGATCATCCGCGACTTCGGTGTGCGCGGGGTCATCGGCAAGGGCGGCATGGGCGACAAGACGCTCGCGGCCTGCAAGGAGCATGGCTGTGTCTATCTGCACGCCATTGGCGGCGCGGCGCAGGTGCTGGCCGAGTGCGTGAAGCGGGTGCGCAACGTGTATTTCGCGGAGGAGTTCGGCTCACCCGAGGCCATTTGGGAACTGGAAATCGAGAACTTCCCGGCCGTGGTCACGATTGATGCGCATGGCAATTCGCTGCACAAGGAAGTCTTGGCGCAGAGCCAGGCGGCCTTGGCCGAGCGGCTTTAAGTCGGGCGGGCGGTGTCAGAATTTCCGACGCGGTGCCTCGAGCTTGATGGGGGCCGGAGCGCTGCGGGTGGTGGGAGTGGAAGGCTGCATCACTGTGTCCGGCGCGCCGTAGTTCAGCGGGTTTGATGGGTCGAAGCCATCCTTGCCGACGGGGCCGAGATTCATCGGGTTGCGGGCGGCCTGGCCGAGGCTGGCTCCCGGTGCGCGTCGCGCCAGATCGTTGCCCATGAAGCCGCCCGGAGCGGTGAGGCCGCCGGCGACATTGCCCGCCAGGGGATTGCCGCCGCCACTGCTCGCGGCGGGTTGTGCCCAAGGGTTGTTGAAGCTGCGTTGGAAGGATTCGAGGCTGGCGGCGTTTTCCCGCTGCCGCTCGCGTTCCCGGGCGTCGTTCACCATGCGGCCGTAGGCTCCGGCGCGGGTGGCCCCGGCGGTGAAAAGACTGGAGCCATCCACGCCGGGAGACGCGCCCACTTGCCGGGTGTCGAGGGTGTTCCGGGTGTCGAGGGGACGGGAGCCCATTTCATTGCCCTGCGATTCCCGGTTGGCGTCCTGCCCGCGCGGATCGCGCTCCCGGCGGCCTTTGTCGGAAGGCGTTTCGTTGCGCGGTTGGCCGTTCTTGTCCGTCGTGCCGTTGGAATTTTCGAGGAAACGGCTGGCGGCGGACTTGGGGCTGTCATCCCGGGTGAGCGGGTCGCGGCTTGTCTCGTCCGGTCGCTCCGATTGCCGGAGGATGGTCTCGGGTGATTGCAACAGCCAGTTGCGCTTTTGATCCTGCGCTTCCAGTTGGCGGCGGGTGAGTCCGGTGGTGGGAGTCATCGCCTGTGATGGCGGCATGAAAGTGTTCAGGGGCAGCTCGGGCTGGAGTTTGGCCTTGCCGTTGAAGCTGGCCTCCGTGGGCAGCAGCGGTTCACGCCGGTCAAACTCCTGCACCACGGCGGGACCGGTGCGCCCGGAGAACCGGATCGGCTCGGCGGTCATCTGGGCCGGCCACAGACCGGCCACCGCCACGGCCAGCACTCCAGCCTGGCGGAGGCGACGAAGGTTTGGGCGGGTCAGGTGCATGAGTCTTCATAGTTCAACGCCGAGGCGGGGTCAAAGTGGAATCTGCGGCCTGGGCTCGGGTCTATGCCTGATTCGCAGCGGGGGCGGACCGACAATGAACTTGTGTCCAAAGGTCGTTGGACTAGGCTCGCGGCACAGAAATCCCGCCGCGTGCCGGTGTGGTTCATAATCGTGGTGCCATCGCATTCAACGCCTTTAACCGTGCGGTCCTTGCCCCCGGGCCGGGGGTGGCCGGATGGAGCCGGGCAACGCGCTGGCCAGCGATTTCCCTCATGAAGACCATCACCCTCATCCAGCGGCTGCGCTCCGGCCTCCTGCTGTTGTATGTGGCGGCCATTCTGGGAGCGCTGGTGGTGGCCTGGCATGGCTGGCGCCTGGCGATGGCCGAGCTCGCCGCCGAGACGCTGCGGCGGCAGGTCGGCGTGACCGTGGAGCGCATTCGTTTTGCCACGTTGCAGATGGGGGACGCCCTCCGCGGCGTGATGTTGGATCCTCGCAGTGAAGTGGACCGCCGGCGCAAGCACGAGGCGGACGGCGATCTGAACCGCGCCATCGGCGAGCTGCGTCCGTTGCTGCGGGCGCAGCCGGACCTCCTGCGCGCGCTCGAGGCGGTCGGCGACTACGATACCGGCACGCTTAACCCGATTGAGGACCGGCTGCTGCAACTGGCGACGAATGATCCGGCCAAGGCCCTGGCGGACTACGCTGAAACGTATCTGCCTGCGCGCCGCGTCCAGGATCAGGCTCTCAACGAGCTGGTCAGCCGGGCGGAACGCCTCGCCCTCACCACCAATCTCGAATGGCGACGCCTGACGATCAGTGGCGCAGTCGTGGTTTGTCTGCTGGGCGGGCTGGGGTGGTTTCTCGCCCGTCGGATCGAGGCGGCCATGGCCACCGCTTTGCAGCTCCTCTGGCAGGGGGTGGACCGCATCCGCAGCGGCACACTCAATGTCCCCGTGCAGCTCCCGGAGCGAAATGAATTCACCGTGCTGGGCGACAGCTTGAACCGCTTGGCGGCCGAACTGGGCGAGCTCGCGGATCAAATGCGGGCCGCCGGCGGGATGGTGCTCAACGAAAACCACAGCCTCGCTGCCGCCTTGGGCGTCGGGCAGCAAAACGTCAGCGAGATGGAAACACTGGCCAGCGGCCTGGGTGTCTCCGCCCGCCGCGTGCTCAACACCTCCGCCGAAATGGCCCGCACCATTCACACCGTCTCCATCATCGCCGATCAGACCGCGATGCTGACCGATTCCAGCCGGCTCGGCCTCTCCCGCATGGGCGAGACCATGGCGTCCATCCACCACGCCGCCGACCGCATCAACGCCAAGCTCGCCGTGCTGAACGAGAAGGCCGGCAACATCAACCAGGTGATCATCACCATGGCCAAGGTGGCCGATCAAACCAACCTCCTCTCCCTCAACGCGGCGATTGAGGCGGAGAAGGCTGGTGAATACGGCCGGGGCTTCGCGGTGGTCGCGACCGAGATTCAACGGCTGGCCGACCAGACAGCGGTGGCCGCCGAGGACATCGAGCAGATGGTCAAGGAGATGCAAAGCGCCGTCACCGCCGGGGTGATGGGCATGGACAAGTTTGCCGACGAAGTCCGCCGGGGCGTGGGCGATGTCCACAAGGTCAGCGGCCAGCTCGACCGCGTGCTCCAGCAGGTGCAGGGCATCTCGCCCCAGATCGAGGCCGTGAACCAGACCATGAACGCGCAGACCGATGGGGCCCGCCAGATTTACGACACCGTCACCAAGTTCGGTGGGTGCTCCCGGGCCGCCGCCGACTCGCAGCAGCAGGCCCAGAACCGGGTGGACGGCTTCGAGGCCGCCGCCCGCCGGATGCAGGAACACCTCTCGCGTTTCAAGCCCAACCATTGATTCTTCCCGTCGCCCATGAAATGGCTCTACAACCTCAAGGTCTGGCAGAAGCTCATTCTGCTGGGCTTCCTGTTCTCGATCCCGTTCGGCGCGGTCGTGGCCTACGACCTCATCTTCGACAAGGCGCCGCGCGATCTGGGTAATGCCCGCAACGAGATTGCCGCCGTGGGGGTGCAGACGCGCCTGCTCAAGCTGCTGCATGAGCTTCAGCTCTACCGCGACCTCGGCCATGCCGTGGCCAACACCAACGAGACGCTGCGCGCGGCGTTTGAGCAGCAGCTCGCCGCGATCCCTGCGGCGGCGGCTCCAGCGGGGGAGGCCATCCGCACCGCGGCTAACAAGTTCGATCTTTCATTGGAATGGAACACCTTTAACGCCCAACTGGAGGAGGTGCTCAAGCGGAAGACCTACGAACGCCCGGCGCTGGCCTACGAGAGCCGCACCCGGCTGGTTTCCGATTGCAAGGCCCTGATCGAACTCGCGGGCGACCGCTCCAAGCTCAGCTATGAAGCCAGCGGCGAGCGCTTCCACCTCATGGATGCCTTGCAGTATCGCGGGCCGGACTTGCTCGACGCGCTGGCCAACGCCCGGGGCATCTGCAATGGGCTGGCCGCGCGCCAGAACGTGGCCAACACCACCAGCCAGAAAGCCGAGTTCGCTGAATTGGAGCGGAACCTCAATCGCATCGAGGCTGCGATGACCAGCTCCGAGGGCACACTGTTCACCTCCGTCGCGCGCGTGATGCGGGACCGCCCGGAGATGAAGGAGCGTTTTAGCATCGAGTTTCAACTCGCCCGCGTCGCCGTGGATGAGGCCGCCCAGCTCATCCGCCGCAGCCTGACGGAAAACCGTGCGGTCGTGCCGCTGCGTGAGTTTCACGACACCCTCACCCGGGGCACCACGGCCATCCTCCGCCTGGAGGACAAGGTGGCCCTCACTTTGAGCGAACTGCTGCGCGCGCGAATCGACAACTTTTACACGGAGGTGGGCAAGACGCTGGCGATCGTGGCGGTGAGCTTCCTGCTGGTGACGCTGGTCGCCGTGTTCGTTGGGCGCAACATCACCGGCCCGCTCAACGAGGTGGTTGAAGTCGCCGATCAGATCGCCGAGGGCGACCTGGCAGTGAACGTCTCCGCGCAGGACCGCACCGACGAGATGGGCGGCCTCATGCGTGCGCTTCAGCGGATGGTGCGCAGCCTCACCGACATCGTTGGGCAGGTGCAAAAATCCGGCCTGCAGGTGAACACCTCGGTCAACCAAATCTCCGTCACCGGCAAGCAGCAGCAGGCCACCGCCACCAACATCGCCACCACCACCACGCAAATTGGCGCGACCGCCAAGGAAATCTCCGCCACTTCCATCGAGCTGGTGAAGATGATGAAGGACGCGACCGCCGTGGCCGAGGACACCGCCGCGCTCGCCAACAAGGGCCAGGAAGGGTTGGCCCGCATGCGCGACACGATGAGCCAGCTCACGTCCGCCGCCAGTCTCATTCAGGCCAAGCTCAGCGTGCTCAACGAGAAGGCGGCGAACGTCAACCAGGTCGTCACCGCCATCACCAAGATTGCCGACCGCACCAACCTGCTTTCGCTCAACGCTGCCATCGAAGCCGAGAAGGCGGGCGAATACGGGCGGGGCTTCTCGGTTGTCGCCACGGAGATCCGCCGGCTCGCCGACCAGACGGCGGTGGCCACCTACGACATCGAGCAGATGGTCAAGGAGATGCAGGTGGCCGTGTCCGCCGGCACGCTGGCGATGAACCAGACCGCCGAGGAAATCCGCTCGGGCGTGAAGGAAGTCCAGTCCGTCGGCACGCAGCTCGCCCAGATCATCCAGCAGGTGCAGCAGCTCGCGCCGCGCTTCGAGCTGGTCAACTCCGGCATGCAGTCGCAATCAGCCGGCGGCCAGCAAATCAGCGAGTCACTCACCCAGTTGAGCCAGGCAGTCCAGCAAACGGCGCAGTCGCTCGAACAATCCAACCAGGCCATCGAGCAGCTCAAGAACACGGCTTACGGCCTGCGGGAGGGCGTGGCCCGCTTCAAGTTGCCGGGCAGCCGATGAAGCTCGCGGTCACGGATCGCCCACATGCTCTTCCTCACCTTCCAACTCGGCGCGGACCGCTACGCCTTGGAGGCGGCCCAAGTTCTTGAGGTGCTCGCCATGGTCGAGCTGGGCAGGATCGCGGGCGCGCCGGTGGGCACGGCGGGCGAGTTTGATTACCGGGGCGCATCCGTGCCCGTGTTGGACTTGTGCCTGCTGGCGCTGGGTCGCCCGTCCAACCTCCGGCTCAGCACGCGCATTCTGCTGCTGAAGCACGAGTCCCAACCCGGAGCCATGTGGCCGCTCGGGATCATCGTCGAGCACGCCACGGAGCTGGTGCAGAAGCAACTGGGTGACTTCTCGCTGGTCGGTGATGCCCTGGTGGCACAAGACCCGCGGGGCCGGCTCCGGTTGCTGCAACTGGACCGGTTGCTCACGGATGAGCTGCGGGATTTGATCGCTGTGTATCACTTCAACCCTTCTTAGAGAGCTGATGCTGGCTGAGTTCAAAAACCGTCGGCGCAGGCCGGAGTCCGCCCCGCCTGTGGCCCCCCCCGCGCCGCCGGCGGTCCCTGCGGAGCCGGCGCTGATGTTGGGCCTGCCGGCCGGGCGGACTGACTGTTGGCAGCACATCGGCATCTGGGGCGACGCTTCCTGCGCGGAACTACAGGCGCACCTGCACTGCCGCAACTGTCCGGTTTACGCCGCCGCCGCGCTGCGCCTGCTCGACTCGCGGCCGCCGGCAGGCTACCGGCGGGAGTGGACGGAACGCATCGCGGAGCCTGCCGCCGCCACGGATCCCGGCACGCCCATGCTGGTCTTTCGCATCGGCGATGAATGGCTGGCCCTGGACATCGGGGTCATGGAGGAGGTCGGCGAGATGCGCCCCATCCACACCCTGCCGCACCGCCGCGAAGGCGTGCTGCTGGGCGTGGTCAATGTGCGCGGCGAACTGCTCACCTGCGTCTCGGTCGGACGTTTGCTCGGCATTGACAAGGGCGTGGGCGCTGGCGGCTTGCTGCCCAAGGCCTCCGCCGGCCGGCTGCTCGTGGTGGGGCAGGCAGGCGAGCGTTACGCCTTTCCCGTGACGGAGGTGCGCGGGGTGCAGCGCCTCGCCTTGCCGGAGACCTCCGCCGAGATCGAGTCCGAGGACCGCATTCTGCGCGCGGCGGGGCGTGGGCGGGTGACGTGGCGGGAACAATCCGTCTGCTGCCTGGATGAGCAAAAACTGTTCGCCGCCCTGAACCGGAGCCTGGCATGAACCCGCCGCCCTTCGCCCCGTGAGCAACAATCTCCCAGACGATCTCAGCAGTTTCTCGATGCTCGACCTGTTCAAGGCCGAGGCCGAGAACCAGCAGGCCGTGCTGAACGCCGGGTTGCTCGGGCTGGAGAAGGATGCCGGCCCCGCGCAGTTGGAGTCGCTGATGCGCGCCGCCCACTCGCTCAAGGGGGCCGCGCGCATCGTCGGCCTGGACGCCGCCGTCCGGGTGGCGCACGCGATGGAGGATGCCTTTGTCGCCGTGCAGAAGAGCCCGGTGCCGCTCGACAAGAAACCCGTCGCCGGACTGATGGACCGGGCGGACCTGGCCCCCAAGTATCGCGGCCAGACCGCCTTCACCACGCTGCTGGTGGACATGATGCTGGAGGGCGTGGACCTGCTGGACCGCATCGCCCACACGCCGGAGGCGCAGATCGAGGAATGGAACACGACGCACGCGCCGGAGGTGAGCCAGTTCCTCAGCAGCGTCGCCGCGTTGATGGAGGTGCATGGCCAGGCGGAGAAATTCGCCCAGGGCGGCACCTTGGACACGCCGGAAAAATCAACGGCCGGAGGCGAGGCCGGCGCAGGGCAGCCGGCTGGTCCCGGTCCGGGGGGAGACGGTCAGGAACGCTCGTTGCGCATCACGGCGGAGAGCCTGAACCGCCTGCTCGCGCTGGCCGGGGAAACGCAAGTGGAGGCCCGGCGGTTGCGTCCCTTCGCCGAGGCGTTGCTGCGGTTGAAGCGCCAGTTGGGGGAGGTCAGCGAGGCGTTTGATCATCTGCGGGAGGCGCTGCCCACGCCGATGGTGGACGACGCCTTGCGCGACCGGCTGCACGCCGTGCAGACGCATCTCACGGGCGCGCGCCAGTATCTCGGCCAGCAACTGGTGGATCTGGAAAGCCTGGGGCGGCGCTCCGCCAACCTGTCCGGCCGGATGTATGGGGCGACCCTGGCCTGTCGCATGCGGCCCTTCGCCGACGGCATCCAAGGCTTCCCCCGCATGGTGCGCGATTTGTCCAAACGGCTGGGCAAGGAAGTGACCTTGGAAACCCTCGGTGAAGACACGCAGGTGGACCGCGACATCCTCGAGAAGCTGGAGCCGCTGATCACGCAACTGCTGCGCAACGCGCTGGACCACGGGATGGAGTTCCCGGACGACCGGGTGAGCCAGGGCAAGTCGCGCACCGGCCGGATCACCCTGGAGGCACGCCACAGCAACGGCAAGCTGCTCGTCTCCGTCGCGGACGACGGGCGCGGGGTGGACTACGATCACTTGCGGCGCTCCATCGTGCGCAAGGGGCTCATCGCCGCCGGCACGGCCACGCAGTTGAGCGAGCCGGAGCTGCTCGAGTTCCTCTTCCTGCCGGGCTTCTCCACGAAGGAGGAGGTGACGGAAATGTCCGGTCGCGGCGTGGGCCTGGACATCGTGATGAACGTGGTCAAGGGCGTGCGCGGAGCGGTGCGGGTGACTTCCACGCCCGGGACCGGCACGCGCTTTCAGATGCAGTTGCCACTGACGTTGTCCGTCATCCACACCCTGCTCGTGGAGGTGGCGGGCGAGCCCTACGCGGTGCCGCTGGCGGCGGTCAGCCGCACTTTGAAGGTGGACCAGGCGACGTTGGAGACGGGCTCCGCCCAGCAGACGATCCTGCATGAAGGGCGGCGGGTTCCGCTGGTGACGGCCCACCGGGTGTTGGAACGCGGCGTCCCCACCGCGTTGAACGGCGAGCTGCCGGTGATTCTCCTGGGCGAGCGGGATCGTTGCGTGGGCCTGGTGGTGGATCGGTTCGTGGGCGAGCGCGAGCTGGTGGTGCTGCCGTTGGATCCGAAGCTGGGCAAGATCCGCGACATCGCCGCCGGCGCGTTGATGGAGGAGGGCGCGCCCGTGCTGCTGCTGGATGTGGATGATGTCCTGCTCTCCGCCGAGCGGATTCTTACGGCCGGGGACAGGGACGGATTCGGCGGCGCGGGCGCGGGCGGGGCCTTTACGCGCCGCCGCCAGCGGGTGCTGGTGGTGGATGATTCGCTCACGGTGCGGGAACTGGAACGCAAGCTCCTGCAGGATCACGGCTACGAGGTGAGCGTGGCGGTGGATGGGATGGATGGCTGGAATGCCGTGCGCACCGGAGCGTTTGACCTCGTCATCACGGACATGGACATGCCGCGCATGGACGGGTCCGAGCTGACGCGCCTCATCAAGCAGGATGCGCGTTTGCGGGCGCTGCCCGTGGTGATGATCACCTACAAGGAGCGCGAGGAGGACCGCCAGCGCGGGCTGCGGGCGGGCGTGGATGTCTTCCTCACCAAGGGGAGTTTCCAAGATGCGACGTTCCTGCAGGGGGTTGAAGATCTCATCGGTCGCCCGGTGAAATAACCAGTCAGGACCTCCGTTCCGGATTACGGACGGCGCTCCGGCAGTTTCTCCGCTCGACAAGCCAGTGGCTGCCGACGGACATTTTCGCCGTATGGAACAACGCACGCTCACCCTCGGCCACTCACCGGACCCGGATGACGCCTTCATGTTTTATGCCCTCGCGAAGGATTTGATCCCCGCCCACGGCTACCGGTTTGAGCACATCTTGCAGGACATTCAAACGCTCAACGACCGCGCGCTCCGGGGGGAGCTGGACATTTCCGCCGTGAGCATCCACGCCTACGCGCACATCAGCAGCCAGTATGCGCTCCTGCCCAGCGGGGCGAGCATGGGCGATGGCTACGGTCCGATGCTGGTGGCCAAGCGCCCGCTGACCCGCGACGCCATCGCGACGCGCCGGATCGCGGTGCCCGGTCGGATGACCAGCGCATTTCTCGCGCTCCAGCTTTATCTGGGCCGGCCGGCGCGGGCGTTCGAGCATGTGGTGGTGCCCTTCGATCTCATCTTCGAGGCGGTGCAAAACGGCGTGGCCGATGTGGGGCTGATCATTCACGAGGGACAGCTCACGTTTGAAAAGCAGGGCTTTCATCTCTGCGAAGACTTGGGGGCCTGGTGGGGACGGGAGCACGATGGCTTGCCGCTGCCGCTCGGCGGCAACGTCATTCACAAGCGCATCCCGGCCGCCGAGCGCAAGGTGATTTCTGACCTGCTGACCACCAGCATCCAATACAGCCTGGATCATCGCCCGGAGGCGGTGAAGCACTCGCTGCGCTGGGCGCGGGGCATGGGACAGGAGCTCGCGGACAAGTTCGTGGGGATGTATGTGAACCACTGGACCCTGGACTACGGCGAGCGGGGACGCGAAGCGATCCGGCGGTTCCTCGGGGAGGCGGCCCAACAGGGGCTCATCCCCGGCCAGCCGGAGCTGGAGTTCGTGCCCTGACGGAGGTGCCTACGACGCCCGCACCCGCTCCATCTTGGCGCGGCAGTTCGGACAGCAAGTGTGGAATTCGGTGTCGCCCGTCTGAGTCGGGAAGGGCAGGGGGACCTTGTGCCATTGGTCGTGCAAATCGCGAGCGTGACCGCAAATGCTGCAGACGGGGACGAATTGCTTGAGCTGCGCGACTCCCTGTAGCTGGGACTCGGCTTCCGAGAGCCGTTGAATCAAGTAGGACTGCAGCTCCACGGCCTGGGTCGCCACCTTAATCCGGGCCTGCAACACCTCCTTGTCGAACGGCTTGCTGATGAAGTCGTTGGCTCCGGCGTCCAGGGCTTCCAGCAGGCTGTCTTTGCCACCGCGGGCCGTGATGAGGATGATGTAAAACGGCGCAATGTTTGCCTCCCGGATGCGGCGGGTCAGCTCCATGCCGTTGATTTCCGGCATGAACCAGTCGAAGAGCCCCACCCGCAGGCTGGTGTCGTGCTGGATTACTTCCCACGCCTCCACCCCGTTCGTCGTGGGCACCACGCCGTATCCCCATTTCGAGAGCAGGTTCATCATCACCTGCCGGATAATCGGATCGTCGTCGGCAACGAGCAGCTTCATGAAAAGAGAAACGAAAAGCGGCGCAAATTGCGCCACGGCCATGGTGTGTAGTCATATTCCACAGGGCCGACAACCAAAATGGTGGCCCGATCCGTCCTCCCATCGGGCAAACCCACGCCTTGCCAAATCTGGCACCGTTGACCATCCTCCGCCCCGCATGAGCATGAAACAGACGTTGTTTGGCCTGGTGCTGATCGGTGCAACCGCGGCCGCCAACGCGGACTTCTGGCACGCCCCGAACCGGACCGTCCCGCAGTTGGAGTATGAGGCGGCGGCAGCCTACACCTCGGATTCACGCATCTCGCTGGGCCAGACCCGGCTGGGCACGGTGGAGGCCGTGCAAACCCGGCTCGTCGTCGGCTGGGCCGCCCGGCCCACGGACAACTTCTCTTACCGCGTCGCCGCCGAGTATCGGCGCAACGATTTCGACACGCCGGCCGGCATGCCCATCCCCAAGGTGCTGGGCAACGTCGGCCTGCAGCTCACCGGCAACTGGTCCCTGCTCAAGGATCTCTCCTTCTGGGCCAATGCCCGGCCGGGCGTTTACAGCGATTTTCTGGACCTGAGCTGGGGTGACGTGAACGTGCCGTTCAACGCGGTGCTGGCCTGGGAGGCGAACGAGGATCTGCTCTGGCTTCTGGGCGTCTATGTGGATCTGCGCTCCCAATACAGCGTGCTGGGTGGTCCCGGTGTGCGCTGGCGTTTCGCGGACAACTGGACGCTGAACCTCGTCATGCCCCGGCCGCAGATCGAGTTGCAGGCCAGCGAGGATCTGCTGCTCTTCGCCGGCGCGGAGTGGCGCCAGGTGGCCTACCGCACCGCGCGCGACAACGGGACCCGCACCGCCGGCAACCCGTCACTGGATGGCCGCATGCTCGACTACCGGGAATGGCGGTTGGGGGGTGGCTTCCAATACCGCTTCAATCGTCACTTCAACCTCGGCTTCGAGGGCGGCTATGTGCTCGACCGCCGCTGGGTTTATTACCAGTCGGACACGCAGCTCACAGACAACGGAGCCGGCTACGTCGGGCTGTCCCTCAACGGACGGTTCTGACCTCTCTTCGCGGACAACGGTCTGACTACCCGGCTGGGGCTGTGCTGCCTTCGCTCGTTCGCTTTCTCCCGGCCCAGTTTGTGGTCCAAGCCGCTTGCCTCCCAATGGCGTGGCTAAGCCGGAACGATGCCGTTGGAGCGCCGGCTTCCCAGCCGGCTTACCGCGTTCGACGAAAGGAGGACTACCATTGGTCCGACGGGCGGTGGCGCACCGAACGGTGCTCTGGTGCTTCTGGCCTGGCACCGCA